>Ga0172372_10007405_pt1 | contig 14724 bp, 11 predicted proteins | sample LakKiv5m_2_FD_114544 | JGI IMG/M metagenome (GOLD analysis project Ga0172372, IMG submission 114544) | Freshwater microbial communities from Kabuno Bay, South-Kivu, Congo - kab_092012_9.5m | ecosystem: Environmental > Aquatic > Freshwater > Lake | place: Democratic Republic of the Congo...
CCCGCCCGACACCCTAGGTATCGCAGTGCACCGCGAGGACCGCCACCTCCTCTACTGGCTGAATCACTTCCTCACGCTGAAGGAGCGCGACGGCTCGCTCCACCGGCTACGCGCCCAATACATCGAGAACAATCTATGGAAAAGGGATCTTCCGTGAAGTTTCGGTTTGGCCCGCTGATCCTCAGCCCTTGGGCAACGGTCGCTGCGCTCCTCCTCGCCGTCGCCCTCGGCCGCTGGCTACCGCCGGCCGCGCTGGCCCTGAAGCCGGTCGGTGGCGTCTACCTCTCGCTGCTGCAGATGTGCTCGCTGCCCCTCGTGATCTGCGGCGTTATCGCGAGCATCGGCCGGATCCTACGCGACGGCGAAGCAAAGCGCTACCTCGGCCGCCTCGTCCTCGTCTTCGTCGGCGGACTCTTTATCACCGCCGCGCTTGCCGTCGCGCTTGGCGTCGCCGTCCGCCCCGGCGCCGGCCTGAGCCCCGAGGCGAGCGAGGCCCTCGGGCGGCTGCTCTCCGCAGCGGAAGTCCAGGGCCTCGCCGTCCAAGCGGAGCCCAAACGCGTATCGTTTTTCGATTTCCTCGTTGGCGCCATCCCGCGCAATATTTTTACCGCCCTCAGCCAGGGTAGCCAGATCCCGATTCTATTCTTCTCGATCGTGCTCGGCATCGCCCTCGGCTTCACCAATTCCCTCAAGTCCCAACGGACCATCGAGACCTTCGAGGCCACGTTTGACGCGCTAATCAAGCTGATCGAGTGGCTTCTCTACCTTCTCCCGATTGGTCTCATCTCGCTCCTCGCACCGCAGATCGCTGAGGCTGGCTTGAGCATCTTTCTCGCCATGCTGAAGCTGATCGTGGTGATCAACCTCGCCGTCCTCCTCTCGCTTGTCGGCGGCACCATCATCATCGCGCGCCGCACGGATCGCCCGTATTTTACCGTCCTCGGCCAGTTGATGGACTGTCTGCTGATCGCATTCGCCACCAAGAGCAGCTTTGCTGCGATTCCGTCGGCGCTCCGCGCCATGCAGCGGCTCGGCCTGAGCAAGAATACGGCCGACCTCGTCATTCCGCTGAGCGTGAGTCTGAACCCCATCGGCAACGTCCACTATTACACCCTCAGCGCCATCTTCATCGCCCAGCTTTACGACGTCACCATCCCCGCCTCGTCGCTCGTCACCCTGGTCGTGAGCGGCGTCCTCGCCGCGGTCGCCGGCAGCGCCCTCCCCAGCGCCGCCGCCATCGGGGTCATCTCCATTCTACTCGAGCCGCTCGGCCTGCCCGTCGGGGCCGCGGTCATTCTCATCCTCGCCATCGACCCCTTCATCGACCCCGCCACCACCGCGCTTAATGTCCACGGCAGTTGCTTCGCCGCCAGCCTCGTCGCCGACCGCAGCACGGGCCCGACGACGCCCCCTTTTAGCGCCCCCGTCCGCGCCTGAACACGGCTCCTCCAATCTGCATGCCTCCGCGCCTTCGCCTTCCGCTACTCGTCCTCGCGCTTGCCGTCGCTCCCTCGGTCTGGGCGCTCGACGTCTCGACCAAGCTTCGGTTCGAGTCGAAATACGTTTCCTACGGGACCAAATACGCTGAGGAAACCTGGGCGCCGATGATCGATCTCTCCCAGGGCGACTACTACGCCGGCATTTGGGGCTACATTCCCACTCACCCCCGCAAGGCCTTCGAAGGCGAGTGGGACTTTTTTGCCGGCCGCACGCTCAAACTCAACCCGCTGGTGTCCTTCGACTTCGGCGCTACCGTCTACCACTACCCCCGCACCGCGGTCGACGACACCACCCTCGAAGGCTTTGTTTGGGTGAACCTCGCCGGCCCCCTCAGCCCGAAGCTAAAGCTCTATTACGATTTCACGGTCCAGAACTGGATCGGCGAGCTCTTGGTCTCGCATACGGTCTCCCTCAGCCAGAGCACCGCTCTCGTCCTCACGGGCCAGGCCGGATTCCGCCGGCCGGATCACCACGACGCCTGGAATTACGGCACTGTGCAGGCCGACGTGGTTTACTCGATCAACGAAAAGACCACCTTGGCGGTAGGCCTCCGCTCCACGAACAATACCGACCACGACGCGGTCGGCCACGCCGTCGAGAACTGGTTCGGCCTCACCCTGGCCCGTTCTTGGTGACCGCGCCTTGGCCGCATCCCCCCGCGCCGTCGCCACCGCGCCCGGGGCCTCGTCCGCCTTTGCCTTGCACCGCCGACTGGACCGCGCTCTCCGCCCCTCCGCCGCTGGCCGGGGGCGACGTTCACCTCTGGCGGATCCGCGTTCCCGATGGAGACAACGTCCCGCCCCGCTGGCTTGAGATCCTCACCGCTGAGGAAAAAGCGGCCGCGGCGCGCAAGCGCCTTCCGCCGGACCGCCAGCGCACGCTTACGAGCCGGGCCTGCCTTCGCCTCCTCCTGAGCGGTTACCTTGGCGCGCCGCCGGGCGCGCTGGTCTTCGTCGCCTCCATCCACGGAAAGCCCCGGCTCGCCGCGCCTAGCCCCACGCCGCCGCTCGAGTTCAACGTCTCCCATTCCGGCGAGTGGGTCATCCTCGGCTTCGCCCGTGGAATGACGCTCGGTGTCGACGTCGAATGCCACCGCGAGCTCGAGTTCAACCAACTGGTCACCGCGTTCTTTTCGCCTCTAGAGCGCGCCGCGTGGGCCGCGCTGCCCCGCGGCGCCCAGCCAGGTGCCTTCTTTGCCGCCTGGACCCGCAAGGAAGCTTACCTGAAGGCGCTTGGCCTCGGTCTCTCCAAGCCGATCGACAGCTTCGCCGTCGCCTTCGAGCCCTGCGCCACTCCCGCGCTGATCTGGTGTTCGAGCGACCCCGCGGCGCCGCAACATTGGATCCTCGCTGCGCCGGACCTCACCCCCGGCTATTCCTGCGCCGTCGCGACCCCGGCGAGCGCCACTCGCCTGCACACGTTTACCCTCCAGCCTACGACCGCGCCCGCTTCAGCGCTACAGGCAAAGTTTTCTCCCAAACCAACTTAACTTAGGCTTGAGTCAACGAAACGCCGCCCGCCACACTCCCAGATCCTTTTCTCCGCTTCAGCGTGCAAAAACTTATCGAGTCGCTTCATCGGGAACGGCTGGCCTTCCAGTTATGGTGGCAGCGGCGCTATCCGCTGGTCCGTAATTACTTCATCGTCCTCGGGCTCCTCCTGTCGTTCCTCACCGTCTTCTTCTGGCCGTGGCTGAACGAGCGCGTCTTCATGAGCCTGCGCCCCGGCGAAGCCGGTGTCCTATGGGAACGCTTCTTCGGCGGCACCAACCTGCGTTTCACCTACCGAGAAGGCTTTCACTTCGTCCTGCCATGGAACCGGCTGTACGTTTATAATACCCGGATCCAGCAAAGCCCGCACAAGATCGTCGCCCTTTGTAAGAACGGTCTTCCCGTCGAGCTCGAGGTTTCCATTCGCTATCGCCCGCTCAACGGGCGGCTCCCGCTCCTTCACGCTGTCGTCGGTCCCGACTACCTGGACGTCGTCGTCAAACCCGAGATCGAAGCCCACGTCCGCGCCGTGGTCTCCCAGTTCGAGCCCAGTGAGCTTTATACGTCTGAGGGGTACATCCTTAACCTCATCGTCCAAGGCGCGGCGAACGAGATCGCGCAACGCTACATCTCCCTCGACGACCTGCTCATCAAGCGAATCGTCCTGCCGCCGAAGATCGCGGACGCCATCGAAGCCAAACTCATCGAAGAGCAACATGTCTTCGAATACGATTTCCGTCTCGCCCAGGCGCGCAAGGAAGTCGAGCGCAAGACCACCGAGGCAAGCGGCATCCTGAGCTTCCAGCAAACCGTCGCTTCGGGAGGGTCGTTCCAAGACTACCTCCGCTACGCCGGCATCCAGGCCACCGTCGATCTCGCTCGCTCCGAAAACGCCAAGTTGGTCGTCATCGGCAATTCCGATGGGCTCCCGCTCATTCTCAACATGCCGGGCGAGGACCTGCAGCGCAGCGACCAACGCGCGGACCGCCCCGCCCCCAAGCGCGGCGCCGCGACGAATAACGTCCCGGCCACGCCTTCGTCCGTAGATCCAAGCGCTCCGCCAAATACCACGCCGCCCACGATCGCCCCGGCAAAACCCACGCCGCCCACGACCACTCCTTCGAGCAAGACTGGCTCCGCGCCGTCGTCGCCCCCCTCCTCTTCGCCTACCCGCCCCGCGAATCCGCTGCCGACGCCCGCGGAGGCCAGCGCCCGCAAGCCATGAGCTCGCTCGGCCTGGCTTCACGCGGACCCACCCTCGTGCGGCGTTGCTTGCTGGCCGCCCTCAGCGCGTTTGCCCTCTTGGCCTTGACCGCCTGCTACAAGGAGGCGACCGGCCCGCGTCCACCATTCGAGCACCAGGAACACATTTCCGAATACCCCGTCCCCAAGGAGCCGCTCACCCCCGTTCTCAAGGTTCTCATCTGGCGCGATTACCTCGATCCCCGGGTCATCGCCGCCTTCGAGAGCCGCTACCAGACGAAAATCGAAGCCACCTACTTCGAAAACAACGCCGAGCTCAAACAGATCTTCGCCGCCCAGCCTAACGAGTTCGATCTTCTGATGCCCTCCGACTACGTCGTCGAGCTCTTCATCAAGGAGAAGTCCATCGCCCCGATTCGGAAAGAAAACATCCCCAACATGGGCCATATCGACCAGTCCCTGTTCCGTGTCCCCTACGACCCGGAATTGGGTTACTCCGTCCCCATGTTTTGGAGCTGCCTCGGAATCAGTTTCAATTTCCGCAAACTTCAGCACATCCCGCGCAACTTCTCCCTCCGCGGCAGCAACGTCGAAGAGAACCTCATGCTCCACGGCTACCGCGCGCTGATCGATGAGCCGCGCGTCGCCCTCTCCGCGGCGCTGATGGACGACGGAGGCGACCCCAACGCTCCCACTCCGGAAGCTCTCGCCGCCACCGCCGACCGCCTGATCAAGGACACGCACGAGCTGGGCATTCACTTCCTCGCGAGCACGCTCCCAGCCCGGATGATCGACAACGAAATCGAGGTTGCCGTGAACTGGAGCGGCGCCGCCGCCGTCGCCGCGCAGAAAAACTCCGCTATCCGATTCGTCCTCCCGCAGGGGAAGAAATTCATGTCGATCGACTCCTTCGTGATCCCGCGCAGCTCCTCCCGGCGCTACACCGCCGAGTTCTTCCTCAACTACCTCCTCATCCCCGAAGTCGCTGGAGCTCTCACCAACTACAGCCTCTACGCCAACTCCAACCCCGACTCCGCGCCCTTTATCTCGCGCGAAATCCTCCTCGGCCCGGCCTACATGGAGCCGCCCCAGACCCAGCGTATCTTTCTTATCGACCTCGGTCCCATCGAGGCCGAGTTCGAGCGCCAATGGAATCGCGTGAAGCAGGCGGCGCCGCCGCCCAAGGCTAAGATCCCCTCGCTGCTCAAATGGAAGGAAAAGCAGGTGATTGAGAGCGACGTCACGCGTTGAGTCTTTTTCCCGTTCCAGCCGTCATGACTTCTCCCCGCCTCGCCCTGCCTTGGCCGCGCCGTGTACCGCTCGTCGCGGCGTTCGCGTTCGCGCTCACGCTTCTCGCCCGGGCCGATACCCTTAAGATGCCCAACGGCGAAGTCCTCCTCGGCACCATCGTGCAGGAGGCCGCGGATCACGTCGTTTTTCGCTCCACCTCCTTCGGCGAACTCCGGGTGCCCCGAGCCCCCGGCCTAGCCCTCACCCGCACCGGCTCCGCCGCGCCCACCACCGTCGTCGCCGGGGCTTCTGCCCCCACCTACCCCGCGCCCGCTGCCGCCGGCCCGCCGGCCCCGCCGCCCAGCGCGCTCCGCAAGCTACTCGGGCTCTCCGAACGCTGGAGCGCCGAACTCGAGGCCAACCTGCTCGTCCAAAACGACAAGTTTAACCTGGTCGCCCGCGGTACCGAGCTTACCGTCGGCTACCGAATCCCCAACGAAGCCAAGCCCGCCCAGCCGCGCCACGAATACGGCTTCTTCGGTGCCCATCAGTATCAAAAGGTCGACACCCTCGTCGTCGGCGAAAACACCGAGCTCGCCTTCCGGTACTTTTACCAGCCGCTGTCCCGCTGGCTCCTCGTCTCCCAGGCCGACTGGCGCGTCGACCGCATCAACGGCCTCAAAGCCCGTAGCCGCGCGCTCGCCATCCCCTCCTACCGCCTCATCGACACGCCGAGCACCCGCCTGCTCGCCGGCGTCGGCCCCAGCTATCTCCACGACGTCCGCCTCATTCCCAGCGGCCACCCCACCCCCATCGAGGAAACCGCGCGCGGCTTCCGCATCGGATTCTACCAGCTCTTCCGCCTGACCTTCACGCCCGCCCTGCAATTCCGACAGACGCTCATCCTCCTCAGCGACCCCAGCGACCCCGCCGAGACCTACAACCTCCGCTTCGAGGCCTCGCTCCGCCGCCAGCTCAGCCCGAATCTCTCCCTCAACCTCGCGTACGACTACGTCCGCGACGAGAACCCCGGCGTCGATCTTGAGACCATCGGTACCTTCAAGCTCCTACTCGGCATCCGCCTCTGATACCGCCCCGGAGCCTCCCGCTTGAAAAAATTCATCGCGTTCATCCGTAGCGAGTCTCCGGAATTTCGGGGCGCCCTCGTGGTGATTTCCGTGCTCTCCGGCGTCGTCAACGGTTTTGCCGTCAGCCTCGCCATCGGTGCCGCCAAGAAGCTCGAGCCCGGCAAGCTCCAGATCCGCGAGTTCCTCCTCTTCGCCATCGCCCTCGTCGCCTTCTGGATCTCCAAGGAATACGTCCTCAACCGCACCACCGGCATCGTCGAGGGTATCATCCGCGATATCCGCATGCGCATCATGCGGTCGATTCGTACCACCAGCCTCACCGTCTTCGAGAAGATGAACCGCGGTCGCATCTACTCCGTCCTCTCAACCGACGCCCTCACCCTCTCCCTCTCCTCCGGCGCGATCATCAACGCCACGTCCTCCGCGTGCATGCTCGCCTTCGTCATCCTTAACATCGGCGTCCTCTCCGTCTACGCCCTCGCCATCACCGTCATCTTCATCACCTCTGCCGTCTACCTCTACATCCTCAAGAGTCGCACGGTGAACACCGAGCTCGCCGCCGCCAGCCGCCTCGAGAACGAGTTTTTTGAAAACCTCAATGGCCTCCTCTACGGGTACAAAGAGCTCAAACTCAGCCGCGCCAAAAACAACGACTTCTTTAATGCCGATCTCTGGAGCGTCATCACCTCCACCGCGTCGCTCCGCACCAAGACCGGCAAGACGATGAACCAGTCCGTCCTCATCGGCCAAACCTTCCTCCTCTTCACCGTCGCCGGCATTCTCTTCCTCCTCCCCAACCTAAAGCCCGACGACGTCTCGATTGTCGTGCCTGTCGTCGCCATCGTGCTCTTCGCCGCCGGCCCCATCGGCGACATCGTGGTCGCCATTCCTGCCCTCTCCCGCGCCGGTACCGCGATCGACAATATCTACGCCCTCGAGCGCGACCTCCGGCAAAACCAGAACGAAACCGAGGCCTTCGCCGAGAACCAGCCCCTCATCGAAGAGCCATTCGCCTCGCTCGAGTGCCACGGCCTCAGCTTCTCCTACCCTCCCGCGCCGGGCAACGGCCACAGCGTCTTCCAAATCCAACCGTTCGACTTCCAGATCAAGGCGGGCGAGATCGTCTTCATCATCGGCGGAAACGGCAGCGGCAAATCCACCTTCCTCAAGCTCCTCACCGCGCTCTACGAGCCCGCCACGGGCTCCCTCCTCTGGAATGGCCGCCCCGTCACCCCCGACCGCCTCGCCTCCTACCGTAACCTGTTCACTCCGGTCTTCACCGACTTTCACATCTTCCAGCGCATTCTCGGGGTCCCCAACCTCGACGAAAACAAGGTTCGCGAGCTCATCGCCCGCATGGATCTCGTCGGGAAGACGGACGTGAAGGACAAGCGCCTCACCCAGACCGATCTCTCCACCGGTCAGAAAAAACGACTCGCCCTGATTCTCGCCAAGCTCGACGACCGCCCGGTCTATATCTTCGACGAGTGGGCCGCGGACCAGGACCCCACCTTCCGGCGTTTCTTCTACACTCAGCTTCTGCCCGAAATAAAATCCCAGGGGCACACGGTCATCGCCGTCACGCACGATGACTCTTATTTCGCCTGCGCCGATCGCGTGCTGAAGATGGAATACGGCCGCTTCGTCGAGGGCGACCACCACACCCGCGCTTTCGCCGAATAACCCCTCCGCCCCGGGGACGTCCGCTGAGCGGGACTTCCTGCCCCACTTCCTTCATCGCAGCACCCGGCTCTCGTTCGTCCGACGAAGGGGTCCGGCTGGGCAACCCTGGCCCCCTTTGGGATGCCCACCCAAGCCCGGGCTGCTCACCGCGAAAGGCATTGCCGGCGATACGGCGCCGGAATGGCCTTTCCGGGCAATTCCCGGCCTCGCGCGCCGCATCCCCCTCCCCCTCACTATGCCCCGTTTTCCCGCCCTGCTGGGCCTGTTCCTGGCGCTCCCGGCCGCCTTCGCGGCACCCGCCCTGCCCCCCATCGGCTACCGCGTGCAACTCGACGTCGTCAGCGAGGGCTTCGACGGCAAGACCTGCTGGTTTCACCCGCGCGCCGGCGCCATCCCGGGCCCCACCCCGACCGTGGTGCTGACGATGCAGGAATGGACCGTGAAACGCAGCGACGTCTTTTATCCGGTGGCGTCCCGGACCTCGTCCGACCTCGGCGCCACCTGGTCGCCCATCGCCGTGCACGCGGACACCCTAGGGCGGCACCGGGTCGATGCCACGCGCGAGGAGGGCATCTGCGACTTCACGCCCAAGTGGCACGCGGGCAGCCGCCGGCTCCTGGGCACCGGGCACACCGTCTTCTACCAGAACGACGTCCTCGTCCCCGTGCGTCCCCGGCACACCGTGTGGTCGGTCTACGATCCGGCGGCGCGGACGTGGACCCCGTGGGCCAAGCTGGCGATGCCCGACCTGCCCCGGTTCGCCAACGCCGGCGCGGGCAGCACCCAGCGCGTGGACCTGCCGAACGGCGACATCCTGCTGCCCGTCTACGCCAAGGAAATGGCCGCCAAGGCCTACTTTTCGACCGTGGTGCGCTGCCGCTTTGACGGCCGCGAGCTCCGCTACGTGGAGCACGGGACGGAGCTGACGAGCGACATCGACCGCGGCCTGTACGAGCCGAGCCTCGCCCGGCTGGGCAACCGCTTCTTCCTCACCCTCCGCAACGACCGGGCGGCCTACGTGGCGCGCAGCGCGGACGGGCTCAACTTCGAGGTGCCCCGCCGCTGGACCTTCGATGACGGCACCGACCTGGGCAGCTACAACACTCAGGCCCACTGGGTGATGCACGCCGAGGGCCTGTTCCTCACGTATACCCGCCGCGGGGCGGACAACGACCACGTCGCCCGGCACCGCGCGCCGCTCTTCCTCGCCCGGGTGGACCCCGACCGGCTGGTCGTGATCCGTGCGACCGAACAGGTGGTGGTGCCCAACCGGGGCGCCCAGCTGGGCAACTTTGCCGTCGTCGACGTGAGCGAGCGCGAGACCTGGATCACGAGTTCCGAGGGGATGGGCCCCGGCAATCCGGCGCGCTTCGGCGCCAATGGGCGGGTCTACGCCGCCCGCGTCATCTGGGACCGTCCCAACCCGGGTTGGAACCAGCACTGAGCCGCGGCCCGGCGTAAGGAGCCGGGCCGGCTGGGGTGGCTAGAGCCCTAACCTGAGCTCGCAACACCCCGCACCCCCGCGGCGTCTATGGACGCCACGCACAGCTGCGCCGCGCCCTCGACCCTCTTGCGTCTTTTGCGGCGATCCCGGAATTATCGGGCCCAAGCCGATGGCCACAAAAGGCTCCAGGGGCCCCGGGACGCGGACCAAGTTGAAAGAGGCGTCTATAGACGCCGCGGCAATGATTAGGGGAGCGCTCGGACGGGAGGGATCCAGCCCGCGGTGCTTCGAATCAGGTTTCGAGCCTTGCCGACGAAAGCGCCGCGGTTCGAGCCCTCGTCTGAGTTCGCCGCAACGCGCACTGGTCAGGGCGGCGCCGCACGGCCTGCCCAATCGGGCCGCGCCGTGCTATCCGCCCCGCCGGTCACTGCAGCCAGCGCGCCAGCCACGCGTGCACCTCGCCGTACCAGAAACGGCTGTTCTCCCCCTTTAGGATCCAGTGGTTCTCGTCCGGGAAGGAAATCAGCCGCGACGGCACCTGCAGGCGCTGCAGGTAAGTCCAGTACTCGTAGGTGTTGTTCGACGGCACTCGGTAATCGAGGTCCCCCACGGTCAGGAGCACGGGCGTGCGCCAACCGGTCCCCTTCGCGTGGTTGCCCGCGAGCCGGACCGGGTTCTGCTCCCGCCACACCGGCCCCTGCTCCCACACCGGTCCGCCGTTGTTCAGCTCCCGCGGGTACACCGCGTCGCTCGTCGCCCATTGGGTCTCAAGGTTGATGAGTCCGGCGTGGCTGATCAGGCAGCGGAACCGCGTGGTGGTGGCCTGCAGCCAGTTGGCCAGATGTCCACCATAGCTCGCGCCGCCCGCCGCGAGGCGGGCCCCATCGATGAACGGGTAGCGCGCGAGGGCCTCGTCCACCCCCTGCAGGATCTCCTCCGCGGGTCCCCGCAACGGGTCGCCCTGGATCGCCTGCCCGAACTCCTCGCTGTACCCGCTGGAACCCTTGTAGTTCGTGAGCAGGAGCACGTACCCGGGCGATGCCAGCAAATGGTAATTCCAACGGATGCCCCACGCATCCTTGAACTGCGGCGCGGGGCCGCCGTGGATCACGACGAGGAGCGGGTACTTCCGGTCCGGCGAGAAGCCCGGCGGCCGCACGATCAGGTTGTGGATGGTGCGCCCCTCCCGGCTCCGGAACGTGAAGTGCTCCGGCACCGCCAGATCGAGCGGCTGGAGGCGCCCGGCGTTGAAACGCGTGAGCGGGGTCACCGTCCCCGCCGCCGGATCGATCCGCACCACCTCCGGCGGTTGCCCGGCGTGATCCAGGTTCGCCACCAGGAACCGGCCCGCCCGCCCAAGCCCGCTGAAGCCACCGCGCGCGGGGAGGCCCGTCGCCCGCGCCGCTCCGCCCCCGGCCGGCATCGCGTACAACCGCACCTGATGCCCGTCCTCCGCCGTCAGGAACAGCTGGTCGCCCGCCTGCACCGCCCGGGTGACGGAAAGATCCAACTCCCGCGTGAGCACCTCCCGCCGGGCCGCCTCAAACGGCCACGGGAAGACCGCGACCCGGTTATGATGGTACGTCTTGCCATCCCCGCCCGGGTTCAGGGCCCCGCGCAACGTCCGCCCGTCCGCCGAAAACTCGGGCTCGTCGTAGGAGTCCCCGTCGCGCGTCAGGGCCCGCGGCTCCCCGCCCTGGAGGTCCACCTGGAACAACTGCGCCGGCACGCCGGCGTAGGCGCCCCGGTGGCGCGCCGTCGTCGCGACAAAGACCACCGCCCCGCCGTCGGGCGTCCACGCCGCGGGCAGGTACTCGCCGGCATCCCCCTGCCTGCCCCCGAAACCCGGTTCCGCCGCCAGCCTCGTGCCCGCCAGCAGGTCGCGCGCCTTGGCCCCCGGCTTCGCCTCCTGCACCAGCAGGTGGCCCCTCCGGTCGTCCAGCCAGCGGTCCCAATACTTGATCGGAAACGAATCGTGGACGCGCGCCGTGTGCTTCCGGTCCTTGACCGCCTGAGCGGCCTTGCGGTTGGCCTCCTCATCCTCCGCGCCCGGGTGGACCTCGCTCACGAAGAGCAGTTTCGTCCCGTCCGGGCTCCACCGCGGCTGGCGGGCGCCGGTCACCACCTCCGTGATCCGCCGCGCCTCGCCCCCGGCCGCCAGGTCGATCACATAGATCTGCGCGGCCTCATCCCCTTGGCGCTGGGCGGAGAACGCGATCCGCGTCGAATCGGGGCTCCACGCCACGCCGCTCTCGGCCGCCTTGTCGTGGGTGATCTGCCGCGGCTCCGCGGACCCGTCCACGGGCGCCAGCCAGAGGTCCGAGGTCTGCGCCTTGGCCTCGTAGGCGGGCATCGTGACCGGGAAAACCACCCGCTGGCCATCCGGGCTGGGCACCGGCGCCCCCACCCTGCGCATCAACCAGACATCCTCGTGGGTGACGGTGCGGCGGCCGCCCTCGGCGGCGACCAGCGGGGTCAGCAACAGCAGGGCTACAGCAAGGGGGCGGAGGTTCATCGGGCCAACAAGTCCAACCCGCGCCCGCGGTCCAACGCAAAAGCACGCGGGAACGAAAGTTGCCGCGAGCCGAGGGCCGAGCAACGGCCGGACGCGCGGGACTTAGCCGGGACGATTCAATCAACGCTCGAGCCCTTCGCGCCTTTCGCGCCCACGGTAAAGGATCCAACCCGCACACAGTGCCGGGGAGACCAGCCCTTCGAAAGGATGGGAACCCCGCGGTCCCCTGAACGCCGCCCGGCCTGGCCCCCTGGAGGTTCGCCCTCCGTTTGACCGGACCGGGTAAACGGCGATCCTCCGCGATGCTTCCCGAAGGACGATGGTTCGCCCGGCATTGGCCCTGGCTGCGCCTAGCGCCACTGCTGGCCGGACTATTGCCGCCGGCTTCCGGCGCGATCCGCACGGACTCCACCCCCGGCACCTTGCTGTTCCAGTTCTCCGGCGCCGCCGCCGACCCGGCCTGGGGCGCCGTGAACGACGACGTGATGGGCGGGGTCTCCCGCGGGGGCTCGAGAATCATCGATGGCGTCCTGCACTTTCGCGGCACCCTTTCCTTGGAGAACAACGGCGGATTCTCGTCGGTGCGATCCTCCGGCCCGGCCCGCAACCTGAGCCAAGCGACGGCGATCGTGCTGCGCGTGCGGGGCGACGGTCGGACCTACCGCCTGCAACTCGCGACCGACGCCTCGTTCCGCGGGGCCCGCATCTCCTATCAGGCGCCTTTCGCGACCCGGCGCGGGGAATGGATCGAGGTCACCGTGCCGCTCGACTCCCTGGAACCCCGTTTCCGGGGCCAGCGGCTGCGTGGACCACCGCTGGATCGCGCGCGGATCCGGGAGTTCGGCCTCTCGCTTGCCGACGGCACTCCGGGGCCCTTCGCGCTGGAGGTCGATTGGATCCGGAGCCGTTGATCGGTCGCGGGCCAACCCCGGCCCCGCGGCGGCAACGGTTCAGAACCGGAAGAAGTTCGTTAGCGTGATCTGCCGCGGCTCGGTGTAGCGCGGGTAGCGGGCGGTCGTCCCCTGATTGGTCACGTTGTTGAAGACGTTATCGAGGTTGAGTTGCGCGGCCCAATTCACGCGGCCGACCTTCCGCGAGTACTTGAGGAACGGGCTGAACACGCACTCATCGGCGTTCTGCCGCTCCGGCACCACCAGCACCCCGGTGATGAAGAGCCCGCCGGGATTGCGCCGGGCCCCGCGCGCCCAACGCAAGGACCCGCCCACGCTCAGGCCCTGGAGCGCCCCCGCCCGGAAATCATACCGGGTCACGAAACTCCCCCGGTACCGCCGCGGCTGCCGGTTCTCGTCGTTCTGGCCCTCGATGAACACGTCACTCCCCGCCAAGGCGGCGTCGATCTCGGTCGCGGACTTGCCCAGGGAGGCCAGGTGCGTCCTCGCCGCCTGCACCTTCGCCCGGAACTGGGGGACGGAGGCGGAGCGGAAGTCCGCCGTCGTGGCGAGCGCCAGCCGGGTGGTCCAGCTGCGGGTGGGATTGGCCGTCAGCTCCAGTTCCCAGCCCTGCGTCGTGCGGTCATTCGAGTCGGAAGTGCCGAGGATCAGGTCCGGCGAGGGCGTCGTGCGCCCGGTGTTCAGGGCTTCATTCACCTCGGTCTGCAGGGCCGCGCTGATGTTGGTCGCGTAGTTTTCGGCCGTGTTGTCGAAGCGGATCAGGTTGGCGTTGACCCGGCCGCCCAGGAGGATGAACCGCAGGCCCAGGTCGTGGCCGGCGCCGGAGGTCGGCCGGCGGGCGTTCCCTTGGAGATCAGTGCCCACATTGTCGGTGAACATCGCCGACTCCTGGGAGGAAGCGGTGACCGCCAGCCAGGACGTGAGATTGAACACCGCGCCGGCGGATTTGTTGGTGCGCCAGGTGTCGGCGCCGGGCCGGGTGGGAATCTCCGCGGCATCCTCGGACACGGGCCGCCCGGCGGCATCAACGAATTGGGTCTCCTGGAAGATGTTGCTCAGCTGCGTCGGGAAATTGCGCTCCTGTTGCCAGTGATCGCGGCTGAGGCCGAGGCTGGTGCGCAGCCGCTGCTGGAAGAACGAGCCCAGATGCTGGAACACCGCCGTGGAGAGCGACTGGTCGAAATACTCGAGGCTGTTGGTGAAGTAGTCGACCACGCCGGGCAGCCGCGGAATCCGGAGATTATCGCCGTTGCCGTCCCTGAAGTAATACCACGGAGCGACGATATTGTTGGCGAGGCGCGCGGCCACGCCCGTGTAACCCCGGCGGTTGATCTCCTCCTTGGTGAAGGCCCATTGCATCCCCTTGATGCGGTTGATCTCGGCGCGGTGGTTGGCGCTGACGATGAAGCGGTGGGTCGTGTTCCCGAGGGCCAGATTCCGGAGCCCCATCAGCCGCACGGACTGCATATCGCGATCCTCGTAACGACGCTGGATGGAGCCGGGAATGAAGAGCTGCTCGAAATTGGGGTTGGGAATCGTGCGGGTGGGGTGAAGTGGTCCCCGAAAGTTGGACAGGTCGGATCGTTAACCCAGAGTCCGAAACACGATCCCTATGTCCAAGAAACGACGTCAGCACAGTCCCGATCTGAAAGCCAAGGTA
>Ga0172372_10007406_pt1 | contig 14722 bp, 11 predicted proteins | sample LakKiv5m_2_FD_114544 | JGI IMG/M metagenome (GOLD analysis project Ga0172372, IMG submission 114544) | Freshwater microbial communities from Kabuno Bay, South-Kivu, Congo - kab_092012_9.5m | ecosystem: Environmental > Aquatic > Freshwater > Lake | place: Democratic Republic of the Congo...
GTCTTTGTCCAAATCGGATTGATTCCCAATTCAAGCTTCCTCAAGGGGACGCTGAATCTCACCCAGTTTGGTGAGATTGAGGTCGATGGAAAGGGGCGCACTTCGCTGCCGGGAGTCTACGCGGCAGGAGATGTGACGACGACCCCCTACAAGCAGATTGTGATCTCGATGGGCGAAGGCGCCAAAGCAGCGCTCGCAGCCTTTGAGGACCGCATGGTCGGGCGGTGACTAAAGATCAACTCTTGACTGACCAATTTCCATGGAGACACTGACCAAAAATAAGAGTACAGTCTAACCTATGGATAAGTTTTGGGAAAACCCCAACTGGGAAGCCTCGGACCGACACCTCAAAGCGATGCGGGGGATGCCTTTTCAACGGGCGTTCCCTTTCATCCCAAGGGCGCCGGGACTCTATATCATCCGGGGTCCGCGCCAGATTGGGAAGAGCTGCTGGCTCAAGACCATTCTCAGTGAGTTATCGCCCAAACAGCGATGCGTTTACTTGAGTTGCGAGCATCTGGAGACCCACCAGGAGCTGGGAGAGTTTCTGAGGTCGGTCCGCGACCACGACGTTGTCTTGTTGGACGAAGTCAGCTTTGTGAAAGATTGGGATCGTGCGGTAAAACACGCAGTCGACGGCGGGTACCCGCGAATCCTGGTCGTGACAGGCTCTCATGCCCATGACTTGAAGCGCGGGGCGGACCGCATGCCTGGGAGATTCGATGGTGGCGGGGAGTTTACCTTATTGCCCATGTCTTTCGATGAATTTCACCAAGCACGCAAAGACGCGGGCTGGGCGAGTGGCGATCGTCTGTCGGAACTTCGAACTTTTTTTCGGGTGGGTGGCTTCCCGATGGCCGTGGCTGAAGCCGGACCTGCGGGAAAACGCCCAAAAAAAGCAATTAACACCTATTGGAAATGGCTCTCGGGAGACGTCGTCCGATTAGGCAAGCAGGAGGCATTTCTTCAGGAAATCCTGATTCAACTCGCCATCACCCTGCAATCACCGACCAGTCTCCAGACCTTGGCCAAAAAAACTCGGATCGGATCTCACAATACGGTCCAGGAATACCTCTCCGTTCTGGACTCTTGTTTCGCAGTGCGAACACTCCACGCGATTGATATCGATACGGGGGCTTACCGCTTTCGCAAGGATCGGAAATTTTACTTCAGTGATCCCCTGCTGTATTGGATGGCCTTGGAGTTATCAGGTCAGATGCCTCCGGATGACGCAGAGGCTCGACTGGCCGAACTGGTGGCGCACGAACACCTTTTCCGACGTCAACGACGCATCGGATATCATGGCAACGAGTCGGGTGAAGTCGACTTCATCGTTCCGAAACGCTGGGCCATCGAAGTCAAATGGGCCGAAATGGCGTTAAATCTGTCCAAAACCTACTTGAATCTGAAAATACCGGAAAAAATAGTCTGGACGCATCGGAACTTCCTCCAAGAGATGCCCCTGACGGGACAAGACGAGGAGGCCTCAGAGTCCCGCAGCACTTGAATGCTCCTTGAGCCACTGCAGTCCTTCGGGGCTCAAGAGGACCGCTTCGACGCTCCCATGGAGTGATATGAGCCGGCGGAAGAAGTTGGCCATTTCACCCAATTGAATCGGCTTCTCGCCCGGGCCGATGGGGGTGCAGGGATAAGTCTCCAGGGACTCCAAAGGGACGCCGCGGATCTTTTTCAAAATCTTGTCTTGAAGGACAATCTGCTCGATCACAGGTCCGAGCTCGTCCAGATGCCCTTGCGAGGACTCACGGGGTGCGGATTTCTCAGGCGCGCCCAGCCGGATCCTCGCAACATGCTCGAGCTCATGCAGGGCGACGACCGATGGCGGGACCACCCAGCCGGATTCGGAGACGGACACCGCTGGCAGCGAGATGCCCTGGGGATCCACCATGACGTGGATATTCCAATCATTCCAGGGATTATCCACATCATAGATATAAGTCACACCGGCTCGAAATCCTGAAGCTTCAAAAACCCCCTCGAGCGACCTGGAAGGATCGTGGTGTGCGATCTGCTCTTTCAATTCCTCGCGTGAAAGCGCTTCTGCTTGAGCAGCAAACTGCGACGGGATCATTCGAAAATGGGCTTGTTCATTCCGACGCTCGCTCCTGGATCCGAACCTGCAAACACTTCCATCCGCATAGAGCGCCCGAGAAAGGGCCACCAAGCCGGGCAAGGCCGTGGAACGGTCCTCCAATTGCCGGAGCGCCTGGGCCTTGCGACCCACCCAAGGGCTGCGCTCGTCATAACGGCCGGGCGAGAATGCCATCACCTGCCCCAGGCGTGATAGCTCTCCGATATTGCAGTATTTCAGCAGTTTTTTGAGACTCATCCCCAAGCGGAGTAATTCGTGAGTGTCATCGATAGCCGCCAGATCCCCGGGTTCATGCCCCAACAAAAAGTGCGTTGTGATTTCCGAGAGACTCAGTCCGAGAGCACGAATGGCGGGCTGACTGAGAGCCATGCAATCCATCGAGTCCTGACAAAGAGCTCCGACTTCCTCGCGCGTTTCGGCTTGAATAGAACGCGCGGCGAGGAGCGCGAGGATGACTCCCGCGATTCCCTCGGCAAGCCAGGTTGATCTGATTCCTTGGTTCCACCGGCTACTCACTCTTCCAGTCTAGGGATCGAGCGAAAAAAATACAGGATTTATCCGGGCGGGAATGGAGGACTCCAGGGGACGGCGATATCCCAAATCCCGGCACGCTTGACCCTGAACTCCGCTCACCCTAGCCGGCACGCTTGACCCTGAACTCCGCTCACCCTAGCCTAAAGATGTGAAACTGAGCTCGACCCTCACCGACAAACTTTGGTCAATTTGGCCCGAATCCCTACCCGCTGGCTTGACTTTGTGGCTGCGGGAGCTCCGCGAGTCGAGGGGCTTTACGGCTGAAACTTGGATCAGCACCAAGGCACGCCTGATTGCGGACTATCTGGATCGCTCGGGCATCACTGATATTATCGTGGGAGTCAGCGGCGGGATCGACTCGGCCGTGACCGCGGGCCTGCTCCAGGAAGCCAGCCGCCAGATGAAGCAGAAGCCCGCCACCGTGCACGGAGTGCTTTTGCCGGTTGACTCCCCAAGCGCCGCAACTCGCCAGCAGGAAGCTGCAAGCCTCGGACGGCTGGTGCTTGAGCACCTTGGCATCCATGCGCTTGAAATCCCGCTCGGTGATATCCACTTGGCACTTGCGCAACGAGTGGAGACCGTCTCCAACTGGAACGGAACCCCGTGGGCCCGCGGGCAACTGGTATCAACCCTGCGCACCCCCGTGTTCTATTACCTGACGTCCCTGCTCACAGAACGGGGAGGCCGGGCTGTGGTGAGCGGGACCACCAATCGCGATGAGGGATCCTATATCGGTTTTTTCGGCAAGGCCTCCGACGGGATGAATGATCTGCAACCAATATCCGATCTCCATAAAAGCGAAGTGCGCCAGGTGGCAAGGCAGCTCGGAATCCCGAAGCCCGTGCTGGAAGCAGCCCCCACGGGCGATACCTTTGATGGCCGCACGGACGAGCAGATGATGGAAGTGAGCTATGACTTTTTGGAGCTCTGGTTGCTTGCGCAGTGCACGGGAACCAGCCCCTCGCTTGCGGCCACGAATCGGTTGGCTACTCTTGCAGGCACCGAACGCGCACTCTACCTGCGAGGAGAGGCGGCCATCGAGCGCATGCACGCTCACAACCACCACAAGTACCTGGGCTCCTCGCCTGCCATCCACTGGGACGTGATGGAGCGCGCGGTCCCCGGTGGCTGGCGCAGCGAGCCCCATCGCTCGGCGATCCGCGATTTCATCGAGAGGGACCGGCATGAGCCTGCCACCCGGACTCTTTGATATTACGTTCGGGACTGATCACGGTGATATTGTTTGGGAGGACATGGGCCCTCCCGTAATCAAGCGCGAACCTATTTTGGACCTGGGGTCCTCGGGCTTTGTGTTGCGCAATGCTTTGAGCAGGGCGGAGATCGATACCATCGATGCGGGTCTGACGGCCGCACCGTGGCAGGAAGCCGGCTGGGATGGTCGAGCCAAGAACGCCGACGCCCCCATCGGCTCGTTGCGCAGCGCTTTTTTCAGTGAGGAGCTTGAAGGAGCGATCTGGGAGCGACTCAAGCCCCACCTCCCCGAGCTTCGTGTTTTCACCCCACATTCGCACTGCGACTTTCCGGATTTGAATCATCCGGAGCAGGTCACGGCCAAGCCCGTCAGTATCAATCCCCTATTCAGGGTGATCCGGTATCCGAGAGGTGGCGGCCTGATCCCGCACCGGGATAGCTCCTATATCACACCGGACAACGCACACAGGCGCACGCTCATGAGCGTGATAGCGTGTCTCCGCCCGGGCACCACGCGATTCCTCATCGATCCCGAGCGGCACAAGTCGATCGCGGAGCGGGACCTGAGTGATCAGTGGCTCTGCCCGCTCCCGGATGCAATCCTCGCAGAAGTTACACTTGAACCCGGCGATATCCTTGTTTTTGATCACCGACTCCTCCACGATAGCCAACCCGTCCTGGCAGAAGAAAAACTCCTGCTCAGAACCGATGTGTTCTTTGAGCTGCAAGAGATGACCCCCAGAGCGGCTCTGCGAGAGCGCGATCTCCCCGCAAGCGATCCCGGTCTGATTCGAGATCCCTCGTACCTGGCTCTCTGGCGGGACACCGGATCGCTTGAGAGCCTGCGGCAATCGGGATGGATCCAGGAATCAGATGCCGAGTCGCGAGACAGACTGACGAGTCAGGGAATCTGGTCGAACACGCGGGAGTGCACTCCCCTCACGCGCGCGCTCGAGCGCATGGAGCGATATATAGAGGAGCCTTGCTCTCAAGGTCCTGCAAGCGACACAAAGCCTTGGGTCGTACTGGTCGCCACGGGATCTTTTGCCCCCTTGCACGACGGCCATGTGGCACTTTTGCAGGCGGCGCGCACCCATCTGGAGCGCGAGGGTCGCGAAGTGCTCGGGGCCTTTGTCTCGCCCTGCCATGAGAGTTACGTTGCTGAGAAGATCGGCGATCGTGCGGATGCCTGCGCGCTCACGCGAATTGCTGCGATGAGACGCCTGATTGCGCAGTACGATTGGATTGAGATTGATCCTTGGGAATCCATGCACTCGGGCGAGCTTAGAAACTTTACGACCGTCTGCGAGCAAATCGGAGCGCGATTGTCCGCGCAACTGGGCTGCCTGCGCCCCATCCAAGTGATCCATGTCCACGGGAGCGATCACGCGGAGTTCTCAAGCGCATTCCGGCACCAGGGCAGCTGCGTGCTCGTGCCGCGCCCGGGATATCCCATTCCGCCCGAGCTGCTGGCTCTTTGCGACCGCGTGCCAAGGATCGGACTCGCTCACTCCTCGGAAACCGATATCTCTTCGAGTGCCGTGCGGCTCAAGCCAGGTACACTCCCAGGCTCCCATTTACACTCGCCCGATCAGCTCCACTTGAGGAGCGAAGGTGCCCCGGCGCTTTTTCCCGGCCTTTCAGGTGCGCAAGCAGGTTTATATCAAAAAGCATATAACTGCTTCGAGTCCGGACTGATCGCACTTCTGTCCGAGCACCTGCCTGCGACCCGGATCCAGGTGCACCGATTGGAGGCGCAGCTCGAGCGCCTTGAGCGCCTTCTCGCGATCTCACCAATGGAGCATGAGCTCTTCATCGTGCTTGATGCTTTTGCGATGCCAGCCTTTGGAGAGCACGAGGCCCTTTACCTGCCCCTCCCGAGAGTCTACGGACTTGCCTCGGCGTTTGAATCGCGCCACTCGCGCGTGGCCGATCCGGTGCTGCTGAGTGCACTCCGGCGGAGAATCCACGAGCATCCGGCTCAGGCCAAACTCCGCCTCCGCATCGTCGATGATGATATACATACAGGACAAACACTCCACGCAGCCCGGCAGCTACTCGAGCAAGCGATTGCGGGGGCGCCGTGGTTTCCGAAAGGGAGCAAAGCCCGGGATTTTTTGTTGCCCGATTGGATCCTGAACACAGTCGCCACCGATCCTTCTTGCAGCACCGAGATCCTGGACCTCAGGGATTTTCTCCGGGGGGCGGAGCGGGGCGGACTGGTCGTGCGCGACGGCAGAGGGCGTCTATCCCGCAAGCCCTATCTACTGCCCTGGGTTTGGCCGGATGAACGGGCTTCGATCCCGGCAGGGCGAGTCCTGGAATTTTGCCGCGGCGTGGAGAGGCTGAATCAGGAGTTTTGGACTGCGATCAATCGGAGCGCTGTTCCCCGGGTGCGGGCGCCGTTGCCGCACCCGCCGCAGGCTCGCGCTCCACTTCCTGTTTTTCCAGAAGCGCATTGAGTTTGGCCATTTTCTCGCGGATCTCGGGACTGCGGATCATCCGGGCAGCACCGCCCTCATCCAGATAGGGGATTCCGGTTTCGTCCACCGGCAGATCCTCATCACTGAAAACCTCGCGTCCATCCGCAAGCTCGCGATCGATCGACTCGAGGATATCATCCACGAGGGGGGCCGCTCCGGGGACCTTCCGCATCGCTTGCAGCCGCGCTTTGTAGGGCGCCGCTTGTTCTTCTTCAAAAGCCGCCTTTTTTTGTTCCTCGGTGAGCGAGGCCTCCGGTCGTGCCGCGCTGCCCTCAAGTGGCTTTCCGGCCGGTTCACGCGGCTGCACGGTTGGAGCAAGCGACGTTTCCTGCGCGGGAGCCCCACCTTCGAGCGCCATTCGCGGCCCCAGGGGCGCATCCGGCGGCACTCGCGTGCTCTGGATATAAGCAAACAAGAATCCCGAGCAGATCAGCCCGGAAACAAAACCCACCACTTTGCCTTGTGTTCCCCGATTCATCTTGCCTTCCAGTATGACAGGTACGCCAGATATCGAACAGATGTGTCCGGGGGGACGCGTACGCTGAAGTGCTCATTCCGGGAGTTGCACACTGCCGATCCAGGCCTCACGATCAAAAAAGCCATGGTTTACCCGACCTCAATCAGCCTTTTCATCGGAGCCCTGCTCTTCTCCTCCTGCGCATCCCCGCGAGAATCCCTGCGGGGCGGCTTGACCGCTATCTGCCAACAGCAATGCTGGAACCGGCCCTCGTCCGGGGAGCTGCCGTCGGATTGCCTCAAGAGATGCGAGGGAGAGCAGCCCAGCGCCCCTCGGCCAAAGTCCAGCCCTTGAGCCTTGAATTGGGCCCGACCGTCTGAAATCTGGCGCTCTCGCCCGTGCGAGACCGCGAATCGGGGATTCCCTGCCCAACGGTATCGCGAGAAACTGGATTCATGGCGAGCACCCCAGCACAGAACTCTTGCGCTCCGACTCACCCGCTCAGCGATATCGGTCGCCCCGTACCCAACGGCAGTCTCTCTTTACTGATCCGCTATCCGGGTCCGTGCGGGATCCGGGATTACTTTGCGGGCCATCTCAAGACACCGGCAAGCCCGGGAGACCGGCTCTGCCAATTCAGGCTCAGGCCTTACCCCGATTTTGTCGCGGGAGTCCTGCGCTTTGGCTTCCTCATATTCACCCGGCCCGAGAGATATCAAACTGTCGAATCAGACGCGGGTATCCTCTGGGGATTGAATGCAACTACGCCCACGCACGAGATCCTCTGGGTCCCACCTCTGCTTGCCGAGCGAGCCCTCGCGCTCGGTGATCGAGCACTCCAGTTGCCGTTGAGCGATTGGATTACGGATGAGGATCTGCCGGTATTTAGAAACGAGGCAATCCGAGTGCAAGCGGAGATCCTGCGGCATTTTGGAGGGGTTGAGATTCAGATGGATTTGCAGGCATCACTTTGAGACTCGATTTACCATCAGAATTGTATTTTTGTGCAATTTGAACAAAACTCCAATTGTAGTATATCAGTCCACCACCCGCCCCCCCTCACCACACACGCAGCAGCGCGCCGAGGCGGTCCGAGAGACAAGCTTTGGTCCGGGTAGGTGACTGCGGCCCCTTGCCCTGCACGACCGCTTCGAGTCGCTCGTGGATCTGACGCCAGCTTTTCTCGGTATAGACCATGCCCACATGGGACTGATCGGGCATCGTCAGGAGTTCCACCCGGGCAACCCCCGAATCCCGTGCCAGGCGCTCGAGCTTGCGCGCGTGGGAAGCCGGAGTCAGGATATCTCCTTCCGAGGCCACCAGGAGCAGACTCACGTCCTGCGCCCCGATATTACGAACGGCCTGCCGTGTGACTGAGGACATTTCACCCGGGTTGCGGATCATCTGGATATATTCCGCGATCAGGGGACCGCGTATTTGTCCGCTCCCGCCTTTGCGCGCAATCTCCAACACTTCCTCGCTCGAGTACTCGGACATATCGATGATACCGTTGCGGACAAAGATCCGCGCCAAGTGGCCGACGAGCTCATCTTTCATCTTTGCCGTCATGAGCGGCAACCGCGCAAACACGCCCTGGCGCTCGAGCGCCCTGCGCGTCCCCCGCTGGATGGCTTCAAACTCCATCGGGTCCTGTCCGACATCATAGGGCAGCTGCATATCGTGGCTGCCAAACCAATTCTCAAGCGGTCCTGCAGACGCAGCCAGCACGCGGTACCTCAAACCGAACTCGGCCGGATCCCAGACTCCCATCGGGACCACGGCCCGCACGCGCGCAAGGCGCTGCCGGGAGAGCTCGCTTGCAGCCCGGGGTACGCCATCAGCGCCCAAGCTCATGCCGCCCGCCCACTGGGTGACAATCCACGCTCCCAAAGAATGGCCACTCACATCGATGCGGCAATTGGCGCAGCCAAGTCTCGCAAGATCGTCCTGCGCAAAGCGCACGACCTGATCAAAGTCCGCGGGCATGTTCCACATTCCGTACTTGGGGCGCCCCTGGGTCGGTGGAATCGCATCCGGGGAGCGCGCGATATCTTCGGGCGCCATATTGAGGTGCTGCCCCGCCCCCTGTCCACGCGGATGCACCAGGTAGGCGGCGCCTTCCTTGCTGCAGATATCTTTCATGGGATTCTGCCCGAGCCAGGTGGTGGCACCGGTGCCCTCGACCCGGACCATGGGATTGCGCAGGGGCACTCCCGGACAGAGGTAGCGCACCACCGTCAAAGGAATGCCATCCGGCGTGACCACCTTGAATGTCTTGATATCGACCTGTCCGGCAAGCGCGAGCGAGAGCCCGAGGACACCCCCAAGCAACACGTGGCACAGGCTGTGGAAGAGATTTCGACCCATCCCGAGCTTATCGGTTCTGTTGGAGGTTAATTGAAGGGCCGGACGCTGGTTAAAAACTCCGCCCCTTTTCTCCGCGCGTGCGTCCATCAAATCCCTCGAGCACCGCGCCCCTCACCCCGCACGTGCATGAGCACTGCAAAACGCGGCCAAGATCCCCGATCCGGTAGCGCACCCAAGGATAAAGCCCGGGCGCAAGGCGCGTCACCAAAAGCTCGGAGCCGCGCCCAAAGTCGCAAGACTCCAGCCTGAAATCCCGCTCCAAGACATGAAACCGACCTGGGCTCTTGGGGCATTCGTACGCCATCGGTCCCGTCTCAGCAGCAGAGTAGAGATTGACGAGCGGGCGCTTGAAACGCCCCTCGAACCGCCTCCGCAAGTCCGGCTCCACCCGGGTGGCAGAGGAAAAAAAGCCCCGCGCCCGGGCGAGGCGCGGAGGCAGCGCCGGATACCGCTCGAGCAGGAGCAAGAGCCCTTCGCTCGAGAGCGTCACGATATCAGCGAGTGGCCCGTCCGACAGATCAGTGGACTGCGCGGGCACCCGCGTGCAGATCAATCGCGCATCGCCTTCAAACGCAAACTCGGCTGATTCCCCGCCCTCCTTGCTCCGCGTGCAGTAAAAAAGCACCCGCTTGAGCTCCGTCCCCCACGGGGCACGGGCAATCCCGTGCGCTTCACCGGCCGTGATGTACGCCTGCAGTCGCTGCTCGCGATCCACTCTCCCCCGCCAAAGCTCCAGGGGTTGTCCGGTCGTGCCGGAACTCCAGACCGTTTGGATATCACTCGGCTCCTCCTGCGCGAGTACGTGATGATCCAGAAAATCCTGCATGCGCCCCCGAATATCCGCGCGCGCGACCACGGGCACGGTGGCAGCCACGATATCAGTCAGGCCTGCGCCAAAACCGAGCTCCCGATACCCCGGGATGCGCACGCAGCGCTCGGTGATCGCAGCTTGCAGCGCATCACCCGCGCCCCCATCGCTCATTCGTAACTCCCCCGGTTCCTGGCCTCCTCCGCCTGACGAGCGGCTTCGGCGGCACGGGCTTCGGCGATCTTGCGGTTCCATTCGGCCAGGATCGCACTCCGTTCCTTGTCCATGGTCAAGGCCTTGGATAGCACCATGCGGTAGTCCAGATCCCGGAGCTTTTCCTGACTTTCGACTTCGGATTCGGCCAAAATCGGCGTTCGGAGCAAGAGCAGCCACTTGCGGATGAGTTCTTCGCGCCGGTAACGGCTCGACTCGACGAGCTCCCAGTTCAAGCCCGCGCTGAATTCGAGGAGCTCGCCCAAAAGGTCCGTGGTTTTTCCAGGGGATTGCACTCCCGGAGGGATCTCTCCAAGAGCGGTTGCCCCCAAAAGAAACGCAAGCGCACGAAGCACACCTTTCTCCTCATCCGAACAAAGCTTGTCGAACTCCTCCAAACCGCCTTCGCCGGTCAGGGTATATCCGTGGGGATGAGCCCAGTCCTCGATCACGATCCACGCAGCCCGGAGGCCCGGGCCGGGAAAACGAATGGCGGCTTTGGAGGCAAGCTCCTCGGCCTGCTTGAGAAGCACTCTGATATCGACAATCATGCCCGCTCCTTTTCTGGAATGAGGATCTCCGCCAGTTGGGCTGCAAGCATCCCGAATTGCCCGGGATCCTTGACGGTGACCAACCAGCCGCCGGCCGAGCCATCGGGGTGGGACTCCTTGAGCTGCTTTTCCACCACTCCATGCAGGAGCAGGGCAAAGCGCAGGGACCTTTTGACCGCCGCGCCCAAGCCCTTGCCGCGGGCCCGGAGGTTCCAGATGAAATCGCCATCCGATATCACGACCCGCAGGAGCCCGGAATCTTCGCCGCAGGAGGCGTCCAGAAAATCCCAGGGAAAAACAGTGCCGCCGCCGTAAAAATTCAAAAACCACGCAAGCGCCCGCTCCTCGTCCCGGAACCAGGGCGAGGTCATATAGGTGGAAGAATAGATCACGCCGCGCACGACCGCGCCGCGTCGGATGGCGAGTACGGCTAGCACCAGCGCCGCAAGCGTCATCCCGTTCATGCCGTGCAAGGGATTGGGCATTGAACCACTGGTATCCAAGTAAATTTCCATCCTGGGCACTTCTTCGATCCCGGGGCGATCGACTGCCTCGCGCCACTCGTCCCGCGCCAACGGATTGAGAAGTCCCAGCTCCCCGCCTGCCATCAAGGAAGCGAGCACATCGACTCGCCCCGGATCATCGAGCCACGCGTTGACCCCCCCGAGCTCTTCGAGCGCTCCCGGATAAGTCTCCACGCCCCGGATCCTGGCTTTGATCAGCGCAAGTTCGTCCAAGATCCGCTCGACCTGTTTGCGGTACCGACCGACCGCCGCCTGAATCGCCTGCTCTTTCCCACCCAGTCCCGGGTGCGCGCGGATCAAATCCTCCAGCGTGGGCCCGCTGGGTGGCAGACCTGCCGCCTGCGGATCCTTGGGGATCCAGCCTTTTTCGCGCGCTCGCGCGAGCGCACGCCTGCCCTCGGCACTAGGCACGAGCCCCTCCGGCAGGTCCGCGGGTGATATCTCGCCCAAGTCCTTGAGCCAAGAAGGCACACCGTCCGCTCCCGCCTCTCCGGACTGCTTGAGCAAAAAAGGCAGCATCACGCCCAGAAAATACAAAAATCGATCGTGGTCGCTCGAGAGCCCCCAGAACACCTGCACCTGCGCCCGGGCCTTTTCGGTCTCTTCTCCGACGAGCAGTTCGTGATTCCAATCGCACCCGGCAAACACGAGCCTGCAATAGTGTTCGAACACACTGCCCTGGTCCGCCCCGACCAGCAGTGCGTCCATGATGGAGCTCATGGATGCGCTCAGCGGAGAGTTCTCGCGTCCGAGTTCGGTGTTGATCAAAAGGTCGTAGAACAGATTGACCAACATGGGAGTGAAACACGGAATCGCAGCCCGTCCGAGCAACTCGAGCTCGGCGGCGCGTGATATCAAGCGCGGGTGCGCGACGTGATGGAGGATTTCGTGCGCGAGAATCCCGTCAAACGCCCCTTCGATCCCCAGCTCCCGGATCCGCGCGCGATCGAGCACGATCCGACGGGAATCGAGCTCGATCCACGCGAGAGCCTGCGCGTTTTCCACCAGCACAGGAGGCGAAAGTGCAACCTGCTCCATGCAAAGTTTGGCCACACAATCAAGCGCCCTCTCCCAGGCGGCATTCAGACGCTTCTGCTCTTCGGGCGCAAGTACGACGGGCTGCGGATCGGGATGGCCTTCCTTTTTGCGACTCACGCGAGACTCCACCCCAGATGCACTCGGGCGGAAAGCCTGCGTCCCTGCACACTGATCTGCTCGGACTCGGCCCAACGCACAGCGAGAATTCCCGGCACGGAGGGACAAAGAGCCGCAGTCGACGAGCCCTCCGCTGCAAGCGGACTCCCCTCTCCGGTGAGGCGCACCGGCCCGAGCGCCACAGGGTTGTTCTTCTCGTCGATCAGGATATAATAAGCGGCCAAGGCCTTCTGCTCCGCCGCGCACTCATGCAGAAGCGCCCGCACGGCGATCAGACTCGGTCGCAGAAAACGGGCACCGAGCACTTCCGCGACCGTGGAGAGCTCGCTGCGGAGGTCCATCTGTCGCCACCCGAGCGAGGTGCCGGCCCGGGATAGAGGTTTGAATTCTCGCGCCCGATCGAGGCGCTTTTCAATTTCGGCGACCGCCTCGCTTGCGGTCCGAGCGCTGGAAAAAACCGCACTGAAGTGATCAAAGACCGGTTCGAGCCACGGCGCCTCGCTCCGTCCCCGTGCGAGATTCTCGATCAGATTGAAGACTTCCACCTGATAGCCGTGCAGGGACTGGACGGCGGAAGCCAGCTCCGCGGCCGGGACCCGGGGCAACCCGTGCAGCCGCCATATCACACCTTCATCCCAGATTTTTTTCGCAAAGACCGATCCCTTGCCCACGCCACAGATCAGTTCGGCCGAGAGATCCAGGTAAATGCGCAAGAGCTCAAAAGGCGCGCCCACTTCGTCGGCCTGCAGGAGGCTCAAAAAGCCCGCTTTTTCCCAAGCCGCAATGAGCGCATCGCAACGCTCGAGCACCCCGGCAAACGAAACATCCCGCCACGCCTGCGACTCCCGGCGCTTGCGCTCAAGCAATAGAGCAGCGTGTTCGCGCAACAGGGCCTGCGCACTGGCGGAAGTCACGGCGACGCACTCCCGGGAGATTGGCCTGCCGCCCGCCGATTGAGCCAGTGGATATAATTCTGATACCTCTGGAAGAGCGACTTGAGCTCGACCACCCACTCGTAGGTGTAGCCTGATATCTCAACCTGCTCGTGCAAACGCCGGATGAGCCCCAGGCAATCCAGCATGCGGGATTCGGCCTCCTGCCGGGTGACGCCTTCCAGTCCCTTTTCAAGGTGCTTGCGCTGCGCTTGCACGAGTTCGCGGATCGGAGCGGCCTTTTTGAAAAGCACGCTTGAATCCTCCATCATCGAGCGGATCCAGTGCACGCGATCGAGCAAAAGCCTCCGGTTTTTGGCGTCCTCGAAGAAAGCGCTCCGCGGATTGGGTTTGATCTTCTCGTGCAGCACCCAAGGCACCATCTGCCGGAGATCCTCCCACTCGACCTGCGCGTTGCCGCGAAAATAGGCCAGCGCTTTGGCAAAATGCAGGCACGTGAGGTACGAGCGCGCGGAGACGCCGTTCTCCGTGCGAGAACAGAGGTGGGATTTCTTGTCGAGCGGACACTCCTCGGTGCAAACCTGCGCGACCGTGCGGCCGCTCAAGTGCAGCGTGTCCTTGCTCATGTGATCGTACTCGCTCGTGGCCTGGCGGCAGAAATCCAATTGTCCGAGGAAGAACCCCAGTTCATCCAGCACGGCGCGGGGCACTTCAACGGCCTCGATGTCTTTTGATATCTGAGCAAGCTCCTCCTGCGTGAACAGGATATCTTTTGGAATCAGATCCGTCGGATCCTCGCCGGACTCAATGCGTTCGAGGAGCGAATGGATGAAACTCGAATGAAAGGGCACTGCGCGCACGACCACGTCGATCCGGTCCTTGAGCGCATCGATCACTTGGAACGTCCCGCCGCCCGCGTCGTCGTTGGCGGTCAAAAACCAGCTCGAAGCCCCCGTTTGGACGGCCTGATCGAGCATTTCGGCATATCCCTCGGCAAGCAGCGACAGGAGCGCGGATTGGGTTTTGGTCGGGATCCGATTGTACTCATCGATGATCTTGACCCGGCTCGTGATCCACTTGCGCCAACTCACTTTGACTTGGCTTGCGTCCTGCGCCTTGAGCAGATCGGCGGGCATCGGCGCTCCAAGCAGGTCCGTGAGGGTGAGCTGCGGATGCCCGCGCAGCACGGATTTGCGGACCTCATCCTTGGGCATGCCGGAAAGCAGCGCCATCAAGAACGCGGAGGTGGTCTTGCCACGCCCCGGGCCACCGATCATGAGCGCACGCCGGCACGTGAACAGCGTGAGCATCGGGATCAGAACAAACGAGCTGAAGCTCTCGCCCTCGGGGAGGCGGAGCGCATCGCCGGTCTTGTTGTTCAGCGTCCGGCTCGAGCCGAACTGGATATCATAGTA
>Ga0172372_10007408_pt1 | contig 14719 bp, 12 predicted proteins | sample LakKiv5m_2_FD_114544 | JGI IMG/M metagenome (GOLD analysis project Ga0172372, IMG submission 114544) | Freshwater microbial communities from Kabuno Bay, South-Kivu, Congo - kab_092012_9.5m | ecosystem: Environmental > Aquatic > Freshwater > Lake | place: Democratic Republic of the Congo...
GTATTGGTTGGAGTTTGGGTTGCGGTTTGGGTTACCGATGGGGTTACAGAATTAGTCGGTGTTATAGTGTTTGTGGGAGTTACAGTATTTGTTGGTGTTTGTGTTGGTGTTTCGGTATTTGACGGTGTTATGGTATTTGTAGGGGTGACTGAATTAGTAGGCGTAACAGTATTTGTTGGTGTTTGAGTAGGTGTTTCAGTATTAGTCGGAGTTACTGTATTAGTTGGAGTTTCCGTATTTGTAGGTGTAACTGTGCTAGTTGGGGTTTCAGTATTTGTAGGTGTAAATGTCGGTGTTGGAGTTATACTCGAAGTCGGTGTTGGTGACTGATCAGGCGTTTCAGTTGGTGTTTGTGTAACTGTGTTACTAGGTGTATTAGTCGGTGTTTCAGTATTTGTAGGGGTAATACTACTTGTTGGTGTGTTAGTTGGTGTTTCTGTATTTGTTGGTGTGACTGTATTCGTAGGAGTATTTGTCGGCGTTTCAGTATTCGTAGGTGTGACTGTATTCGTAGGAGTATTCGTCGGCGTTTCAGTATTCGTAGGTGTGACTGTATTCGTAGGAGTATTCGTCGGCGTTTCAGTATTTGTTGGTGTTACCGTGTTTGTTGGGGTTTCTGTAGTTGTTGGAGTATTTGTCGGTGTTTCAGTATTTGTTGGTGTAACCGTGCTCGTTGGGGTTTCCGTTGTAGTCGGTGTTTGAGTCGGTGTTTCGGTGTTTGTAGGTGTAATCGTATTTGTCGGAGTAACAGTAGACGTAGGTGTTTCTGTTATGGTAGGTGTGACAGAAGTAGTTGGTGTATTTGTAGGTGTCTCTGTTGTAGTGGGAGTAACTGAGGATGTCGGTGTGGGTGATAAATCAGGTGTTACTGTAGGAGTTTGGGTAGCCGTGGGTGTCGGTGTTAATGAACAGGCTAAAACTCTATCAGCTAAACAAGTCGGACAATCTAAATATGGTGAAGCAGATCCATCACCATAGAGTTCAACTTCATAAATTGTACCACCCGATAAAGTAGTTTTTATCTGATAACAACCCGTGATTATCTGACTTGGATCCGCAACAGAATGACCTGAAATATAAAAATAATCACCATCATTTATTAAATCACCATATGTAATATCATACAGTTGAATAATTGTTCCATCACAACATTCAACACCAGCGTAATATACCAAAGGTCTTGTGGGTGAAGGTGTGACGGTATTAGTTGGAGTGTTGGTCGCGGTAACCGTCATTGTTGGTGTATTCGATGGTGTTACCGTATTTGTAGGTGTGTTGGTTGGTGTTGGAGCGATACAGTTATTAATATCACAACCTAAATCATCAATTATTGAAACACAATATGAAGTTTCAGATAATACAGACGGTAACTCAAAAGAAAATGGTAGACTTGAATCGTGAATCGTTGATATAAATTGACAATTTGTTCCGTCAACATCACAAGCATAAACATTGAAGGGTTCTGAACCCAATATTTGTGATATGTTGACCAAAAATGCCATTTATGCCGCCGAAGATGGTTGGTTTATTGTCACTTCAATTCTGATATTCCCCAATAAAGTATATGAAAACTCATAAGAAGTTACATTGTTTAAATTATATGTATTCAATAAAGCATTTGTGTCATCATTATAAACACGAATTTGAGTAAATTTAGCTGTAGGACCCGCCTGTGTTGATGTAGGATTTGTTAATTTTATAAAATTGGGACCTTCATTGAAATAACTTAAGGAAACTGTGTTGTAATTTACTTGGTTATATGTTTGACTTAAAGTATATCCATAGATAGTATTATTATTGGTATTACCCTTCTTAATGTAGAATTGTATTGGATTTTGACATTGATTACAACTTTCGAAAACATAATATGGATTCACATTTCCAAAATAATTACCACTGTATTCCAAAGCGTTTAACTCAGGATTTATAAAATATTCATCTCTATTGAACTCTCCAAGATATTGGAAACAAGGTTGATTAAATCCAGTTCTAAATGTCTGATTTTCTGTTACACCTGTAACCTCAATGGTTTGAATTACTAAATCATATGCTGTGGTAACAGGAGCACAAGCCTGATACACATAAACTTTTTCAGGGGAACTTGGTGTAACGGTCGGCGTTGGTGTTGGTGTTTTGGTTGGAGTCCTTGTTAAAGTCGGCGTAATTGTTGGTGTAACTGTCAAAGTAGGAGTCACAGATGGTGTTGGTGGTGGGGTTGGGTCAGGTAAAACTCCACAACTAAAGCAGTCATCGAAAGGTCCTCCATAAATGTAAGTGTCTGTTATGGTATTTTGTGGTGATGATATTTTATCAACCAAATAATAACATTTTGTTGTGTCGATTGAAAGATAATATGTCAATCCTTCTTCACCACCGACAGTAGGATCTGTATAAACACAATCATTCGAATTGTATTGAATATTATAGAAGTAATTATCAAGTGCGTTTGAAACGGTCGTACTACTGAAATCAACAACTGTTGGATCTACAAAATATCCAAAATGTTTTAAACCAGGTCCTCTTCTGTATTGAACCGGAAGATTCAAATAAACAGAGTTAGAACTGAGTGCGGAATAAGGATTGCTCTTACTCAAAACTTCAAATGACCATGAATAAGAATCTCCACCTTGGGAATCATTAATCAAGTTATCATTTAAGTAAGGGAATGTTACACCTGCGTAATTGTATATATCATTGAAGTAGGTTGAGTTCTCGGTTTCACCCTCAACAGCTCCAAGTTGTGCCATCATTGCTGCAAATGGTTCAGCTTTGAATCCTGAAACTAAAGTGAATTCACCATCCAAAGCGGTGTAAAGGAAATTATTAGTTCTTCCGCTATTTTGAACAATATCCAACCAAACATCTAAATAATTTTCATAATGTTGTGTATATGTTGTCTTTATCGCTCCGTTGTACTGTTCTACACTATTTTCTTCGTTATATTGAATCCACACTTCACGAGCGGTTAGGGATGTGTAGCAACTATCATCACAAGTTTTTGCACTTACGACAAATGGACTACCAGTGAATGGTAATGTTGCCAATTTCACATTCAATGTATAACAAATTCCGTCACTTGCAATAATCTGATCACCCGAGTTGAATTGTGACGCGTTTGCAACCAATAAAAGCCCTGAGGTGTTCGTACAAGCACTTGATGTGAAGAAGTCGAAGGTCGCCCCTGTTGGATTTGGTGTTATTGTTGTCGGTGTTGTTGCAACTGGTTGTCCGTTGTCATAATAACCGTTCGGTCTGTTTGATATGAAAATAGTCACATAATTCAGATCTTCACCTGAGAATGTACCGTAACCACTATTAGTTGTTTGATTCAAATTAGCATAATCAAAAGGAACACCTGATGAAACTGTGGCTCCGCTTGTACCGTCAAACCTCCAACCTCTGTTTACCGCTCTGATTATATAATCTTCAGTAGGTGTAGATCCCACATCACCCTTATCAACAACATAAGGTGTTCCTGTATAAGTGATCGGGGTTGCGTCACTCAAAGTTCCTCCCGTCAATGATCCCAAATAGGGATACGAACCAAGTGGTAAGTAAGTTGATCCATTGAGACACATCTCATACAAGTTACCTGTAAATCCACTATATAAAACACCATTCAAAAACCAATCCCTAACACTTTCGGATGCTTGTTGGATGTAGGATGGTTCCATGATATCATCACTAGTGTAAAATACATAATAATTCGAATTCAAAATAGAATCGTCACATGAACAAAACCTTTGTAAATAACTTGGGGTTGTTGAGGGTGTAACAGAGGGTGTTGTTGTTTTTGTTGGTGTAGGAGTTGGAGTTACGATACATTGAGAGCACTCGTCATAAATTCTCAATATAGAGTCAATAAACAAATTTGGAGATCCGAGTTCTCTTCCGATATATTCATAACAAACTCTATCCCCATCAATCATCGCGTCGAATGTTTGACCTGTCAAGACAACAGTTCCATTTGAATCAACCAATCTTTGTGAAGTGAAGAAATATATGTTGGTAAAACAGTTTCTGAGTTTATAAACCTCAGGACAAATAAAGTCTGAGCAACAAATTTCGAAATCAACCGTTCCGCTAATCGTAATTTGAGGTTGAGGGCTTGGTGTTGGGGTAGGTGAAGTGACAGGTACTGTTGTAGTTGTTGTAACATAGGTGATCGCCGTTAAACCAATACCAAGACAAGGATCAACATATGGTGTGAGACTTGGAGTTGGGGTTGGAGATGGGGATTGAGAAACAGTTACGACGGGTGTTTCACAATTAAAAATTGCAACAAAATCGATTACATTACAGGGGTCAGTCGTGGTTGTTGTTGTTAAACATTCACCAGAATAAAAAACACTTTCATGAAATGAAGGACAAGGGTCCAAAGGGTTGTTAGAACCTTGAATTACACAAGATCCACCCGGTGTGTCGGATAAACACCATTTATTTATTTGAAAATAAACATACCCAGTACCTCCTGTATTCTGATAATAAGGTAAGTTATATAATTCACTACTAGTAACTAATGAATATGTTCCATTATATATCGAGTAGGACCCTTCTAAATTATTGATACAGAACTCATCATAACAATCAGAAAGTGTTGAGGTAAATGATGTGTCATCACAATATATTGGGGTCGAAGTTACGCTCGGGGTGACACTTGGGGTGGGTGTAGTAGGACAAGGATTGACAGTTAAACAACTTGGACAATCAACATATTGGAAATCAATAAGTGGGTCAACACCTTGATTACTTCCATCGTATTCAACAAATTGAAAACAAGTACCACCACTTACGACTGTTAGTTGAGATCCAAACTCTATCCAATCATAAGTTCGAGCATAAATAATTTGTCCCGTACAACAATTAGAAAAAACCGCGGACGTTAATCCCGTAATTACAGTAGGGGTGGGTGTTTGTGTATTAGTAGGTGTAATTGTCGCAGTAGGAGTTAGAGTTGCGGTTACACTCGGTGTTGGTGTGTTAGTAGGTGTAGATGTTTTTGTTGCGGTATTTGTTGGAGTACTACCAGGTGTTGAAGTTTGTGTAGGTGTAAGAGTTGAGGTAGGTGAATTTGTAGGTGTTACAGTGTTAGTTGGGGTTATAGTTTTGGTCGGTGTTACTGTTTGTGTTGGTGTGTTTGTTGGTGTTCGTGTATTCGTTGGTGTCCGTGTGGGAGTTACAGTTTTGGTAGGTGTAACTGTGTGTGTCGGAGTCGGAGTTGTTGTTTGAGTGGGGGTTGGTGTCTGTGTTGGGTTCGCCGTCAAACAGGTAGAACATTTATTATAAAAGGTTCCAGCGGAAATAACCACTTCATTCTGAAGGGATGTGGTTGTGGGGTTAATGATGTAACAATCACCATTATAATAAACAACAGAATCAGGGTTACTATAACCTGTTGCCACCCATATAAAAATACTTGGATTGACACATTTTTCCCACTTATAACACTGAACTAATGCCATTCAGAAAGATTTGTTTTCTAATAAGTATTTTTTATTCCATTTTCCTCACAAAATCTTTGATTTCTTGAACATAAAAAAAACTTGCAGAGTTTGTTGATACATAATCAAAATAACTCGGATCCCCTTTTAGTAAATCAATTGGACTTGTCTCTAAATAATCACCCTTATAAAATTTTCCATCTTTGGTTTCTTTTGTCACACCCGCACAATGGAATATATTTTTTTGGTTATACAATTGTCGATTGTCTGAAGCCCACGAAAAATCCAATTCTTTGGTGATTTTTGTTTCATAATCGAAGAACCACATATTCCATAACACCGCCCACATCTCGGCAGTCCAAAACTGAACAGGATTGTTAGATAACGGATAAACCTTTTGATACATGGTCATCTTATCGTAGATTGCTTGAGCATCCCTTTCAATCTTTTTCCAAACTCTCCAATCTTGGTTTGTGAAGATATATTGAGCACCTCCCGCGTTCGAGTCTTTTTCCATAATAGTCTCAATCGGAATTCCAACCTCATCCATCATCCATCTGATCAATTCCCTGTCGTGAGTTTGTGGGAACTTTTCCTTGTAACGATTACAACAATCCAAAAGGTATTGATATCCTATATAACTTTTAGTGTCACTTAAATAGATTTTGTCTTCATTAAGTTTATTGAAATCGGGAAGTTTTCTGAAAAGAATATCCGAATCATGTAAAAAAAACTTCTCAGTTGGGCTCTCTTTGAGGAATTTCCATATGAGGTGGGGTTTAAGGGAGGGTGGATAGTATTTTCTATTTCTTGTGTCTTTGTAAAAATAAACATTATATTTTTCTGAGAGTTTTTTTAAACCTTCAGATGGTTCATCACCTTGTGTCCCAAAAAGCATTACAATATTTTTTGGATCAACGCCCATCCTCACGAAGTTATGTCCATAGATCTCACATTGCCAATGAAAATATGGTACGTCGGGTTGGGCCGAGATGAATTTCATTTATACAAAAAAAATTAGAAATCTACTTTATATCAAATTTCGAAGAAATTTTTTTCTTTATGGGTTTCAATTAAGTCAAATAACATATTTCCATCGTAGACTTCAATTTTGTCAATTTTTTTATCGATAAAATTATATTTTATTTCACCAATCCTATCAACTTCGTGTAAAAATTTCCCCATAAGTTCATCTTCGAAATATAAAAAAAACTCTCTTTTATTTTTGAAATCTTCATTATTCTTTGTAAGAATCAAGTTGTTAGTTACTCCATGATAAAAATCACTTAGACACTTTTTATACTTATTGTCAAGATGAGTAACTGAAGAAATTATATTCCAAACACTATCGTTAAATTCCCAATTTTTTCTTTCAATAATTTTGATGTTTGATTCTGTTGAGAGTTGGTCGAAAAATAGTTTTTCAACAGAAATAAATTCATTTTTTTTATAGAAATTATGTATAAAATTAACATAATCACTCTGTTCTCTTATACTCGGAATTTTTTTTATAAAAAAATTTATTTCCGAATAGAAATATTGAAACGTGTGTGATTTTCTGTCAAAATCTAAAATAAAGTATCCTTTTTTATTTTCTTTGAGGATGATATCGGACATGTTTGTTATTTTATCTATGGTTTCATCACCGAGTTCAGTGTCATATTCTATCCTATGAAAATATTCAAATCCAAAACTTTTTATAAAATTTAAACATGTAAATAGATTAACCATCACCGATAGACCGTGTAATTGTTTATGGATATGGTGCGTATTGATTTTAATACCATTAACTATCTCCCATAATATAAATTCTTCATAAGAATCAAAATTATAATCAAATAATCTATTTTGTTTATCATAAATATAAAAATCGACTAACTCAACAATTTTTTGATCTATAATTGAATTGGATATAAGTAATATTGGTATATTTGTTTTTTTTATTCTTTGAATAAACTCTATAAGTTTTTTTTCATTGCTTTCATTTGTAATAAAAGCGTCAATCAATATAATTTCTTTATTCATTGTTTTTTCAATTTAGTTTGATCGCTAAAGTATCAATATCTTCTTCAATAATGTTATAACCCTTTTCAAGTAAAAAATTAATAGCCTCATTATATTTGCCTTCCGATTTACAATGTTCGTTCTCAAAAATTATAATCTTTGGAAAATATAACAATCCCATAATTAAATCAGTATCATATCCTTCCAAATCTAAGTGTAGAAAATCAAAGTTTTCATATCCATAGGTTTTTATAATTTCATTTATGGACTTACTTTTTTCAACTTTATTGAAAACATTAGAAATATCGTTAAATTTTTCACTGATCCCTTTAATTACAGAATCACTATACCCTTCCTCTGTGTAATACCATGTTACATCTTCTCCATTTACAGTGACTATGTGGTTTAATAAAGTGCAGTTTGAATACCTTGAATAATTTTTTTTTAATCTATTATATTGCTTTTCACTTCCCTCGATAATAAGACATTCAATACCCATTTCTCTCACTGGGTCCACCCAATGACCCCACTCCCCATCGTGTGACCCTATAATAATACCTCTAGAATTTTGATTAATTTTACAGTAAAGATTCAAAGCTTTTTCTATTTTCCCTCCATCAATAAAACCATTCCATTTTCTAGTAAATAAATGTTTTCCTTCCTGAGTGAAGACCCTAATATCACATCTATTACACCCCCCACTTTTCCAAGTGGCCCAAGTACCGGGTTGAAGATCAATTTCCCAATTAGAATTTTCGATTAAATCAATTGATTCATCTTCCAAAGGAAAATGATAAAATTTAACTTTTAATTTATCACGGTGAATTAATTGTAATTCGGGGTCTAAACTTACTTTAAACTCATTTAAGTAATCTCCAATATTTGTTTCGATTTTTATCATTTCTATTTGTAATAATTTTTAATCTTAATTTTATTAACCAAAACATTTTTCATTCCAAAAATCCACAAAATTATCAATTGTTTTATTATCTATTTTTTCCATTTCAATTATATGGTCTCTGACCATGTGAATCGTACTATCCGCCCAATCCATATCTTCGATACCATATGCCACTCCAAACATATTTCTAGGAAAACCTAATCTGTACTCTGTTGGTGTTAATGATTCATAATAATATTTATTCTCTGTATAAGCATTTTTTACATCAAAGTCTCTGTAATTGGGTTCTAAAATTATTGATTTACATCCACATAAAGCAGCGGCAACAGTTAAATAAGTATTTTGGTCGAATGTTAAAAAATACTCATTTTTATTAAATTCTTCTCTTAAGAAATCGTAACCTCCTTTATTATACCAATCATCTAAACTTTTAGAATTAAATTTGTTAATTATTTCTATACCATTTTTGGGGGTATTTTTATGTAATATATGACAATAACCTTCTCTTTTGTTTTTATTTGTTATAAATAATTTATCTAAGTTGTAATCTAAAACTGTAAGATAACCATCATCATAACCTCTGTAGGTTTTACACCCACCATAATTAAAAAAGTATTCATTATCTTGATATTGTTGTTCAAATTCTTTTTTTGTGTGATATAATATCCATCTAGTTATGTGTTTCGTACCAAAAGGATTGTTAAGATTATATTCAGTATAAATTGATATTGTGTTATTTAAATTATACGAAAATCCCTTCCATGTTGAGTAAAATCGGGACCCATCTATTTTGGTTGTTGATGGTATTACGTGTATATTATAGTGTGGATATTCAGGTTCACAGAATATATACACATTATGTCCTCTTTTTGCTAATTCATAGGATAATTTATGTAAAGCAACTAATCCTCCTGACATTTGATCTTTGAAATTAATAAATAAATCAATTACAAAGGTTAATTTTTCGTTATTTTTCAATTGCATTATAATATAATTTTAAAATTTTTAAAAATGTCAAACTCTGTAAGGTCTCGATAACCATTTATTTCTGTAACATCACTAACATGTTCAGGGTAATTTTGCATTAAACATAATCCATGTGCCGCCTCTTGTGGTGTCATATACATGTTCCAACCCATAGATGTTATATTATCCTCTTTATAAAATTTTTCACTTCTCCCTTCATATCTCGCTTTTTTAAACCAATTTACTGCATCTATATTATCAGTCAATATCATACCTCCTTTACCTATACCTAATGATTTTTTTATATGAAATGACAAACACATATAAGTACCTTTTTGGTACATATTAGATGTAAATCTTTTAGCAGAATCATAAATTGGATATGGTTTGAGTTGATACATTCCTTGCCAGTGGTTAGTTTTTGCAGTTTTATCAAATACGACTTCTCCTCCGGCTTGTACTATACTCATAGGTACAGACAAGTATGTTTGTGATGGTATTGTTACTTCTGATACTTCTAAAAATTTACAACTTAAGAATAATGCGTTAGTGCAACTGTCTACAGATACTGCATAAGGTGCACCTGTATATTCTGCCACTTCTTCCTCAAACATTTGTACTATTTTAAATGGGTTGTGTTTTTTAATTGGCATATGGTGTAAATTTAATTAGTTTTAATTGTAAATTTTTCATAAAGTCAAATTCCTCTTCAGTACCTCTTTTAGTATATTTTCTATTAGTTATATTAAAATAAGAAATATTTGAGTCTATTATTTCGGTTTCATCCTCAATCAATTTAATACTATCGGGTAATTTAAACTGGCTCATTATTTTTCTTTTGTCCAAAATACTTATGTTAGAAAATTGTGGTTTGATTTTATTTGTAATGTCTTTAGCTGGGCTTCCTGCATATATGTGATTATATTCCATATCCTTCGTTATTACGCTTCCAACCAAAGCCATTGATTTATCTTTAGCAATAATTGGAGATACTATACAGTGACCGACAAACCAAACATCGTCGCCAATTGTTAGTGGTGATTCACTATTATAATTACACCCTTCTAATGGGTCTCCGTATCTTATATGACTCCACAATTGTGAATATGCACCGATTCCACAATTATTACCTATTGTAGTACCTCCAATACTATCTATTATTGTGCCCTGACCAATCCAAGCGTTATGACCTATTCTCATAGGTTTATATCCATGTAAAGTACTTTTGTTGTGTATTTTACAGTAGTCACCCATTTTAAAATCATCAACCAATATCTGTACCCCATCACCAATATAACATCCATCACCGATAACGATATTTTTACCTTTTAAAGTCGCGGTTGGTGAAATAAAAGTGTTCTTACCTATCTTAATGTTATCCATTATTTTAAAATTTCATAGGTTCATCTGTACACACACCCAAAATATAATTAGGTATCTCGGAAAACTCAAGTAACACTGTTATACCATTGTTGATAAAAATTCCAACATTTGACCATATATAACCATGACTTGTGAGTGTTATGTCATCTTTATCGTGCCAAAACCAATTAAGACTTGTTTTTTTTAAAAATGATACACAATCATAATCTTTAGCGTGGATCCATAATTTATTTTCTCTTTCTTCTAACCACTTCAAATCTATAGGATATTGTGGGAAATCGTGTCCCAAATAAATGGTATTATTTAATACTCTCAGATCAATTTCAACATCAAACCCCATATCTATAACTTTATCTATTTGTAAGGGGTTATTTTCGGTGTTCAAATTTTTTCCATAAAGATTTGCCCTATGTGATATAATTTTCATTTCGAATTTATCTATTATCGATTGAAATTATAATTTCGTTATAATAATTAATAAAATGATCATTCCATAAATCCCATTTTATGTCAACGCCATCAATAGAATATATTTCATATTTAGAAAAAATTCTCAAAAATACATCTCTAAATTCTTTGAATTTTTGTTTCAATTCATTTGTACTTAAGTGCCATTCTCCAGAACATACTCCCAAATTTTCTTTTAACCAACATAAATTTTCAGTGTTGAAAATATCATACTCACACCCTTCACAATCTGTTTTCAAAAAGTCAATCTTATTTATATTATTTTCTTCTATGAATGTTGCGAATTTTTTACAATCAACTTCAACATTTTCATCAATACCAAAAATTTTATCGCTTTTTAATTTTCCGTCTGTGTGACTTATTGCTATTTTTAATATTGTAGTATTTTCTTGATGTATATTTTTTTCTAAAGTGTCATGTTCAATTTTTGATGGTTCCAAACAAAATACATGTTTAGGATTCTTATGAAGGATGGAATATGTGAATGGACCTATACTAGCACCAACATCAACAACAATATCGCCTTTATTAACTTGAAAAAATTTTTCATAAGATTTTTGTTCAAATATTTCATCAATAATTCTTTCTTTATGCGTTGGTATCCATTCCTCCTGTCTTTTTTCACTATCCATCCAACCCCATTCAAAGTTTTCTAAATTATAATTTTTCATTTTTTTATTATAGATATTTTATCATTGATTGATGGTGTTTTAACACAAATAATTTCAGTATCTTCAATAAAATTTGGGTCCGCAATTTCATAAGGTTCAAGGATGAATATGTCACCAGTTTTTAAAGTTTTACCTTGTAATGTCATTTTTCCTCGTATTAGATAATTTATTTCAGTAACATCAGTATGGTAGTGTATGTCCCATTCTTGACCTTTTGGATGTAATTTGTATGATACTTCAAAATCTTTTGTTTTATATGCTGTTGGTTCGAAGTTTCCAACGAACCAACCTCCAATCATATCATTTATATCTAATACTTTCATAATTCGTACTTAGTCCAATCTATCGTATCAAAACCAGCATTCGTAATTACATTTACCGAATACGCTCTGTCTTTATGGTTTGAGTTTAGTTTGTCATTTATCAAAATTCTTTCACCACCTCCTACTCCCATAACCAAATGGTCCCAACATAATCCTAATTGTTTAAGGTGTTTTTCTGTTACATCTCTTGCAGATTCTTTTCTTGCTGTAACAAATATAATTCGATGACCTTGTGAGTCCCATTGATTTATTTTATCTCTTACTCCATTTAATAATTTTGGTTCAGTATCTACTATATCACTAAATCTGTGTACGTGTTTTAGGATTGTTCCATCGATATCACAAAAAATGGTTTTAGGTTTTTTTGTATGGAACTCTTTTACTTTACCTTCATATATTTTTAAATCATATGGTGTACCTAATGAAATATATTGGTTTTCACCAATATGGTAGTTTTTTATTAACGCTCCTTTTGATATTAAATAATTGTATGTTTCAGAGATGTAACATTCTGGTCTTCCTATATTTTGAAAATCGTTTAATAACTCTTTTGCTGACTTTACAAAATCACTACCTCTTTTCCAATAATGTACCCCAATAAGTGCGTCATTTGATACGGGTTCTTTTTCTACCATTTTTGTTATAAAACCATCTTCGACAACCGCAAAACTATTTTTTGGATTATTCGATGGATAAGTTACAACCGCTCCGTCTATATTTGGATTAGATATGAAATTATAAAAGTCGTTTTGATCCCAATCTGTGATTTGGTCACAGTTTGTAATAATAAGTGGTTCATTGTTGTCTATATAAGATTTAGCAAATAAAGCCGTTTCCGCAGCACCTCTTGTCGGGTTTTCCAAAATAATTTCAACTGAGTCTGAATATAATTCTTTTAATTTTTCAGTTAAAATTTTATTCCAATTTGGGTTTTCAAATCTTCTTGTTATAAAGATGTACTTACCTCCAATTCCAAGAGTACTTACCGAATGTTCTATTAATGTTTTACCATTTACCTCTATAATTGGTTTTGGTAAATCAAATCCTTCATTTTTAAATCGGGTTCCGAGTCCCGCCATTGGTATTACTATATTCATTTAGTTATTAAATTTAAATTGTATGTTAGATTTTTCAATAGACTCTCTTGTTATTATTTCAATAAATTCTTCTGTAACTCCTAATATTGTGTTTTTCTTTTCTACTATCATTTTTTCTGTTTCAAATTTTATTTTATCAAAACTATAATGATTTTCAAGTAAATTTAAATTTTTTTCATGTATGATTTCACCAAGTTCATTTTTTACAATCGTTTGAACATTCAATTCATCGTCTTCTTCATTCCAATAAAACAAAATAAATTCAGTGTCAAGGTGTTTAGTACTATTTTTGATAGAACAAACTTTGGGAATTGATTTCCATTTTTCGGTCCATAATCCAACACTATTGATAATATCAAAAGAACTTTTAGGGTATTTATTTTCTAAATGTCCTGAATATTCTAACCCATTGAAAGTTTGAAATATTTTTTGATACTCAAAAGTATTCGGAATTATATATTCGATCCATTTACCATAATAATTTATTCTCTCACATAGTGCCCAAAAATCGCTATCGTTTTTCAAAACACTAAACCCATCAAATAAATTATTTCTATATCCTATAATATGAACATCAATTAAATAATGATGTTCTTTCGCATATTCACCCATTTTACGGATACCATAGAAAATATAATCTTTTTCAAGATTCACATCTTCTTTTATATCATATAGTTCTTCAATATTAAAAAACGTATCATATTCTATCTTGAACACATGTGTAAACCCCAACATTTTTGATATTTGTGTTGATAACACGAATGAGTTAAATATTCCCGCTACGTGGTCTGTAAGACCAGTTAAAGGTAACCAATTTTCACAGGTACCAAGATCGGTATTAACATACACATATGGTCTCTCGTATTTTTCAGAAGTCAATATGCTATCGGGAGGATACCCAACCAAAAAAGAATTAGTTATATTGAAATAATAATCGACTTCATTTTGTAATCCAAAATCATTTTTTGACTTATTGATTAATAATATTGAATATTCATTTCCAAACACCTCTCTTATCTGTTTTATCAAATTTGAACAAGTATTAGCTCTTTCTTCATTAGATAAAAATGAGTCAATTGTTATAAGAGTATTTTTCATTCTCAAATATTTCTATTCAAAATATACTTCACTTTTCTTATAATTTAAATAAAAAAATGACAGATTTAAAAATTTATGGTCATGGATCATACATAGGTAATACAGGATACAACCACCACACAAGAGACTTTTTTCGTGAATTATCAAAATATGTGAATTTAAAGTTTAGAAATTTCACGGTCGGTTCGACTTGGTCGGGTTTAAATGATAGTCCCCATTCAAAGGAATCTTATTTTAATTCAATAGACGAATCAATCCTTTATGAACAAACTCTTTGGAATTCAAATAAAGAACGAGAAAACTTTAAGATTTATCAAAACAATCGAAAAAATTTCGATCATGACTTCAATATAGTTTTGACCGAGAC
>Ga0172372_10007411_pt1 | contig 14718 bp, 11 predicted proteins | sample LakKiv5m_2_FD_114544 | JGI IMG/M metagenome (GOLD analysis project Ga0172372, IMG submission 114544) | Freshwater microbial communities from Kabuno Bay, South-Kivu, Congo - kab_092012_9.5m | ecosystem: Environmental > Aquatic > Freshwater > Lake | place: Democratic Republic of the Congo...
CGCTTCCTTGTGTTCCCGTCCGTCGCACAGGATAATGAGGGCGACATGACGGAACGCATCCTCTTCATCGACGACGATCCCGCCGGCCGCGAAGTGGCGCTGTTCAACCTCCGGAAGGCGGGATACGAGGTGGCCGTCGCGCCGAACGGGGGCGAAGGGCTTGCCGCCTTCGCCGCGTCTCCCTTCGACCTGGTGGTCACCGACCTGAAGATGCCCGGCATCCCGGGGATGGAGGTGCTCCGGAAAGTTCGCGCCCGGGCGCCCGACGTGCCCGTCCTCGTCATCACCGCGTTCGGAAATGTGGAGACGGCCGTGGCGGCGATGAAAGAGGGGGCGTACGACTTCGTCGGGAAACCGTTCCACCGGGATCAGTTCCTCCTCGCCGTTTCGAAGGCCCTCGAACGTCGGCGTCTGGCCGCGACGGTCCGCGACCTGCGGGTCCGGGCGGCGGGAGTCGGGCGGGAGGTCGTCGGCGCCTCCGCCGCCATGCGGCGGCTCCTCGAGGTGACCGATCGCGTCGCCGCGACGGACGCCACCGTCCTGATCACCGGAGAAAGCGGCACGGGAAAAGAAGGGATCGCGCGGCGGATCCATGTCCGGTCATCCCGCGCGGAGGGCCCCTTCGTGGCGGTCAACTGCGCCGCGATCCCCGCGGAGCTCCTCGAATCGGAGCTGTTCGGCCACGCGCGCGGGGCGTTCACGGGGGCGGTGCGCGACCGGACCGGGCGTTTCCGACAGGCCTCCGGCGGGACACTGTTCCTCGACGAGGTGGCCGAGATCCCGCCGGCGCTCCAGGGGAAGCTGCTCCGGGCGCTGGAGGAGAAAATGGTGGACGCCGTCGGGGCGGACGCACCGGTACCGGTGGACGCGCGCATCGTCGCGGCGACCAACCGCGACCTCGCCGCGCGGATACGGGAAAAGACGTTCCGCGAAGACCTGTATTACCGTCTGAACGTGGTGGAGCTTGCCGTGCCCCCGCTGCGGGAACGGCCCGAGGACATCCCGCCGCTGGTCGAACACTTCCTCCTGGAATTGGCGTCGGGCCGGGACATCGCCGTACCGGGCGCCGTCCTGGAGGAGCTCGTCCGCCGCCCCTGGCCGGGAAACGTGCGGGAGTTGAAGAACGCCTGCGAGCGGATGGTCGCCCTGTGCGGGGGGGACGAGGTGTCGCTCGGAGACCTGCCTCCCGCCCCGGTCGGTACGGGGGAGGAGTCGGCGGCGGAGTGGCCGCCGCTGCCCCCCGAAGGGCTGTCGCTGGTGGATCTGGAGAAACGGGTGATCGAGCGTGCGCTGCGGCAGAGGGGGGGGAACATCACCCAGGCGGCCGCGTACCTGCGGATCCCCCGGCACATCCTCGTCTACCGTCTCGAAAAGTACGGAATCCGCCGCGATGCCTGACCGGTCGGCCGGAAGCTTCGCCGGCACGCTGTGGGAGGACCTTCGGCCGATCTTCTCCCGCCGCATGCTGATCACCGCGTGGCTTCCGTGCCTCGTGATCACGGTGCTGCACTATCGCACCGGAGCCCACCATGCGTGGGGGCACGACATCCTCCGGCGGCTCTACTATCTCCCGATCCTCTTCGCCGCCTTCTCCGGCGGGGCCCGCGCCGGGGTGTCGGTTTCCGTGTTCGCCTCGCTCGTCTACCTCCCCCACGCGTTCACCCGACTGCTGGTGCAGGACCCCGGGGACGCGCTGGAGAAGGGGCTCGAGGTCCTTCTGTATAATATCGTCGCCGTCGTGGCCGGGCTTCTCGTGGACCAGGAGCGACGGGAACGGGAGAAGCAGGAGAAGCTGGCCCGCGAACTCGGCGAGGCGCTTGCGGAGCAGCGGCGGATGGAAGCCCAGCTGATCCGGGCGGGACGGCTGGGGGCCCTCGGCGAGCTGACCGCCGGAATCGCGCACGAGATCAAGAATCCCCTCCACACTCTCAAGGGCACCGCGGAGATCCTCCGGGACGCCATCCCGGAAAGCGCGCCAGAGCGGAGAATGCTCGAGCTGCACATCTCGGAGATCGACCGCCTCGGCCAGACCGCCGACCGGTTTCTGTCGTTCGCGCGCCCCATCGACGCGGACAGGAAGTCCGTGGACGCGTTGTCGCTGGTCGAACGGGTGACGGACCTCGTTTCGACCCAGGCGCGCAAGGACGGGGTAGAGACGTCGGTCGAGCCCCCGGGGCCCGCGCCGATTCCACGCGTGTTCGGCGACCCGGACCTGCTGGCCCAGCTGCTCCTGAACGTGGCGTTGAACGGCGTGCAGGCGATGGCGCCGACGGGAGGCGGGCATTTGACCTTCTCCGTCGGCACGTCGCGGCAGGGAGAGAAGGAGAGGGTGACGATCCGCGCGCGGAATGACGGACCGCCGATCCCCGAAGACGCGCTGGAGCGGATCTTCGACCCGTTCTTCACCACCCGGAACGACGGGACGGGCCTCGGGCTCTCCATCTGCTCCAGGATCGCCGACCAGCACGATGGGGCGTTGACGGTGCGGAACCTCCCGGGGGGACGCGGGGTGGAGTTTTCGCTCTCCCTGCCGGCGGAAGAAAAGGGCGACGGCTGACGACCGTTCCCTCTCCCTCGCCCCCCGTCGTTTCTTTTACCCCTCGCGGCGGTGTTTCGCCCTCTCGGTGACGAAGAACAGGATCGGCACCGTCATGCGCGACAGCAGCAGCGAGGCCACTTCTCCGGCCATCAGCGAGATCGCGAGCCCCTGGAAGATCGGATCGGCGAGCATCACCGAGGCGCCGACGATGACCGCGGCCGCGGTCAGGAGCATCGGACGGAAGCGCACCGCCCCGGCGTCGATCACCGCCTGGTCGAGCGGCATCCCCTGTTTGAGGCGGAGCTCGACGAAGTCGACCAGGATGATCGAGTTGCGCACCACGATGCCCGCGCCGGCGATGAACCCGATCATCGACGTGGCGGTGAAGAACGCCCCCATGAGGCCGTGGGCGGGGAGAATGCCGACCAGAGAAAACGGGATCGCGGCCATGATGGTGATCGGGATCACGAACGACTGGAACCAGCCGACCACGAGGATATAGATCAGCACCATGACGGCGGCGAACGCGAGCCCCATGTCGCGGAACACCTCGTAGGTGATGTGCCACTCCCCGTCCCACTTCATCGAGATCTTCCCGTCGCTCTCCGGCTGCGCCAGAACGTGCCGTTCCATCTTGTAACCGCCGGGCAGAACCAGCTTGTCGAGCGCCTCGTTGATCTTGAAGATCGCATAGACCGGACTTTCGATCGCCCCCGCGACATCGGCGGTGACATAGACCACCGGCATCAGGTTCTTGTGGTAGATGGTTTTGCCGGCGGTTTCCTCCTCGACGCGCGTCACCTCGGAGAGCGGGACCAGGTTGCCCTGGCGCCCCATCACGCGAAGCTGCTTCAATCCTTCGATCCGCGACCGCTCCCCCCGTGGCAGGCGGACGATGATCGGCACGTCTTCCTTGGCGTCCCGCGAATGCAGCAACCCCGCATCGGCGCCCGACGACGCCAGGCGCAGCGTGGAGGAGATCTGCTCGGCGGCGACGCCGGAGAGCGCCGCTTTCTCCTCGTCGACGACGAAGCGGAACGACGTCTGGTCGTCGTCGACGTACCAGTCGACGTCGACGACCCCCTTCGTTTCGGAAAAGATGCTCTTGATCTTCCGCGCGGCCTCGACCTGCCCCTCGTACTCCGGGCCGTACACCTCGGCAACCAGCGTCTGCAGCACCGGCGGCCCCGGCGGCACCTCGGACACCTTGACGCGCGCGCCATATTTCCGGGCCACGGCCTGCACCACCGGGCGCACGCGCTTTGCGATGTCGTGGCTCTGGGCCTTGCGGTCGCCCTTGGCCACGAGGTTGACCTGGATGTCGGCGACGTTGGGGCCGCGACGCAGGAAGTAGTGGCGAACGAGTCCGTTGAAGTTGTAGGGCGAGGCGGTGCCGACGTACGCCTGGAAGTTCAGGACCTCGGGCGCGGCCGACAACGTGTCGCCGATCTCTCGCGTGACCGTCGCCGTCTTTTCGAGCGTCGACCCGTTCGGCATGTCGATGACGATCTGGAACTCGCTTTTGTTGTCGAACGGAAGCATCTTGACCTGCACGAACTTGAAGTAAACAAGCGACGCCGAGCCGAGCAGCAGGAACACCACCATCAGCAGGAAGCCGTACCGGTAGACCGGGTTGTGGAGCAACCGGTCCATCGCCTTGCGGTAGAACCGGGTCGTACTCCCTTCCGTCTCCTTCCCGTGGCCGCCCGCTTTGCCTTTGAGCAGCCGTACGGCGGTCCACGGCGTGACGATGAAGGCGACGAGAAGGGAGAAGAGGATCGCCGCGGACGCGCCCACCGGGATCGGCCGCATATACGGGCCCATCAGCCCCCGGACGAACGCCATCGGCAGGATCGCGGCGATCACGGTGAACGTCGCGAGGATCGTCGGGTTGCCAACCTCGTCGACCGCCTCCACGGCCACCTCGGCCAGCGAACGCTCCGCGTTTCCGGGCATGCGGAAGTGCCGCACGATGTTCTCGACCACGACGATCGCGTCGTCGACCAGGATGCCGATCGAGAAGATCAGCGCGAACAGCGTGACCCGGTTCAGCGTGTAGCCGGCGAGATAGAAGACGGCGAGGGTCAGCGCGAGCGTCACGGGGATCGCGGTCGCGACGACGCCCGCCTCGCGGCGTCCCAACGTGACCCCGATGAGGATCGACACCGAGAGGATGGCGATCAGCATGTGGAGCAGGAGTTCGTTCGACTTCTCGGCCGCCGTCTCGCCGTAATTCCGGGTGACGGATATCGATATCCCCGCCGGGACGAGCCGGCCCCGCACCCCTTCGATCTTTTCGAGAACCTTGTCGGCGATGACGATCGCGTTCGTCCCCTTGCGCTTGGCGACGGAGATCGTCACGGCGGGGACGAGCGACGGACCGGACGCCTTGCCGGCCGGGCCGTTCCCGAAGAAGACGTAGTCGGCCGCCTCCTCCGGGCCGTCGGCGAGGACCGCCACGTCGCGCAGGTAGACGGGCCGGCCTCCGGCCGTCCCGACCACCACCCTCCCGGCGTCCTCCGCGTTTTTCAGGAAGCCGCCCGTGTCGATCAGGAATTCGCGGTTTCCCGCGGACGCGCTCCCGCTGCGCATCTGGAGGTTGGCCGCCGCGAGCGACTGCAGGAGCGGGGCCGGAGCGACTCCGCGGGACGCCATCCGGACCGGGTCGAGGTCGACGCGCAACGCCCGCCTCTGCCCGCCGATGATCTTCACCTCGGAAACGTCGGGTACGGTCTTGATCTGCTCGTCGAGGGCCGCCGCCACCTTCCGGAGCGTAAACGGATCGGATCCCGCCCCCGACAGGGTGAGAGCGAGGATCGGCACGTCGTCGATCGAGCGCGGCTTGACCAGCGGCCGCGAGGCGCCGGGCGGGATCAGGTCGAAATTCGCGAAGAGCTTCTGGTTCAGCCGGACGATGCTCTTCTCTTCGTCCTGCCCCACCTTGAAGCGGACGATCGCCATCGACGTCCCCGGCGAAGTGGTCGAATAGATGTACTCGACGCCCGGAATCTCCCGGAGCAGCTTCTCCATCGGGCGGGTGACCCGCTCCTCGACCTCTTTCGAGGAAGCTCCCGGCATCTGCACGAAGACGTCGATCATCGGAACGACGATCTGGGGCTCTTCCTCGCGCGGGAGGAGCATCACGGCGCCCACTCCCAGCAGGATGGAAGCGACGACGACGAGCGGCGTCAGCCGCGAATCGATGAAGACCGCCGCGATCCGGCCGGCGATCCCGCGCGCCGGAGCGTTCATTTCGAAGCCCCGACAGGAACGCCGTCGGAGAGCTGATCGATCTTCGACACCGCCACGCGATCGCCCGCGTCGAGGCCGGAGAGGATCGCGATCCGGTCGCCGTACACCGCCCCCGTCGTGACCATGGAGAGGCGGGCGACGTTGTCCTTCGTGACCACGAACATCGAATCGAAGCCGCCTCGGCTCATCACGGCGGACCGGGGCACCGTGGCGACGGACACCTTGCCCGTCGGCACGCGTACGCGTCCGGACAGTCCGCTTCTCAGATTCGGCGCGGACAGATTCGCCTTTATCGTGAACGTTCGGCTTCCCGGATCGACCGCCGGGACGATCTCGGAAACGGTCGCCGGGTACGTCTTGCCCGGCGCGGAATCGAGCGTCACCTCGACGCGCATGCCCGTCCGCACGGTCTGGAGCTGCGTCTCGGGAACCGACGCCTCGATGCGGTACCCGCGCGTGTCCTCGATCACGACGAGCGGAACCCCGGGGACCCCCATCCCGCCGGCATCTGCCCTCTTCTCGACGACGACGCCGGCGAACGGGGCCGTGACCTTCGACCAGGAAAGCTGCGCCTCGACGGAGCGAAGATGGCCCTTCGACTGATCGACTTTCGCCGCGGCCTGCGCCCGCCGTTCGATCGCCCGCTCGTACTCCTTGACCGCCATCGTCCGCCGGGTGGCGACCTCGTCGAACTCCTGCGGGGTGATCACGCGGTCGGCGTTCAGCTTCGCGTAGCGGGAATACGTTTTCTCGGCGAGCTCCCGACCGGCCTCCGCCTGCGCGACCCCGCGCTCCGCTTCCTCCCGCGCGGCGTTCGCCTCCGAGACCACCCCCTGGGCGGAGGCGAGCTGCGCCCGGAGCGCCGCGTCGTCGAGCATGGCGATCGTCGCGCCCTGGGACAGACGCATCCCCTCCGTCACCGGCATCGACACGATCCGCCCCATCGCCTGCGGCGCGACCGCCGCGACGTTGCGAGACCGCACCGTTCCGACCAGGTCGGCGAACGTCTCCCGCGGTTCGGCCGCGACGACGGCCGTCGTGACGCCCGTCACCGCCGGCCGTGCCGCCGGGACTCCGGTCTTTCCGCCGTTTCCGCCGCACGCGGCCAGCGCCAGGGGCGCCGCCAATAACAGGGCAAGCGCGGTGGTCATGGAGTTTCCCTTCATCGCTTCGTTCCCCCTTGCCGATTCTGCGACATCCCCTGCGTCGCCCACGGAAGCAGCGTACCCGTCGCGAATTCGAGGTCCGCCCGCGCCTGCCGCGCGTCGTTCTCCGCCCCGACCCGCCTCGCCCGCGCGCCGTCGAGCGCGGATTGCGCGTCGAGCACGTCGATCATCTTCGCCAACTGGTTTTCATAGCGCGCCCGGATGAGCCGGGTCCCCTCCTCCGCCGCCGCCACCGCCTCCCGGGCGATCGCCACCCGCGACTCGGCGTCGATGACCGACAGGTACGCCTGCGACACCTGGTACGACGCGCGGTCCGCGGCGCCCCGCAGCCGTTCCCTCGCCTTGCCGCTTTCGCCGCGAGCGCGCGCGACCGACGCCACGTTCCGCATCCCTTCGAACAGGTTCCATCGGAATCCGACGCCGACGTTCCAGGACCGGTTGTCCGGGGAGAGCGGGGTTTCGCCGTCGATCCGGTAGCCGGCGCGGAGGCCGACCGTCGGAAGGTAACCGGTTTTCTCCAGGGCGACGGAGGATTCCGCGTTTTTCGCCCGAAGGGCGATCGCGTCCAGGTCGGTGCGCGCCCTCCGCGCCTGCGCGATCCGTTCTTCGAGCGTTCCGGCCGGGGGCATCGGCGGCAGGTCGCCCAAGGCGTCGATCGACGCGCCGCCGCTTCCGCCCATCGAAAGCGACAGGGCCTTGCGGGCAAGCTCCAACCGGTTCATCGCCGTCACCGACGCTGCCTCGGCCTCGGCCACCGAAACCCGCGCCCGCAGCGCGTCGGACGCGAGCCCCAGCCCCGCCCGCTCGATCTTCCCCGCCAGTTCGTAATGCCGCCGGGCCGCTTCCAGCGCCTTCCCGGCGACGCCGACGATCTCCTTCGCGGTCAGCACGCCGAGGTACGCGGACACGACGCGGTACACCGCCTCCTCTTTCGTGCGACCCGTGTCCGACGCGCGCGCCGCCGCCTCGCGCTTCGCCATCCGGTATCCGAGGATCGCCCCCGGGGCGAAGATCGGCTGTTCGACGGAAAGGGAGGTGATGAAATCGCTCAACGGGGCGGGGTTGTTGAACCTCGCGACCGGGTCGGCGAAATCGTCCGCCGTCAGCGTCTGCCGGTTCATCTTGAGTCCGAACACCTCCGCCGGCGCCGAACTGCGGGCGAACCTCTCCTCGAAGGCGAGACCGGGGAGGTTGGAAGCCAGGGCGATCTCGACATCACGCTTCGCGACCTCCAGATCGAAGCCCGCGGCGGTCACCGCCGCGTTGCGCTGGAGCGCGCGGGCGACGGCGTCGGGAAACCCGACGGTTTCCACCGTCCCGGAAGCAACGACCGGGAGGATGGCGGAAAAAAAGAGCGGCAGCGACACCAGGAAGATGAGAGCCGCCCGGGGAATTCCTTGCCGTGATGACGGGACCATCGTCGCCTCCCTTTACGGTGCCTGCTGTCGCGATCCTGCGGCAGGAACGATTCAAACGGTGGAGAAAGCACAACAGGGGCCAACGATGAACAAACATCCGCATCGGTGGCATCATTAATGATAACTAACCGTATTCAATCATTTTTTCGATTCGATGCGACAAGGACGAATCGTTACGATCCACGGATCCGACGGACGGCCGCCATTTGTTGCGCAACTAAATATTGCAACACCCCGAATGATGCAACTTTGTTGCGCGCGCCGGCTCCGCTACGGGTCCTTCCGGATGACCGCTTGGAGCATCCTGAAGACGTCCCCCTCGAACGTCGGGTCCGTGAAATCGAAGACCCCGGCTCCGGCGAGATCCCTGCCAGCCAACTCCTCCCGGTACGGAAGCGTGAGGTCAAGGGGGATGTCGTTCTCGCGCATTCGGACCTGCACGGTTTCAAGATTTTCCGGCCGCACCTTGTTCGCGACGACCCGGATCGCGCGCACGCCGAGAGAGGAGGCCATCGCCAGGATCCTCCGCGCGGTGTCCAGCGAACGCATCCCCGGCTCGACGACGATCAGCAGCAGGTCGAGTCCCTCGACGACAGACCGCCCGAACGACTCGAGCCCGGCTTCGAGGTCGAGCAGGAGCGATTCGTTCTCGTCGAGGACGAGCCGCCGGACGAGCGCCTTGACGAACGCGGCCTGCGGGCAGAAACATCCCTCGCCGGCCATCTCGATCGTCCCGATGGGAAGAAGGAAGACGTTCTCCGTACGCTTCAGGGCAAACTTCTCCGCGATGTCGGAGACCCGGGGATTGAGGAGAAACATTCCCCCGGGCTCCCCCGTGGAGCCGGTCCGTTCCGCGATCAGCTCCTTGCGATGGACGAGGGGCGGCGCCGCGTCGGCAGGGAAGCCGAGGGCGGAGGAAAGGTTCGGGTCGGAGTCCAGGTCCACCAGCAGCACCCGGCGCCCCGCGCGGGAGAGGACCCCTGCCAGAAGCGCGCAGACGGTCGTCTTGCCGGCGCCCCCCTTCCCCGCAACGGCGATTTTCAAGCCCACATGGAGGCCCCGCCGAACAGATACGGGGAGAACCCGAGCCCGGCGGGGGAGGCGAGCATCTCGCGGACCCGCGCCGCGTCGAAGCGCTTCAGAACCCCCGGGACGAGCCCACGAAGGTCCTCCGGGAGACCGACGAACTGGAACCCCGTCATCGCACTCCCCTCCAGCGTCACACGGAGGAAGCTTCCGCCCACGCGGAGATCCTCGCGCCCCGTTCCGTCCACGTCGCCCGATACCGCGCCGATCACCGGCCCGATCTTCACGACGTTCCCGACGAACAGGGGGGGGCACGTCACGCGCTCCCCCGCCATGTTGCGGGCAGCCACTTCCGCCTGGAGGCGCGCGTTCAAAATCAATTGGCCCGGCTCCGTCTTCCCCGTCACGGTCCGGAAGCGGATCACGTCCCCCGCGGCGTAGACCCCGGATGCCCTCGTCTCCATCCGGTCGTTCACGGGGAGTCCGTCGGCGCGCTCCGGCCCGTCGCCTTCGAAAAATTCCGTGTTCGGGACGACGCCGGTCGCAAGAACCACGGCGTCGCACGGCACCACGGTCCCGTCGGAAAGCTTCAGGGCGCGGACCGTTTCCCCCTCCGTCTCCGCTCCCGCCACGAACCGCCCGGCGAGTACGGACAGGTCGCCCTCCGCCTCGAGGTGGGACCGCAGCCGTGCCGCCACGTCGCCGTGGAGCATCGTGGGAAGGATCTGGGGGGCGATGTCGACCAGGAAGATGGACGCCCCTGCGCGTTTGAGCGCCTCCGCGAGGAGAACGCCGATCCGTCCCGCCCCGATGATCGCGACCTGCCGCTTTCCGCCTTCGAGGATCCGCCGCAGCGCCAACGCTTCCTTCATCTGTCGCATGGCGAACACGTTCCCGCATCGACCGAAGAGGTGCGTGAGTTTTTCGGGTACGAAGACCCTGGCCCCGGTGGCGATCAGCGCCTTGTCGAAGGAGATTTCCTCCCCGTTCGAAAGGACCGCCTTCCGCGGTTCGGGGAAGAGGCGGGAGACCGCGACCCCGGATCGGGCGCCGATCCTCCGGCCGCTTCCATCCCCCGGCGGGAGGAAAAGATCCTCCGGGGCCCGCTCGCCCGCCGCAAGCCCCGGCAAGAGGTGCCGGCAATAGGCGGGGTACGCTTCGTCGGAGACGTGGACCACCTCGAAGCGGCCGAGGTCGCCGAGGACCTCGGCCGCGCGCGCGCCGGCGTACCCGTTCCCGACGATCAGAACCCGTTCCATCCGACTCCCCTCCCCGCCGCCTATGCCTGCGGAAGACCCAGCGCCTGCCGCTTCTCCCGGAGGTGGGCGAGGATCCCCGAGACCGCGACGTCGGGCGTCGCGGCCACGAGCACCTTCCCCCCGTTGACTCCCGGGAGCTTCTCCGTCAGGAGCGAGACGGCGAACGGGCTCCCGAAGACCCTCGGCGCGGGGGCCACGTGGACCAGGATCCCGGCGGCCAGGAAGAAGGACCCGATGGAGATCGCCTTCTCGGTGATGAACTCCGGCGCGGAGCCGGCCACCGGGAGTTGGCTGATCTCGACGCCGAGTTTCCCGGCGAGCGCGGCGAGCAGATCGTAGATCCGCGAGTTGTCGACGCACGACCCCATGTGGAGCACCGGAGGCAGGGGCCCTCCAAGCCCCGCCGCCTGCCCGATCGCCGTCAGCACCTTCTTCAACCGCGGCCCGGCGTACCGTTCGGTCGCATCGCTCGTCAGGAACCCGCCCTGCGCGAGGATGTGGTTCACGCACCCGGTGGTCACGATCAGGACGTTGTTCCGCAACAGCCCCTCGGCCATCTTTTCCGACATCGCGCCGTCCCGGAGCTTCGGGTTGGGGCATCCGACCATTCCGACCGCCCCGAGGACGTCCCCGGCCGCGATCGCGTCGATGACCGGCTTGAGCGGGTCCTTCGCGTCCACCGTGGAGAGGACGGAGACGAGCGACTCGACGGAGACGCCCGTCAGCAGCTTCGACGAGACGTCGGGGATCCGGGGACGGATCCCGGCCGCCTTTCGTTCCTTGTACGCCGCGATTCCGTGCCGGACGATCTCCTGCGCGCGCTCGTCCGCGGCCTCGGGCCGGAAATCGACGTGGATCGCCTCCGGGTGCCGGACGAAGGGAACGGTCGTGATGAACCGGGTCTTGTAGCACTTGGCGATCGTCGGCAAGGACGGCATGATGCACTGCATGTCGACCACCATCGCGTCGATCGCCCCGGTGGCGAGGAAGAGCTCCGTCTGCGCCTCGTGCCCGGCGTAGGGGACGCCGAGCCGCATCACCAGCTCGTTCCCGATGCAGCAGATCCCGACCACGTTCACCCGCCCCGCCCCGGCGGCCTTCGCCTCCCCCTCGAGCCGGTCGGCCCACTCCGCGACCTTGGAGGCGAGGATCGGGTTGTGACCATGGCAGGCGATATTCACCTCCCCTTCCTTCAGGACCGAATAGTTCGCCGTCACCACCTTGGGCGTGGGGACCCCGAAGATTACGTCGGAGAGGTCGGTCGCCAGCATCAGCCCCGCGAAGTTGTCGACCATCCCCATCCTCAAGGTTGCGACCCACAGGTTCATCGGGTCCGCATCGTTCCCCATCGACGTGCGGTGCATCGCCGTCTCGATCTCGTTGTGGGGATTGGAGACGAGGAGCCCCAGTTTTTCCCACTTCGCGTACTCCGTCCGGGAGGCCCGGGCGCGGATCCAGTTCATCGGCTGTCCGTCCTGCCGGCCGAAGTCCTCGAACGCCTTCCGGGCGACGTCCGCCGCCACCGCGGCGACCGACCGCCCGTCGACGGGAACGCCCAGCTTCCCCGCGAGGGACAGAAGTTTCCCCTCCTCGCGGATCTTGTACCCTGGCGCCTTTCCCTCGGCGATCTCGAGCAGGAGGATCGCCAGTTCCCGCGCGTGGCCCGCGTGGGAAGAGGCCCCTCCCGTGGCGGACCGGAGGAAGTTCCGCGCGACGATGACGTCGGGGGTCGCCCCGCAGACGCCGGTGCGGGTCCCCTGACCGAACGGGTCGATCCGGCACGGCCCCATGTAGCACACCGTGCAGCACGTCCCGAGCTCGCCGAACCCGCACTCGGGCATCATCTTCCGAAGGCGGTCCGTGACGAGCTCGACGCCGTCGTCCGCCGCCTTGCGGGTCAGTTCGATGTCGCCGTGATTCGGGTACCCAGGTCGATCGATCGTCTTATCCACGGGCCATCTCCTCCCTCATCTTGAGGATCGCGCCGAGGGGAGACTCCTCCCCGGCCGCAAGTTCGCCGCCGCGCGCCAGGGCCGCGGCGTCCCGCACCGCGGTCAGCGCCGTCTTCTCCCGCGCGACCTCCTCGACCTCGCGCCAGGCGAGGGCGCCGGTCGGACAGGAGGAGGCGCACGCCGGTTCCAGCCCCTCGGAGACCCGGTCGGCACAGCCGTCGCACTTGTACGCGCGCTTCCGGTCGAACGAAAGGCGGACCGCCCCGTACGGGCAGAGGAGAACGCAGGAGAAGCAACCGATGCAGCGGTCCTCGTCGATCAGGACGGCGTCGCACCCCCGGTCCCGCCGAATCGCGCCCACGGGGCACCCGAGAAGGCACGGGGCCGTTTCGCAATGCGTGCACCGGACCGGGACGTTCACGGCCGGGGTCCAGGCGACGGAGAGGCGCGGGAGCGGCGGGGGCGATTCGAAGATGGCGGCGAGCAGATCTTTCGAGCGGGAGTGGGCGACGGAGCATTGGAGTTCACAGGTCTTGCAGGCGGTGCACTTCAAGGGGTCGTAGACGACTCTTCGCATGGGCACCCACCTCCTTCCGGTCGAAGTGGAAGCGAAGGGAAAACGGTGCGCGGCACTCTTCGTATACCGTATACAGTCTTCTCCGGGCCTTCCCGATTGTCAACTGCGATGAATGCCCGCGGACGGACCGGAGGAGGCCCCTACGGCCGGCGGTTGACGAACTGCATCTCCACGCCGAGGTCCTTCCCCCGCAGCAACTGGATGACCGCCTGAAGGTCGTCGGTGCTCTTCCCGGTCACGCGGACCTGCTCGTCCTGGATCTGGGACTGGACCTTCAACTTCGTCTGCTTGATGAGGGCGACGATCTCCTTCCCCTTCTCCGTGGAGATCCCCTGCTGGATGGCGATCATCTGGCGGACGCAGCCGCCGGAGGCGGGCTCCACCTTGCCGTACTGGAGCGCCTTGAGGGAGACCCCGCGCTTCACGAACTTCGACTGGAGGACGTCGACGACCGCCTTCAGGCGGTAGTCGTCGTCGGTCACCACCTTGATCCCTTCCTTGTCGTGGGTAACCTCGGTCTTCGACCCCTTGAAATCGTACCGCTGGCCGATCTCCTTGACCGCCTGGTTGACGGCGTTGTCCACCTCCTGCATGTTCACGACCGATACGACGTCGAACGACGGCATCCTCTTCCCTCCCCCCCCCTTTTTTCGATCCGCAATTTCCGGCGTTCCCATGAAAACGCGAAGAAGATATTATCGTACCAAATGCCTTGAGCGAGGTGTGCGTGGAGATCGGCGAGATCAGGAAGCGGATCGACCTGCTGGACGACGTCCTGCTTCGCATCTTCAACGAGCGGGCGCGGCTGGCCCTCGAGATCGGGCGGCGGAAGAAGGACGAAGGTCTTCCGGTCTACGACCCGTCCCGGGAGAAGCGGATCTTCGCGCGCATGAAGGGGGACAATCCCGGGCCGCTGGACGGCGGCGCCATCGTCCGGCTATTCGAGCGGGTCGTGGACGAATCGCGGCGGCTGGAACGGATCAAGTCCCAGGGGGAAGGACAGGAAAAATGCTGATCATCACGAAGAAAAACGCGCCCGAAGAAGCGTTGGACGCGGTGAAGGAGTACCTGATCCGTCACGGGTTCGACATCCACCAGTCCACGGGCGCCAACCGGACGATCATCGGCGTCATCGGCGACACCGACACGCTGGACGCGCGGGAGATCGAAGCGATGCCGGGCGTGAGCCAGGTGGTCCGTATCCGCAAGGACGATTAAGGACTGAGGCGGGTCCCACTCCCGGCGGACCGGTCAGCCTGCGGCGCCGCCCTCTTCCTCCAGCTCCTCCGCGTACGCCTTCTCCGCCTCCCTCAACCGATCGCCGATCGCGACCATCTCCTGGAAGAGGATCTCGATCCGGACACGGGCCGCGGAGGTCGTCGTGAAAAGCGTTCGGATGGCCGACCGGTCGTTCCTCCGGGACGCCTCGATCAGAGCCTCTTCCTCCCCGGGCAGACGACTCTCCAGCAGAAGGATCTCCGCCTCGATCGCCTCGACCTTCTTCCTCAACTCCCCGATCTCCTTCGACC
>Ga0172372_10007412_pt1 | contig 14716 bp, 15 predicted proteins | sample LakKiv5m_2_FD_114544 | JGI IMG/M metagenome (GOLD analysis project Ga0172372, IMG submission 114544) | Freshwater microbial communities from Kabuno Bay, South-Kivu, Congo - kab_092012_9.5m | ecosystem: Environmental > Aquatic > Freshwater > Lake | place: Democratic Republic of the Congo...
AACGACGTGAAGAACAACGGCGTCGGGCGGAGTATGATCCAAACGCCCAGCGACCTCAAATCCGCTGCCGAATCTCGCCTACGCCACTTGCAGAAAAATCCGGCTCATGTCCGGACCTTCTTCAAGATGAAAGACACTCTTTACGCTGCAGAGTAGTCGATAACTTCCGGACTCCTCAATAAGTTTCGACGTGGAATGGAATGGTACTGGCGGATGGTGGGCCTTTACAGACACCGGTTCCTTGGTAGCAGCGGTCTATTCGGACTCTGGTTCGGCCTCCAATGGCTCGAGCGTTTCCTTCTCCGGCGCATCCGACTGCACCCGTGGAACATATTAATCAGCGTGAATAAAAACTGAGTCAAAGCCTGCCCTCCTTCCTTCTGGATCCCCTTCCCTTTCCGGATGTCCCCGCATGACATATCACCATGCAATACCCTTGACGGGGCCAGGGCGGTTCCGGACGATACCATCGTCCTGATCCGTCCGCGGCCCTCACCGGCGGGCGCAAGCGACCCCAAAGGGAGTTGAGGTTGGAGTCCATGGGCAAGAAGAGGTCATCACGGCATATCTGGATCGCCGGGCTCGGGCTGTTCCTCGGGAGTCCGGCCGGGCCGGCCTTGGGCGCGCAGGCCCGGGACGATTGGTTCTGCACGGAGGGCGCCGCTCGGCGGGCGGGCGCTACTTGGACCACCTGCGGGATCGGTACCGGCCCCACCGAATCCCAGGCTCGCAGCAACGCGATGACCGAAGGCCTGCGTGAATTCGAAAGACTTTGCCACCTCTCCTCCGATTGTCGCGATCACGAGACCACCTTGACGCCCGGACGCACCCAGTGCCAACCCGATCCCCGTTCCATTCCGGACCCTCCGAATTACCGATGCGTGCGCGCCCTGCATTTTGATATTGGGGCAGTCAGAGAGCCGGAAGATACAGCTCCCGCGCACCAAAGGCCTGCCCCGGGTCGGACCGCCGAAACCGGTCCATTGATTGACCTCCCCGACTTCTTGAGTGATCCCCCCTCTCCTCGTCCTTGGGGACTCAATTTGAATATCGGATATCATGAATCACCGCTCGCGGGTGTCGCACTCGGTAATGGCCCCTTGCTCTTTGGCGTGACGCTGGAGCGACGGTTGGCCTATCGATTGGCCCTTGCCGGCACCTACGAGTGGATCACCAACGCCCACGAGCCGGATGAGTATTTCGGGGAACTTGATATGGGTCCGGGCTTCTCCGCGCGCCTCATGAGCTTGTCACTCCCCATCTACCTGAGCGCCAATCCCGAGGGGGGCTGGTATATCGCTCCCGCGATCGGCACCATGACGTACGAACTGGTCACGGCTCCTCCCAATCCCATTTACGACCCGGACGTCGGCGGCATGCAGCAATATCTTCCCGATGCCGCTTCCGGTCGGTCCGTGATCTACGGAGTGGAGATCGGCTACATTGGCCGCTGGCAAGCTCTCTCCGCAGGCTGGCGCGGCACTTTCCGCTCTTACGCGGACGAGGGTACGGGCTCTTCGGCAAGCGCAATCGGCCTGCAGGTTTTGATCGGCTTCAATTTCTGATTCCAATCCCCACCCCGGAGGTACCTCTCATGCCCAAGCAGCGGCTCCAATCATTCATCAGCCGGCCCTCGCCCCTGCCTGTCGGGATCGTCGCAGCCTGGAGCGCTCGCGCTTTACAGTTCCTCTTCTGGTGGCTGCAGCGCCCGCTCCTCTGGGTACCGCTCGGGCTCTTGCTCTGGCAAAAGCTCCAAGGAGTCAGGATCCTCGTTCGATAAGAGAAATCGCTGTCCAACAGGAGAGTGCATGTTCAAATTCACACGCCACGGCATCCGCCTCGAAGACTGGGGACCCATCCATATCATCTCGGCGCTCGAGCACTTGCTCCTGCTGCCGGTGCTGATCGCCTGCAACTCGGCAATCCTGTTATTCTGCTGGGGGGCCGGACGGGCCGCGGTCACGCTCCTCGCTGCCGGACCATGCGACGTCGCCGCGCTCGCCCAGTTTGCCGCCTGCAGCGCAGTCGCAATCGCACTCCAGCTCAAGGTACTCCCGCCCCGCGGCAAACCCGAGCTGAGTTTTGATATGCTTCCGGCCGGATACCCCCCGGTCGTCATCAAAGCACTCCTCCGCGTGGGGAGACGCCTCGAGCTCAAGCCGGATTCCCTGCCGATTCCTCTCATGGAAAAGGGCTTCAATGCCCGGATGGTGACCTACCAGGAAAATCTCTTGAGCGAGATCGAAGGGAGACTCGTACTCGGGCAGGACCTGCTGCGCGAGAGCTCCACCGAGGAGCTCACTTGTGTCATTGCCCACGAAATCGGGCACCACCTCGCGTACCGCGAACAGAAGCCTGAATTCGCCCGCATCGTCTGGAATCTTTTGCGAATGGCGATCGAGTTCCCGATTTTATTCAGGTTCGATGCCTACTTGAAATTCATCGATTGGTTGCTCGAAGCAAGAGAAGAGTTCGCAAGCCTGCGGTCGCATGCGTTCGAGTATTTCTGCGATCGGGTGGCAATGACGGTGACTTCGCCCCAAACCCTGATCGCGTCTCAGAGGCGGTTCGAGGAGTTTTTCGAGCACTCGGCGGCGATGGCCTACCAGAAAATGATCGAGCAGGCCCGGGCCTCCGCACCGCCGGAGGAGCAGGATATCTACACTCGGATGCTCAATAATGTTAGGCAGGAGCCGGGTTTCAAGGAGTTTGCCGAGAAGCAAAAAATGGAGAGCCGGAACACTTCCCGACACCCAAGCGTCGAAGCCCGCTGCCAGGCGGCGTGCCTGAGGGCGAGTCGGGCCCACCCCCGAGCGATGCAAGACAGTCAGCATGCGTGAGGTTCCAGTTTCAGAGGCATGGTCGAGGCCGGAGCCTTGAAGACGAGTGTTATCAGGCCACATGGGCCCGTAATCCGTGCAAAACTGGAACCTCAGGGCCTCTGACTGTGGCGGATCACCCGAGCCCTCTCCGCGCCTGCCTCTCCGCGCCTGCCTCTCCGCGCCTGCCTCTCCGCGCCTGCCTCTCCGCGCCTGCCTCTCCGCGCCTGCCCCAACACCCCGCGTCCATCCGGACCCACCCGGCTCCGCATGGCGAGTCAAGAAATTGCCGGGAAACACCGATAACGAGCATTGAAGAAGGTGACCCATGGCCCGTGGAGACAGTCTCGATCGCACCCTGCGCATCCTGCAGATCTTGAGCAGCAGCCGAAACGGCCTGACCGTCAAGGAGGTGCATGACCGGGCCACGCAGTTCCATGAAATCGAAGAGCGCACGGTGCGACGCGACCTCGAGATTCTCGAGGGCTCCGGCATCGGCGTGACCAGGATCAATGCGCGCGATCCCGACGGCCGGCGGACTGCCCGATATAAAGTGGACGCCAGCGTCTCGGTGGCCAAATCCTTCTCGCTGCAGCCCAACGAACTCCTCGCACTCTATATCGCGCGAGGCATGCTCAAGCCCCTTGCGGAAACCCTGTTCTACCGGGATCTGGACCGGTTCTTCAAACGGATCGAAGCCCTGTTTGATGCCCGCACCCGCAAGCACCTCGATGAGCTCGGCTCTTCGATCCACTTCGAGGCGGGTCCCAAGTGGGCCCTCGGCGTGACGCCCGACATCCTCGACACCGTCAAAGCGGCCTGCGAAGAAGGCCACGTTCTCAAATTCCACTACGAAGGCGCAAACGGCAAACCCGCCCGGGACCGCACCGTGGGGCCGCATTTTCTCTACTTTTCGAAAGGCGCGCTCTACCTGGTGGCCGAGGACCTGGAGGCGCCGGAGCACGGCGCCCCCAAAACCTTTGCGCTACCCCGGATGACCCGCGCCGAAATGCGCGAGACTCCCTACGAAGGCAAGCGAAGCGATCCGGCCCAGGTCTTTGCCAAGTCGTTCGGAGTGTTCCGGAGCGAGACCGCGGAAAAGATACGCGTGCGTTTTGAACGGCAGGCCGCCTCCTATGTGCGCGAGCGCCGCTGGCACGACTCCCAACGGGTGATATCTCTCCCCGATGGACGGATCGAGTTGCACCTCGAAGCCGGACTCACCCCGGATCTGATCCAGTGGGTGCTGGGTTTTGGTGCTGCTGCTCAGATCCTCGAGCCCGTCGAGCTCAGGACCTGCATCACGCATGAGTTGCGCAAGACGCTTGCCATCTACGAGACCGAGACCGACTCCGACCAAAAGCCCCGCAGCGGGCGGTTGCGAGTGCGCACAGGGACGCGCAAGACCGGAAAAACGCTCCGGACGCGGCCGGTCGCATCCGAACTCGCCGACAAAAAATAAGATCACTTGCGTCCCGTTGACCCCGCGTGTCCGCCAGCCTGCCTAGGCTTTTTCCAGGAGGCGGAACATGATCGGATTATTGATCAAGCTTGGATTGGGGGCTGTCGGTCTCCGGGTGGCTTTCACGCTCCTCTGCTACTTCGTGATCTACTTCAGGTTGATCATGGCGGCCGTGGGATATGTGGCACTCGGGTCCTTGAGCACGCTCTACCTGCCCGCGTTGCTCCTCTTTGCAAGGGACCGTGAATCCACTCGATGGATGCTCGGACTGGGATTACTCCTCTTTGTCGTAGGCGGGGTCGCAGCCTGGTTGGCTGGAGTGGGTTCCGACAAATCCGACAGCGACGGAAAATCAAAGCCGATCAATTCTAAATGAATCCCGGTCAACTCAAGGCGACTTAAATCCCCCGAAATGAAAATCTGATCAATCATCGGCGATTGTGAATCCTAATCAAACGAATGGAGTGCCGGAGATGCAGGAAGCTTCCCAGACATATCCAACCCTATGCTTGCAAGCCCAACTCAAGGAACACCTCAGGAGGCGCACCATGACCGCGGCCGAACTCTCGCGCCGCTCGGGCGTGCCCAAACAAGTCCTGAGCCTCTGGCTCGCAGGCGTCGAACCGCGCAAGCTGAGTCACCTCAAGAAGGTTGCAACCGTCCTCGGGACCACGATCGATGCGCTGTGCTTTGGAGAACACCCGCCTGCAACCGCCCAGGAGACCCAAGCGCTTCATCCGGAGGCGTGGTTCGAAGGCGTGTTCGAGGGAAGGATCCGCAAAGTGCTCGTTCCCCGCGCGGGGCGGGATTGAGAAATAGACGAGCAAAACACCTCGACAACTCTGCATCGCCAAGACCCCATCCGGTGCAGTTGACTCCGGTCGTATTCAAGCGACTTCACTCATCGTTTCTTGAAACTCCTCCGATCAGAACAAGGAAGGCAGGACGAACAGTTTCCCCGCCCGCCTCATGACCGTCCGCGGACAGGAGCTGAATGATATGCTTTCTCTGGGCAAAGATGCAAAGGCCTGCCTGATGGCGTTATCGATAGCGCTGTCGCTACCGGTGTCCCCGATTCAGGCCGCACCGGCAGAGAAAAAGGAATTTTTCGTCCGCGTGCGTGACCACAACGAGGGACCCTACACCCGACGTGAAGTCGATCGCTTGTACGAAGACGGCGAGATCGATGCGCTCACTTATATTTGGGGAGAAAATCTCCCGACCTGGGTTCAGGTGGGCGAGACTCGGATCGTCTCCGACAAGAGTATTCAGAAAGCACTCGCCAATCGGAACAGAAAACCTGCAAGCGTACCGACCCCCCCCGCTTTTTCGCCTGACGCCGAAAATCAGCGGGAAACGAAGGATCAATATCACTCACCCGCAAGCACCACGAAGATTCAAGGGTACTTTCGTGCAGGCGGAGGAGTGCAAGGCGGCCTTACTTATCCCTACGACGCGCAGTTCACCATGGGGGGTGAACTGGGAGTTTCGCTCGCACCGGGCGCCGATTTGGGGTTGAACCTGAGCACATTCAGTTACACGGACTCCTACAGCGGCTTCTCGGCCTCCAAGACACAAATATCCCTCTCCTACACTGGAGGAAGAGGCCCGGTCTATTTTGGGGGCCGCTTTGGCGTCCAGCTCGTCGGACTCTCCTACCTTGGCGATTCCTATACATCTCCACCCTATTTCATGACCGCGCCCGTCCTGGGCTTCCGCATCCCGATTGGCGGCGGCGCGGTCCGGGAGCGAGTGAGCCTGGATCTGGAGGCCTCGACGATCGGCGCGTTCACGGAAACATTCACACTCGACTTCCAGTCCCTGGGCGCTCTCAGAATCAGATTTTGAGCGAAAAAATTCCACGGGCATTCACCCAAATCGGAGGAGGACCTGATGAAAAACCAGAGGCATGCGCCGACACCCACTTTTGCTATATTCTTGGCCATCGCCACCGCTTGCAGCTCTTGTGCTAAAGAGGAAGAAGTTTACGACACACTCGCAGCTACAACGAGCTGCTCGCCGAGCGAGTCTCCGGATCCGGCGCTCGAGGGAACCTGGAACAAGGAGGCCGTGGTCTGCTTTGACGAATCCCTCGAGGATATCCTCGTCCTCGCCGATTACTCGGAGGTCGAGATTTCGATCGATGTGCGCGGATCGTGTGCCACCCTGTTGATTCGCGACAGCTATTGCGGAGCACTGATTGGCTCTCGACTATCAGTACCCGAAGAACTCGTCGTGACCGTTTCGGATTCCGAAGTGCTCACGATCACCGATGGCACCAGCTGGTGCTGGTTTTACGACTACCTGGATGGAGTATACCCTTATATAGGTTCGGAGTACGACTTGGACAGCTACTGGCTCGATGTGGAATACACCTTGGGTGAGACCATCCCCGAATATTCGCACTTATATATTTTAGCCGAGGATGGCAACTCGGTCCTCCTTGACAATAACGCCTTCACTCCGAGTGCAGGAGGCTATTGTTTCACGGAATACCTCAAGGACGGAGCAACGGACGAGGCCACCCGTACGGCCTCGCGTGCCTCGGCCCGAAGCAAGGCCCGCAAGCAGGTTGCGATGCGGAAACTCCAGCAGGAACTCCGGGGCGTGAAATGAGCTCGAATAAATTCAATGTGCCTGCAATTTTCCAAAGGAGCGCCTTTTCGATGGTCCAGCTCCTTGCACTCTCCACCGGAACCCTCGCTGCGGGTCCTGTACCCCCACCGTTCCCCGGCGCGGACGCGGTTGCTCCGGCACGCGATCCGCACGAGGAGGAAACCAAGACGGCGCCCGCAGCTGATATGGGTTTCTTCCTCAAGCCGCTCGGGGGCTGGATGAACCCACTGGGCGAAACCGGAGGCACAGGTGTCGCATGGGGAGGGGAAGCGGGATTCCGTCTGGGGTCCGCTTGCATCGGAGCGGCCTTCCTGTCACTTCCAGGGTCCTCGACCGACTACGCACTTCTCGCTCAAACAACAAAGTCGACCTTTTTTGGCGTCTCAGTGACTGGTGGCTGGGACGCTCTTTATTTTGGCGCGCGTCTCGGGTCAACCGCCGCAACCACAACCATCGAGTATCCGGATGGCACCAGCGAATTACCTGCTGAAACGTCAACCATCACTGCAGCGCCACTCATCGGATTGCGCCTGCCTCTCGGTGGAGGAAGCGTCCGGGAGATGCTGAGCCTCGAAGTCGAAGCCGCCATTCCGCTCGGCATCTCCGGCGAGGCGAGTCCGAGCCTGCAGGCCCTGACCGGGCTCCGGGTGCGGTTTTAGACCTCTTTCAGACAATCCCCGGCCACCCCGACCCGGGCTGACAGACCCATCGCCTATGCTCAAACCAAGGAGCAAAGGCCATGAAAAGAGAATCGCACACGCTGCGCACCCTGCTGGACTACGGAATCCGCTTGATCGATCTCTGCGACTTGGAGCCGCGCCCCAGTGTGGTCGAGTTTTGCATCGGACTGCTGAGCCGCAAGCAGCAGCGCCTCTTGCACCGAGAAATCGTCGCGCACTTCGAGAAGATTCAGAGCGCCCTGCCCGAAGACGACTACCGTCGCAGCTGCGAGCGCCTGGCGACGTCTCTAGCCGATGAGCTGCTGCTCGGGGACTGTGATGACTACGTTCGCAGCATTTTCCACGTCTTTCAGGTCAAAAACGGACTGCAAAAGTGGTTCGCCAGGAGTCTGAGCCGGCGCCTCCGCCGGGAGCGGGACCGACTTGCGGCTCGGATCCATTCGACCGGGACACGGAGCCTCTTCGAGGAACGCCTGGCGGAGCTCACCCGTATCTTTTCACTCAGTGATCAGGAATGCGAGCTGGTGACCTTCTTCTTCCTGATGGCCACCGTGCGCGAAGTCGAAGAAACCTTCTCCGATCGCAATATCAAAATGGATTCGGTCCAGCGCTCACTGCAGTACTACTGCAAATTCTTTGGTTTCCATCCCAATCAACTCAAAGACCTCATCATGCGGGAGTCGACGCTCCTGCGTGCGGGCATCCTCACCCGCACCCGGCACGACAATTCACTTGATATCTCTCCTTATGTCAGCGCTTTTCTCTCGGGCTTCTCCAACGAGGGTCTGCGGGGTCAGTTCTTCGAGGAAATCACTCCGCAGCCGGACCTCGCGCTCGAGGATTTCCTCGTGCCGGTCGCCAACACCGAGGCCCTGCTGGCACTGCTGCGCTCCCCCCGGGGGACCAACGTGCTTTTTCACGGAGCGCCGGGCGCGGGCAAAACCGAATTTGCGAAAGCGCTCGCGCACGCGCTCGGACTGCCCGTGTTTTTTGTCAAACAGACGGACGAAGACGGGGATGAAAGTCTTTCGCATCGCAAGTCGGCCCTCGTGGCGGCACAGAACATGCTGCGCGACACGCCCTGCCTGCTCGTCGTCGACGAGTGCGATCCGATCTTGAACACCCAGACGGGCGGGCTGTTTTTTGTCGATGCAAAATCCAAGACGGATGAAAAATCCTGGATCAATCAATACACGGAGCGCAACCGCCTGCGGATCATCTGGATCAGCAACCGGACGAATGGCATCGATGAGTCGACCAAGCGGAGATTTTCGTACACGCAGGAATTCCGCAATCCGGGAGTCCGCCAACGCGTCAAGGCGTGGCAGATTCAAGCCCGCCTGCAGTCGCCCGAATTCCTCGGCAACGAAGAGGTCCAAAGCCTCGCAAGACGATATGCGGTCAGCCCGGGCATCATCCAGCTCGCTCTCCAGGATGTCCTTGTATCCGCACGGACGCAGGAATCCAGGGAGCAGCTGCGCTTGCTCCACAACATACTCGCGCAGCAGGAAAAGTTCGCGGGCACGCGGCAGCACCCCCTGGCCCCGCTGCGCACTCAGTATTCGCTCGAGGGCCTGAACGTCGATCAGGAACCGGCGACGATTCTGCGCACACTGCGAGGGTTCTTCGAGCAGCAGGCAGGAGCGCCGCAAGACGCGGCCGTGCGCAACCTGAGCCTCCTGCTCCTCGGACCGCCGGGCACGGGCAAGACGGAGTTCGCCAAGTACATCGCCGAACAGCTCGATCGCGAGCTCGTCGTGAAGCGCACGAGCGATATGATATCTCCGTATGTCGGCGAGTCCGAGCAGAATATCGCACGGGCCTTCCGGGAAGCCTCCGATCAGGGCGCCATGCTGTTTTTCGACGAGGCCGACTCGCTCTTCATCAATCGCGAAAACGCGATGCGCTCGTGGGAAGTGAGCCAGACCAACGAACTGCTGAATCAGATGGAGAACTTCCCCGGCGTGCTGATCTGCGCGACCAATTTCGAGAAAACCCTCGATCTGGCCGTGATCCGCCGATTCAGCCACAAAGTCCGATTCCAGTTTCTGAGCGCGGCCGGAAATCTGCAGTTTTTCGAGCGGATCCTGTGCCCGCTCCTCGGTCGCGCCATCACCCCCGAGGAGCAGGCCCGCGTCTCAACCCTCCCCGCCCTCACCCCCGGGGATTTCAAAGTCGTTCATCAACGATTTGTCTTCGAACCTCACCGTGACTTTGAATCACTCCTCGAGGCACTCCAGACCGAGAGTGGTCATCGCAAAGCGCGCGACCGCGCGCGGATCCGCACGCTGAACCAAGGCTAGCACGCACTGAGGTGGAGAAGTCCGTGCGACTATACTCTCGATGAACACGACAACCCGTCACCGAACTCAGAATGGAAATTAAGCTGCTCCAAACCGCAGGATCGGCGACGGTTTCGAAATCACTCACCCCATCCGAGCCAAGTTCCTCACCACCCCGGCGCTTCCGAGCCCGATCCCAGCCACTCGCAATGCCGAGCTCCACTCTCCGGCGCCGCCAAGCGCGGAGAGCTCCCACCAGGCCACTTCAATGGCGATGACCGGGATCACAAGTCCATAGATCACCAACAGCAAACCGGGGATCATGGGAGCCCAATCGCCAGGCTGCTCCGTACGAACGCCATTGAGGACTTTGGACACCAACAAATAGCCTGCGCCACCTGCCACGCAGCTCGACCAGTAAGTCAACACGTCCGCTGCGATCCATTCAGACTTGGAGATCCCCCACGTGGCGATCGGGTAGACGAGCTCAAGCCCCAGGAACCACACCCACTCCTGCCAACGCTCATCGGTCCGCGGCAAAAAAGCCCACGAAAAATAGACCAAAAGAGCCCAGGATAGATACACACCACGCAGCCACGGCGAATCGAGCCAAGCACCAGCGCCGGGCATCTGCTTGAGCAGGAGGAATCCTGCCAGGGGCGAGAAAGCAAGCCCCCCGCACAGAGCCACGAAAAAGGTCAGACCAAGAGGCTTCAGCAGTTTATTAAGCATATCACCTAGAGCTCATACTCCGCCTATCCATGGATTGCAGGGATACAGGACAGATCGACAGATCAATCTTGAAGCCATCTGCGATGGAATGTCCACCGGCAACCCAGCTCAGCCGTTCGCCATTGAGGGTTCTCGACCACACCCTGTGGGGATAATCCCACACAAAACAGCACCTCCTCGCCTGAGCGCTCTCTAAACGAGGTTTTGACGCTGGCATCTGAATTGCTCACAAGGCAGCTACCTCAAGCTGCCCAATCGGTGCCTCGGGGTTTCAAAATCTTAAACAGTCTATTCCGAGGGGATTTCTCATGAAGCCGTTTGTTTCTTTTGTTTCGTTATTTGCGGGCCTTGCAGCGACTGCACACGCCGCAGTGAACGTACCCGCGACCGAGATTCTTGGAGGCCAGGATGCTCGAGGCGCCTACCAGGAGGTCCAAATCAACCCCTTCGAGGTGGATCTCGACTATTTTGATCATTACGAGCAAAACGCCCTGAATGATATCGGCCAAAGCCAGATTCAATACGGCAATTTCCCCAATGACAACGGCTGCAGCAAAACGTGGTCGTATGGTCGCCGTGTTGAACTGCTCATGCAGGATGGACAGTTGAAAACTCTGATGCGACGATCGTTAAAATATCAAAAAATAGACATGACTCGGCCCTACCTCACACTGACCGCAAGCCTCTCCTACAAGGATCGCGCGCAAGTGGAGCAGCGGCGCTTCACCGTGCAGGGGGTGCTCACCCTGACAGCCTCCTCCGTAAGCGCACACCGGGACTCCAACGGACAGTGGCTCACGGAAATCGCCCTTTGGAACGACCGGAGTGAACTCCCTCCAGCTGATGGTTCTACCGATCGAGGCGCATTTAACGATCATGGAAACGGCGAACGGGACTGCGGCGTGATCAAAAGAGTCGCAGGAACTAAGTCAGACGGAGGCTTTTTCACCGTTGCAGACCTTGAGGGTATCCTGGGTTCCTCGGTCAGCATCATATGCCCTTGAAGGGTGAGCCAAGGATGGCCCCCTCCCCCCACTCACAGAGTGACGACCAATCCTTTATAGTTTACGAAAACATGAACAAATATGGTGACAAAAAAACACCGTATCATCTAGAGAAGAGGAGCCATAGATGTAATTTTTTAAACTATCAGAAACTATAAAGGATCCCCTCATGCTCCCTGCATTCTCACGTCTCCCGATGTCAGCCCTTGCCGCATTCTGCACCCTCATAGCAGGATCAGCGATCCTCCAGCCTGCGCCGGCCGCCGCGATCGAGCAACCCAAGTACACGGTAGTGGAAACACACCGCTACGATGGCAGCGCCATCGAATTCCGCAACTACGCTCCCTATATCGTCGCCGAGACCACGGTCGAGGCACAGGATTTCGATGAAGCTTCGAGCGAGGGCTTCCGACGCTTGGCTGCCTATATCTTTGGCGAGAACAACGGCAACGTCGAGATGGACATGACCGCTCCGGTTGAGACCCGGGCTCCAGAAAAAATGGACATGACCGCTCCCGTTTCAACGGACGGCGGCCCCGGCGCCTGGAACATCCGCTTTGTGATGCCTTCCAAGTACACGATCGAGACTCTGCCACGGCCGGACGATGCCCGGATCACGATTCTTGAAATCCCTGCACGTACCGTGGCGGCGATCTCGTTCTCGGGCCGCTGGACGATCTCCAACTTTGAAGAGCACACCGCTCGCCTGCAGTCGTTCTTGGTCCGCAAAGGGATGCAGCAACTCAGCAGTCCCGCGATCGCGCGCTACAACATGCCGCTCACGCCCTGGTTTCTGCGCACCAACGAAATCCAGATTGATATTGAGCGCTGAGCACCGAGTTGGTACGGCGGCGGGCCCCTTCGCCGCCGTAAAGCGATCAGACACCTGAGCGCGGAGTGGACACCGGGACCCCAAAGGAACAGGTGGAACCGAGCCAACATAGCACGAGCGTGGCGGCACGAATCCTGCTCTCCTCGATCCAATGAGAATCTCCGGCTCAGCCATTCGACTTCCTTCACTCGTCGTCACCAACAACGATATCTTGGAGAAAATCCGGAAATCCGGCCACGGACTTTCCGCCGAGCAGGAACAGCTCTATCTGGAGAAGACCCTCAAAGTCCTGCAGCACAGCGGAGCGAGGGAGCGCCGCTGGCTCGCCCCGGGAGAGCGCATATCGGAGCTGGTGCAGGGCTCGGTGCTCGACGCCCTCCGGGAGGCCGATCTCCCGCCAAACTCCGTGGATTATTTCATCTATGCTTCCGTCAGCCGGGGGTTTTTGGAGCCTTCCGAAGCTTACGCAGTGGCTCACGGCGCAGGACTCAAGCCCCGGCATTGCTTTGATATTATCGAAGCCTGCAATTCCTTTTCGCGAGCGGCGCAGCTGGCTCAAGTCCTCCTCAAGACGGGCGAAGCAAAGAATGTCGTGATCACGGTGGCCGAGTTCTGCGTTCATGGGAGTGACTATGTCATGCAGAATTTCAGACCCAATGCAGTCGATGAGCTCGGCTGGAGATTCCCGAGTTACACGCTTGGCGAAGGTGCCGCTACTTTGGTCCTGACCTCCGGCGGCCCGGATTGGCGCTTCCGCATCGAGACGGATGTCTCCCTCGCGCCTGCGTGCGTGGTCGCACTCCCTCATGGTCCCGATTACGCACCCGCGATGATACAAAGTCGGGAACAGACCGAAATTTTCCGCTCGTTCGGGCAGCCCATGCACGCAGCTGCCGTTGAGGCCAGCGCGCGCCTCTGGAAAAGACTTCAGGCGGACTCACCCGGAGAAGTCGTGAATGCGCCCATTCTTTTCCCGCACGCTCCGTCCTTCAAACTCTGCGAGGACTTCTGCGCCGGTACGGGATATCCACTCGAGAACATGTATCAGCTCTTTACCCGCCTCGGAAACGTGGGCAGCGGCTCGGTCCCGATGGGGCTTGCCCTCGCGAGCCGGGAAGGACGACTCAAGCGCGGTGCTCCAGTGCTCTGCATGGTGGGAGGAGCCGGCATGAGCTTCATGCTTTATGATTTCGTGTATTAACCCGCATTCCTCCCAGCAGCAGGTCCACCCACTCAAATGCAATCCAGGCAGGCTCTCTATTGAGAATCAAAACTCGCCCTTCATCCCGAAAACTCCCGGCCCGGCCAGCGGTCTCACCTGCAAGCGCTGGTCGGAGGACCTTTCAATCGAACTGAACAACCGCCTGCCGGTAATTCCGTAGATCAAGGAATCGAGCGCAGGAATCAGATTCAGCACCGCACCGGTCGTCAGGACCGTTCGGAACAGGCGCGCCTGCTCTTCGCTCATCTCGAAGGCCTGAATCGCCTTGGGAATGTCATTCAGAGGGTTGTCCGACCAAACTCCGATGATCCCGCCGTTGATCGAAGCGCCGATCTGAAAACTCGCGAATGCCATGCGCGCCAGCCGCGACGTTGGGAGCGCGTCAGCGAGCCAAAGGGCCGACCCCAGGGTCCCAACGGCAAGCCCCGTGATATTTGTAGCGATATCAATCCACCCAGCTTCACGCTGCGTGATCCGTCCGTGCGGGTCCTCGTAATAAGTGGCGGCAAACCTCACGCCCCCACCCTCCATGCGCTCCGGTACGAACGTGAACTTTGTCACATCCCCTCCCGCAAGCTCGACTGCGGCGGCATGGGTGCCTTCGTGGATGATCACCCAAAGGCCGTAGGAGAGGGCTCCGGTGCCGATTCCCACTGCACTGGCGATCGCGGTGGCGCGCAGACTGAAACCGGCCGGCGGTGGAACCCCGTTCGTCGTATCGATGATATGAACTTCGGTCGGAAGTCCTCCTGCCACATCGGACTCCCCTTTCAACTCGATATCCAAGGAGTGCGGGGGAATTCCGACGTCCACGCTCCCGAATTCAAAGGGACTGGCAGCAACCGTGTTTACGGACGCCGGTACAAAGCCGGCTACGAGCAGGATCGCGACCTTTGAACCCACGGAACTCCAAGTGGGACCGTTCATGCGCGGAAATCCCAAACATGGGATATCACCTGGAGGAAAAGGTCGTCGTCCGTTTATCATTCGGCGACATCCGGACAAAAAAGGCTTAAGTGTCAGAAAGATATAAAGACCGGAAGCGTCAGGCCTTCTTCAAAAAGCAG
>Ga0172372_10007413_pt1 | contig 14714 bp, 12 predicted proteins | sample LakKiv5m_2_FD_114544 | JGI IMG/M metagenome (GOLD analysis project Ga0172372, IMG submission 114544) | Freshwater microbial communities from Kabuno Bay, South-Kivu, Congo - kab_092012_9.5m | ecosystem: Environmental > Aquatic > Freshwater > Lake | place: Democratic Republic of the Congo...
ACCTCTGAAATTTCTTTTTCTGCTTTGGCTAAACGCACTAGTCAGTTTGCGCAATTGCTCAGAGATTTGGGCGTTGAGCTGGGTGACCGCGTCTTGATTCGCTTGCCGAATAGTTTGGATTATCCAACAGCATTTTTGGGGGCGATGAAACGCGGTGCGATTTCTGTACCGACATCAACCTTATTAACGCCAGATGAAGTGGTTTATCTAGCAAAAGATTCAGGTGCAAAAGTGCTTGTGACCGATAAAGCAGCCTGGAAAGATTTGCGAGAAGGCTTGTCAGGATTATCTGGATTAACCCATGTGCTGCTTTGTGGTGAGGGTGAATGTTTGCCTGCCGCAGGTATGCAAGTGCTTGATATGGCGAATAGCTTGAAAAATATTGAGCAGTGGCAAGCACCGCATCAAACCAAACCAGAAGATCCAGCCTATTTGGTATATACCTCAGGAACCACGGGTTATCCTAAAGGGGTGTTGCATGCACATCGCTCGATGATAGGCCGCGAGCCAGCTTCTAAATACTGGTTTGATTTCAGTCCAACAGGTGATCGTATTATGCACTCTGGTAAGTTCAATTGGACTTACGTGTTGGGCACAGGCTTGATGGATCCGCTGTATCAAGGCAAGACAGTCATTGTGCATGAAGGAAAAAATGACGCGAATACGTGGCCGCGATTGATTCAAAAGCATCAGGCAACCATTTTTATTGGTGTGCCGACTATCTATCGTCAAATTCTGCAAAAAACAGAGTTTGTGCAAAAAGATTTGCCTAGTTTGCGTTATTGCATGAGTGCAGGCGAGCACTTGTCAGACGAAGTGCTCACTCAATGGAATGAGCGTTTTGGTATTGATATTTATGAAGCGGTTGGGATGTCTGAGTTTTCATATTATTTATGTGAAACTAAGTCACGCCCTATTCGCCCTGGTTCAGCGGGTTTTCCGCAGCCTGGACATGAGATTGCTTTGCTCGACCCAGAAACCTTGACGCCAGTTGCGCAAGGTGAAGAGGGCGTCATTTGTGTGCCAGATAATGATCCAGGTTTGTTTTTGCATTACTGGAATCAGCCAGAAGAAACGGCGAAGCATAAGCATGATGGTTGGTTTGTGACGGGTGACTTTGCGAGAATGGATGAGGATGGCTACATTTGGTTCTTAGGTCGAAAAGACGACATCATTAAGAGTTTTGGTTTCCGTGTTTCGCCCTATGAGGTTGAGCGTGTATTAAAATCACATCCTGAAGTTGCGGATTGCGCATCAGTGGCTGAAACGATAGAGAAGGATAAAGTGTTGGTGGTTGCGTATATTATTCCTCAGCCAGGCAGTCAGATTACCGCAGATGATTTATACGCCTATGGTAAAAAGCACTTGGCGGCGTACAAAGCACCTAAAGTGGTTTATATTACCGACCAGTTTCCGCGCACCAAAAACGGCAAAATTTTGCGTCGTGACATTAACCCAAGTATTGCATTAAGCAGATCGAGTACATGAGCATAAACAAGCCGACTATTACTAAAGCAGACTTTGTTGCGAGCGTCGCAGACGCCCTGCAATTTATGTCTTATTACCACCCCGTCGATTTTATTCGTGCCTTGGGTGATGCTTATGCGATGGAGGAGTCGCCAGCAGCAAAAGACGCCATTGCGCAAATCTTAACTAACTCCCGTATGTGCGCAGAAGGTAAACGCCCAATCTGCCAAGATACAGGGATTGTTGTTGCTTTTGTGGATGTAGGGACTGAGGTTCAGTGGGAATCAAACGCTGATATCGAAGCTTGGGTCAATGAAGGTGTGCGTCTCGCTTATTTGGCGCCAGAAAATCCCTTGCGTGCATCGATTGTGACTGATCCTGCGGGCAAGCGCATGAATACCAAAGACAACACACCTGCTGTGACGCACTTGCGTTTGGTGCCAGGCAATAAAGTGAAGGTAACTTTGGCCGCTAAAGGTGGCGGTTCTGAAAATAAAGCGAAGCTCGCAATGCTTAATCCTTCTGATGATATTGTCGCTTGGATTTTGAGTGTGGTGCAGGAAATGGGCGCTGGCTGGTGCCCACCAGGCGTGCTGGGTGTCGGTATTGGCGGCACGGCAGAAAAAGCGATGTTAATGGCCAAGGAAGCCTTGATGGCACCTTTGGACTTGGCCGGGTTGCGCAAGCGAGGCCCACAAAACCGAATTGAAGAATTACGTTTAGAGTTGGTGGATAAAATCAATGCGCTTGGTATTGGTGCGCAAGGCCTAGGTGGTCTTACCACAGTTCTGGATGTGAAAATTTTAGATTATCCAACCCATGCTGCTTCATTGCCTGTGGCCATTATTCCTAATTGCGCCGCGACACGTCATGCGCATTTTGAACTGGATGGTTCAGGTGCGGTAAAACAAACACCGCCTGATTTAAATGACTGGCCAAATGTTACTTGGACGCCTAATCAGCAGTCGAGACGTGTGAATTTAGATACGGTAACGCCAAAAGATGTTCTGACTTGGAAGCCAGGTGAAACCTTATTACTTTCAGGTAAATTGTTGACTGGGCGTGACGCGGCGCATAAACGAATTGCCGATATTTTGGCGCGCGGCGAATCTTTGCCAGAGGGCGTCGATTTCACCAATCGATTTATTTATTACGTGGGGCCTGTTGACCCAATTGGTAATGAAGCGGTGGGGCCAGCGGGTCCAACCACAGCGACACGGATGGATAAATTTACCGATTTGATGCTGGATAAAACGGGCTTGCTAGGCATGATAGGCAAAGCTGAACGGGGCGAACAAACGGTTGCATCGATTAAAAAACATCACTCGGTTTATTTGATTGCCGTCGGCGGTGCCGCTTACTTGGTATCGCAATCTATCAAATCAGCGCGTGTTGTTGCCTTTGCTGATTTAGGCATGGAAGCCATTTATGAGTTTGACGTGAAGGATATGCCAGTGACTGTTGCTGTGGACGCACAAGGCACCTCAGTACACACCACAGGGCCTATTCAGTGGCATCGTAAGTCCTAAGTAAGCCTGACGAGTTGTTTGGGCTTGCTATTGTTTAGCCTAGCTATAGTTTTGGACTACTTGAGTCCTGTCCAAATTTTCAATGTCTTGAGTTGTTCTTTGGGTGTGCCGTAGTTAAAGCGGAACTCACACTCTTTCAAGAAAAGTGGAAAAGTATTTTTAGGAATACCGTTATATTTTCTTAAAATACGTTTTGTTTGATTCCAAAAATTTTCCGTTTCACCAATCGCATATTTTTCTTGATCCATTAATGTCGAAGCGCTAACACGCTCTTGGTGACATTCATTTACATCCAGTGTTTGGTCGTGATTTTTTTCGTCAGCAAATACAACGCTATCAGGTGAAATAACATTGGGCGAAGCGGACGTGAGTAGCGCAGCATTCACCTGACCAGACATTTTGGTGAAGACTTTACCGTCTCTCGCTATCATGCCGAACACGGCGAGCTTGTTGTCAGCTTGCTTGCTAAAAGAAGTTTCATCTAATGCAAACTCTCCATTGAAAACATCTTTTGCTTCTTGTGACAGGTAGTGCGCAATAACTTCACGCACCTTACGATAGAAAAGCGCTGCAGTATTCGGCTGCATCCCCATTAGATCAGCAGCCGATCTGGCAGTAACACCGAGCACAAAAAACTCAATCATGCGCAGCTGCTGTTTTTTTGTGAGCTTGCAACGTGTAATTCGGACACGTTTTACAGGCGTTGCTGTCTTTCTTTTTGGGTCGGTGCTCTTCATGTTCAATCCTGATTTAATACGTTTAAGGCTGAGGGTTTTGGCGTCAAATTGTACGCAACTAAAACTTACTCAAAAAAATTTTAAAAACCTCCCCAATTGGGGATTAATCTACGCAGGTGTCATTCTGTATCATTCAATTTTGATTTGTCAAATTTATCGAATTTAGTAGTTTTATTGAATTTAAGTTTCGATTATTACTATTTGAATTTGTTAAATATTTAACAAGTTTATCAATATGTAAATAGTGTTTACAGCAATTTTGTATGTGTAATAAAATCCACTTCGAACATTGTTGATGCTTTTTAAAATACGACAGAAAAAATATAAAAAATGGCAACGAAGGGTTTGAAAATGACGATTGAAAAAGCTGAACCAGAGTTTTACAGCACACGTGAAGCTGCAGCAAAGTTAGGCTTATCTTTAGGGACGGTGCAAAAGATGGTTGAAACAGGCGCATTGAATGCCTGGAAAACTTCAGGTGGACATCGTCGTGTCTTGGCAAGCTCATTGGAAGACTATATGCGTGCTCGTCAGTCTGGCGTGCATATCAGCGCTAATCAGAACCTTTCGATTCTAGTTGTTGAAGATAATCATGACATGCAAAAAAACTACACTGAGCAAATCGCGAATTGGGGGATTGATGTTGACCTTCATTTGGAGTCTGGCGGTTTAAATGCCTTACTTTATATTGCAAAACATAGACCAGATATCTTGATTACTGATTTGGATATTGCCAATTTGGATGGCTTTGAGATGGTGAATAGTCTAAGAAGCGATCAGAGCTTTAGCGCGATGGATATCATTATCGTCACGGAGATGAGTAAAGATGATATTGTTAAGCGAGGTGGATTGCCCAGAGATGTGATGGTTTTTGCTAAGCCCGTCTCATTTGCGACTTTGCAGGGCTACGTTACTGCTAAGGGTGTAGCAAAGTCGCGCGCTCAGTAGCGTTATTAATCTGAACCGAATAAATCCCTGGTATAGATTTTTTCTTTAACGTCTTCTAGGTCCGATGTCATCCGATTGGAAATAATGACATCGGATTTTTGTTTAAAGCTAGCCAAATCGTTATAAACCTTAGAGTTAAAAAATTCTGCTTCTTGTAGTTCAGGTTCATAAACAATCACCTCAATCCCTTTGGCTTTAATTCGTTTCATGACGCCTTGAATGCTAGAGGCTCTAAAGTTGTCTGAGCCACTCTTCATGATTAATCGATAAATGCCGACGACTTTAGGATTAAGCCTAACGATGCTATCCGCAATAAAGTCTTTACGTGTGCTATTAGATTGCACAATGGCGTTAATTAAATTTTGCGGAACATTGCTGTAATTTGCCAATAGTTGTTTTGTATCTTTCGGTAAGCAGTAGCCGCCATAACCGAATGAAGGGTTGTTGTAGTGGCTGCCAATGCGTGGATCTAGCCCCACCCCTTCGATAATTTGTTTAGTATCTAACCCATGCGTAGCTGCATAAGTGTCTAATTCGTTGAAATAAGAAACCCGCATCGCCAGATAAGTGTTGGCAAAAAGTTTGATGGCTTCAGCTTCAGAACTATGTGTAAATAAAACGGGCGCATCGGGTTTCAGTGATGCTTCTTTTAAAAGCTTGGCGAATACTTTAGCGCGCTCCGAAATTTCTCCAACGATGATTCTGGAAGGGTAAAGATTGTCATACAGCGCTTTACCTTCGCGCAGAAACTCTGGCGAAAACATCACCTGTGCTTGTGGAAAGCGTTTTTTAATACTCTCGGTATAGCCGACAGGAATAGTGGACTTAATGACCATCACAGATTGTGGTGAAATGGCTAACACATCATGAATAACGGCTTCAATAGACTTGGTGTTGAAGTAGTTGGTATCAACATCGTAGTCGGTGGGGGTCGCAATGATGACAAAGTCAGCTCCTTGATAGGCCTCTTCTTTGATTAAAGTTGCGCGTAGATTAAGCGTTTTGTTTTTTAAAAAGTCTTCAATTTCATGATCGGCAATCGGTGAGCGCTTGTGATTAAGCATCTCGACCTTTTCAGGCACAATATCCAAAGCCACAACTTCATTTTGCTGTGCCAGCAAAACGGCTAATGAAAGCCCTACATAACCTGTACCTGCTACTGCAATCTTCATTGAATGATTTGCCTAAAATATTTGATAATCAGTGATGGATAATTCTGCGTATTATAAATCGTCAATCAGCTTAAAGGCTATCTGGATAGCATGACATCTCAATTTATCGGATAATGCAACGTCTTATTTTGCCTTTGATTATTTGGAATAGTTTTGACCGATACAGTCCCTCAGCAACCTGACAGCACGCCCTTTGAGAGTCATACGCCAATGATGCGTCAGTACCTGACGATTAAAGCGCAGCACCCCGATATGCTGGTGTTTTATCGTATGGGAGATTTTTACGAGCTGTTTTTTGAGGATGCAGAAAAAGCGGCGAAGCTGCTAGGGATTACCTTAACCAAGCGCGGCTCATCTAATGGTGAACCTATCAAAATGGCGGGTGTGCCTTACCATGCGGCCGAGCAATATTTAATTAAACTAAGCAAGCTGGGTGAGTCGGTTGCGATTTGTGAGCAGGTGGGTGATCCAGCAAAAAGCAAGGGGCCCGTCGAGCGACAAGTCACAAGAATTTTGACTCCAGGCACTTTGACGGACAGCGCCTTGTTAGACGATACCCGAGATAATTGGCTATTGGCTGTGTGTGCAGGTGAGGGGTTGTTGGGTCTGGCGCGTATCAATTTAGCTTCAGGCGAATTGGTGTTGAGCGAAATAGCGCAAGGCTTATTGGCACAAGAGTTAGAACGTATTTCTCCGGCAGAGTTATTGTGTTCGGATGATTTTAATCATGCAGCTTTACAGCAATTACAGTGCCCCCAAAAGCGTTTGAGTGCCTGGCAGTTTGATAATGATTCAGCGCAGTCTATTCTCACCAAGCAATTTAATACTTATGACTTGAATGGCTATGGATGTGCAGATCTTGGCCCTGCCATTGCTGCTGCAGGTGCCTTATTAGATTACGTCAAGCATACGCAACGTACCAGCTTGCCGCATATTCACGGCCTGAAAGTTGAGCAAACGAGCCAATTTATTCAGCTAGACGCTGCCACACGCCGTAATTTAGAGATTGATCAAACCATTCGCGGTGAGGCTTCACCAACTTTGTATTCGCTATTGAATACAACCCAAACTGCTATGGGTGCACGTTTATTGCGCTACTGGTTACATCATCCGCTTCGTGATTTAACTGCTGTGACAAATCGTCATCAAGCGGTGACAGATTTGATGGCTTCGGATTTGACCTCACTGAGACAAACGCTAAGAGCGATTGCTGATGTTGAGCGTATTACCACTCGCGTTGCTCTAAAAACTGCAAGGCCGAGGGATTTGTCTGCATTACGCGACAGCTTAATGCAACTCCCTCATTTGCAGGCCGAAGTCGCTACTTTGAGTGCGCCACTTATTCAAACTTTGGTTAAAGATTTATCTATTCCGCAGCCTGCGTTGGACTTGTTGGGCGCCGCGATACAACCTGAACCTTCAACCGTTTTGCGCGAAGGTGGGGTAATCGCCGCAGGTTTTGATGCTGAGTTAGATGAGTTGCGTGGTATGCAGGCTAACTGCGGTGAGTTCTTACTGAAATATGAGGCGGAAGAGCGTGAGCGTTCGGGCTTAGCCAATTTAAAAGTTGAATATAATAGCGTTCATGGCTTTTATATTGAGATTAGCCGTGCCCAAGCTGAGAATGCGCCAGCTGAATATCGTCGCCGTCAGACGCTCAAAAATGCAGAGCGCTTTATTACCCCAGAACTAAAAGCTTTTGAAGACAAGGTGCTGTCAGCTAACGATCGTGCGCTTGCGCGAGAAAAAATGCTTTATGAGGCTGTGCTTGAGGATTTGGCACAACACATTAACAGGCTGCAAGCCAATGCCAATGCGGTTGCTCAGCTAGATGTTTTAAGTACATTTGCTGAGCGTGCTGAGGCGCTTAAGTACCTCGCGCCAGAGTTTGTGCAAGAAGATGGCATCAATATCACAGGCGGGCGTCACCCTGTCGTTGAGCAAATCGCGCAGCCTTTTATTGCCAATGATGTGCGTCTGTCGCCTTATCGTCAGTTGCTATTAATTACTGGCCCTAATATGGGGGGTAAATCTACTTTTATGCGACAGACGGCCTTAATTGTCTTGCTAGCGCATTGTGGTTGTTTTGTACCAGCCACCTCAGCCAAAATTGGTCAGATTGATCGTATTTTTACCCGTATTGGTGCTTCGGATGACTTGGCCGGCGGCCGCTCAACGTTTATGGTTGAAATGACAGAAACAGCGAATATTCTGAACAATGCAACTGCCCAAAGCTTGGTGCTGTTAGATGAAATTGGTCGAGGCACTTCAACTTTTGATGGCTTGAGTCTGGCCTGGGCATGCGCGAAGCAATTGCTTGAAAAGAATCGTAGCTACACGCTTTTTGCCACGCATTATTTTGAGTTGACGCGCTTAGTGGAAGAGTTCAAACAAGTGGCTAATGTGCATCTGGATGCGGCTGAACATGCGAATGGCATTGTATTTTTGCATAGCGTAGAAGAGGGCGCTGCTAACCAAAGTTATGGGTTACAGGTTGCCGCGTTGGCGGGCATTCCCAAAAGCGTGGTGGCTTCTGCCAAGCGTAAGTTAATGCAACTCGAAAAACAGAATATCGAAGCTGGACCGCAGACTGATATGTTTGTTGAAAAAGAGGCGCCAGAAGCACCGCTGCATCCCGTGGTGAGTGAGTTAGATAGCTTGGATCCGGATGACCTGACACCTAAGCAGGCTTTAGAGGCGTTATATAAACTTAAGGGTTTGTTGTAAAAGGTCGGTAAGTAAGGTTGCTAAGTAAAATGGCTAAATAAAAAAAGCACCTTCAAGGTGCTTTTTTTACGGATTATTAATCTTAAAAATTAATGGTGGTGACCGCCTGCGCCATGAACGTGGCCGTGTGCAACCTCTTCCTCACCTGCATTGCGGACGGCAGTAATCGTTGCTTTAAACAGCACGCGCTCGCCAGCCCAAGGATGGTTGCCATCCACAATCACTTTGCCATCGTTGATATTGGTAATGGTGTATAAAATCACCTCGCCAGACTCGTCTTCACCTTCAAATTGCATGCCTACTTTTAAATCTTTTGATGGAAATGCAGAAACAGGCTCCATTTGCACCAACTCTTCGTCGTAGTCACCGAAAGCATCCGCTGGCTCTAAAGTGATTTCTACGGTGTCACCCACAGATTTGCCGTGTAACTCTTCCTCTACGCGAGGAAAGATGTTGTCGTAACCGCCATGTAGGTAGCTTACAGGCTCTGGGCTAGCTTCAAGTACGTTGCCGCTGCTGTCTTTAAGCTCGTAAGTGATTGATACTACAGTGTTCATGGCGATTTGCATGGTGATGTCTTTCAGTAAAATAAACGATAGCCGAATTCTACCTGATTTATGGTTCTCTTAAGCAATGCGCTATCATGTTGGCATGAAAAAAAATCACATCACAAACAAACAAAGTCATTTACATAACAGCCCACTAGAATTGCTTGGCGGGATTACCCCTGAAGTTTTTTTAAAAGAATATTGGCATAAAAAGCCTTTGCTCATTCGTGGCGCTATTCCTGGATTTGAGGGTTTGTTGTCGCCTAATGAGCTTGCTGGTTTGGCTTGTGAGGAAAATGTGCAGTCTCGCTTGGTTTCTTTTGCTAAAGGTCAATGGCATTGTGAGCAAGGGCCATTTCCTGAAAAGCGATTTGCAAAGCTGCCAGAGCGGGATTGGACGTTGCTCGTGCAAAGCGTTAATCATCATATGCAAGAAGCCACCGATTTGTTGCAGCAATTTAACTTTATTCCGCATGCGAGATTAGATGACTTAATGGTGAGCTATGCGCCTGATGGTGGCGGGGTAGGCCCACACTTCGACTCTTACGATGTTTTTCTTTTGCAAGGTTTGGGGCAACGTTTGTGGCGAATGAGCGAGCAGACGGATTTAAGCTTGGTTGAGGATGCGCCACTTCGAATCCTTAAAAATTTTGAAACCAAGCAGGAATGGATTTTGTCGGCAGGGGATATGCTTTATCTGCCTCCTCATTTGGCGCACTGGGGCATTGCAGTGGGCGAATGCATGACCTACTCAATTGGTTTTAGAGCACCATCGGCTGAAGAGCTAGCCAGTGAGTTTTTAAACTACTTACAGGAAAAGCGTGTATTTGAAGGTCGATACGCAGACCCTGATCTAGCCTTGCAAGAGCATCCCGCGGAAATTAGTCCTAGCATGGTCAAAAATTTGGTCTCTATGCTTTCTGGGCTGAAATGGAATGAAGCGGATGTGGCTGAATTTCTGGGTGAATATTTGTCTGAGCCAAAATTACACATCGTTTTTGATCCACCAGAACACATCGGCGAGAAGGCATTTGTTAAAAAAATGTTATCTAGCGGCATTCAGCTAGATTTTAAAAGTCAGCTCTTGTTTTCAAATCGAGCTTTTTATTTGAATGGTGAGAGGTTCGATCTTCCTCAATCAGACTGGACCTATTTGTTGAAATTGGCTGATAAAAGGGCTTTAACGGCAGAGGAGCTAAGAGGATGTTCGTCAGAGTTAATGGGTTTTATGTATGACAGCTTTCTGGCTGGTTATTTGACGATTTGATAATTTTTTTGAAAATAATCTTTGATATCAAGGCCCAATCTAATTAGTTTTACGGGAATATGACACCGAGCTAATAAAATCGCTATAAATTAATAAAAAAACTAGTGTTTTTTTTAAGCGATACTGGTAAAATTTTCTTACTCGGTGCTCTGGGTGAGCGCCGTAAATGGTTTATTTTATTTTTTAAGGGATTTTAAAATGACACGTTCTGCTTTAATCGCTGCTTTGTTAGCTCTTGCTTTAACTGCTTGTGGTCAAAAAGAAGAAGCTGCTCCTGCTGATGCTGCTCCAGCTGCAGAAGCTGCTGCTCCTGCTGACGCTGCTCCAGCTGCTGATGCTGCTGCTCCAGCTGAAGCTGCTCCAGCTGAAGCTAAGTAATTAGCACGAGTCAAAACTAAAGAATATTTAGTTTAAAACTCAAATAAAAAAGCCGACTTCGTGTCGGCTTTTTTATTTTCTAGTGATCTGTATTGGCCTAGGTTTAATTGACTCGGGCTAGCTTTAAATTTCTCGCCAATCAAAGCCCAATGCTTGGGAAGCGACACCTATCCAATCTTTTTCGCATGTTAGCGCTCCGCTGAGTGCTGAGGTGGCTAAATCAACGTTATTGTTTTTCTCACTTAGGTGCGCGGCAATAATATGTTGAAGATTAGAGGTGTCTATTTTGCCAAGAATTCTGGCTGCGCTTTGATTATCCAAGTGTCCCAGTTTGCTACTTACTCTTTGCTTTAATGAATGTGGGTAGGGGCCCTTCATGAGCATATCTAGGTCATGGTTACATTCTAGAACTAACGCCTGACAGCCGCTTAACATCGTTTCGATGTGTGGTGTTGAACACCCAGTGTCAGTTAAAACCCCAAGTTTTTTTTGCCCATCTGAAAAAATATATTGAACAGGCTCTCGCGCATCGTGTGGTACTGGAAAAGGGGTGATGTGAATGTCATTAATCGTAAAAGCGGTGTGACTATCAATAATCTTTGTGGTGACGCCTTCATCGGGCATGGTGCGCGCCAGCATTCTGTAAGTGCCATGCGTCATCCAAACGTTCAGATTGTATTTTTTTGCCAGCTTAAATACGCCGCCAGCATGATCTTCGTGTTCGTGAGTAATTAATATGCCCGTGAGTTGTTCGGGCTGAATGTTGATGCGAGCAAGACGCTCGATTGAATCTCGGAGTCCAAATCCGCAATCCAGCAATAGTCTTGTATTTTTTTGTTCTACCACAAGACCATTGCCAGCGCTGCCACTGCCAATGGAAGCAAATCGCATGAGCGATTACTTCAATTGCTCATAAAGCATATTGAGAATAACGTTGGCCGTGCTTGATTTGTTGATGTTGCCTTCTTTATCAACCACAGTGACTTTAGAGCCTTTTTCGCTGTCAGCTTCAAGCTTGATACGATATTGCTTAGAAGGATCTACTTCTATTTTTTCAGGCGCTTTCCAGAACTTGAGTTTTTCTGAAAGAGAAGACTCTTCTTTTTTAGCTTCTACTTTCGGCTCTTCTTTTTTGTCTTTGTCATCGCCCCAGAATTTTAGCGAATCTAAAACACCTTTCTTCTTGCTGGTGGTGTCAAGCTCAACATCTGTATAACGAACAAAGTAGAGTCCGCTCGAGCGATTTTTGTCTTCAACGACAAAGCCAATGCGGTCCAACGCCAAACCAACACGGCGCCAAGCGCGGTCGAATTCGTCATTCACAGTTAAACTTGCTGTGCCGTCAGCGGATTTAATCAGTTTTGCACGGGCGATTGGTGTATTGTCAGCCATGATAGTACGAGACTTTTGCTCTTCAATCCCTAATCTCACCATCAGGCGACGAAGCAATTCTATGTCTAGCTCTTCAGCTGCGGCAGCGGCTTTTTCATCAGCTAGGCTAACCGCTTTTTTATCTTTGTAACCCCCTTCAATCACACCTAGTGTTGTTCGAGTTCTTTCTTTTCCATCATCTAGGTTATCGGCCACAGCACGATGACTCATGAAAATTTCAGTGGTATTCGCTTGCTCACCACGATCGAGACGCGTTCTGAATTTTTGGCGAGTGTTGAGCATATTGAGTCTATCCAACCAGCCTTGGAATTTTTCCAAATAACTCCCATCATCATTTTTGGTGATAGTGCTTGGGTCAACCCATTCTGTTTCCATTACGCCAGTGTCTGGATTTTCTACGCGAACGGCAAATCCCAATTCATTCCAAAACTCTCGAATGACAGGCCAGATTTTTTCTGGGGGTGCTTGAACTACTAGCCAGCGTTGTGATCCTGCACGTTCCATTTTTACATTGTCAGGACTGGTGAGAATTTTTTCCTTTTCACCTGGGTTTTCTTGCGCCTGATTAAATTCAGAATAGGTCATTGAGCCTGGCACAGTGTATGTGTCATTGGCTGAACTTGCAGTCAGGTCTGGAGGAACTTCAAGAGGTCTTGAACGGCCTGCGCCTTTGTAATCAGGTGTGTTGTTAATGAACGGAATTGAGTCGCATCCGGTCACTGATAAGGCCATGAGTGTAGCCAAGATGATCGGTTTAATTGGATTTTTATTCATGCAGCTTCTCTTAAAATGACCGTTATTTGCTTGAAATGTTTGCTTGTTGCATTGCATTGAGCAACGCGCCGTGGTTGGCGCTTGAGAGGTTGACGAGCGGCAAGCGAATGCCCGTGTCAATCAAACCCATTTGGTTAAGCACCCATTTCACAGGAATAGGGTTGGCTTCCACAAATAGTTTTTGGTGAAGCGCAAACAGCTTGGCGTTAATTTCACAAGCTTCTTTTGTATTTCCCGTAATCGCAGCTTTGCACATTTGGCTCATGAGTTTTGGTGCAACGTTGGCGGTCACTGAAATCACGCCTTTGCCACCAAGAAGCATCAGGGCCATGCCTGTTGCATCATCACCGCTATAAATCGCAAAATCTTTTGGAGCGCGCAAAATGAGATCGGTGCCACGCTCTATGCTGCCGGTTGCATCCTTAATGCCAACAATATTTTTAATTTGTGCAAGGCGTAAGGTAGTGTCGTTTGATAAATCAACACCAGTGCGACCAGGCACGTTATATAAAATTTGTGCAATATTAACGGCTTCAGCTACCGCTTTGTAATGCTGATACAAACCCTCTTGTGTCGGTTTGTTGTAGTAGGGCGCAACGAGTAAACAGGCGTCTGCGCCTAAGTCTTTGGCTGCTTGAGTTAATTCAATCGCTTCTTTTGTTGAGTTTGCACCTGTGCCTGCAATCACTTTAATGCGGCCGGCAACATAATCGACTGTGGTTTTGATGAGTTCGCGATGTTCTTCGTAATCTACAGTTGGAGATTCACCCGTGGTGCCGACGATGACGATGCCGTCGGTTCCTTCGTTGATATGGAAATCAATGAGTCGATGGAGCGCTTTGATATCAAGGCTACCGTCTGCGTGCATTGGTGTGACGATAGCGACAAAACTGCCTTGCAGCATGATAAAAAACCCGAAATTAATTAAATCGCTTCATTTTAACTGAAACTGGGCTGACAAGAATATGCTTTTTATTGATTGCAGTAATATCTTCATGATTTGTTCTTATATGCATATAACAAAACGTTATGTAAATGCCCGCAAAAATAGGGTTAAACGCGATATAATCAGCACCTTTCCAGCGATTTGATTTTAAGAGCTAAGGCTTATGGAACAAAACTATATTCTGTTATTCATTGGTGCCGCTTTGGTGAATAACATTGTGTTAGTCAAAATTTTGGGTTTGTGCCCATTTATGGGGGTGTCTAAAAAGCTTGAGGCTTCGGTGGCGATGGGCTTGGCGACGGCCTTTGTGTTGACCATCGGTTCAGGCACTAGTTACTTCATCAGCGAATATCTGCTCGGAACAGATTTGTTCTATTTGCGCACACTGTCTTTTATTGTAGTGATCGCAGGCGTGGTGCAATTCACTGAGATGTGGATGGAGAAAAACTCACCTGTGCTTTATCAAGTCTTAGGTATCTATCTGCCATTGATCACCACCAATTGTGCGGTGCTGGGCATACCCCTGTTGAATGTTCAGCATAAACATAATTTCTTCGAGTCTATTGTTTTTGGTTTTGGTGGAGCAGTGGGTTTTTCCTTGGTGTTAATTCTATTTGCTTCCATGCGTGAGCGTCTTGAAGCGGCCGATGTGCCGCCCGTATTTCAAGGTGCAGCTATTGCCATGGTGACTGGTGGATTGATGAGCCTTGCCTTTATGGGTTTTGCTGGATTGGTGCGTTAATGCTGGCTGCTGTTTATGTGATGATAGGCCTGGCGGTTGTGTTGGGCGCGCTACTCGGATATTCCGCGTTAAAGTTTAAAGTTGAGG
>Ga0172372_10007415_pt1 | contig 14713 bp, 9 predicted proteins | sample LakKiv5m_2_FD_114544 | JGI IMG/M metagenome (GOLD analysis project Ga0172372, IMG submission 114544) | Freshwater microbial communities from Kabuno Bay, South-Kivu, Congo - kab_092012_9.5m | ecosystem: Environmental > Aquatic > Freshwater > Lake | place: Democratic Republic of the Congo...
ATGCAGCAGTTTCTGCTGCTCATCAGGCATTTGAATCCTGGTCAGCTCTTTCCGGATTTCAAAGAGCAAAATACCTGTATGCCCTGGCAAGGCAAATTCAGAAAGAATCCCGTTTATTTGCTGTTCTTGAGTCGATAGATAACGGAAAAACCTTAAGGGAAACCCGAGATATTGATATACCGCTTGTTGCAAGGCACTTTTACCATCACGCGGGATGGGCACAAGTAATGGATGACGAACTCCCCGGATACGAACCCCTTGGTGTTGTAGGGCAGATCATCCCGTGGAACTTTCCGCTTTTAATGCTCTCCTGGAAAATTGCTCCAGCATTGGCTATGGGAAACACCGTAGTATTAAAACCTGCAGAATTCACCCCTTTGACCGCATTGCTATTTGGCGAAATATGTCAGCGTATCAATTTACCAGCAGGTGTTATTAATATCGTCACGGGTCATGGCAGTACAGGAGCGGATATCGTGAGTCATCCAAAAGTTAAAAAAATTGCTTTTACAGGATCAACGGAAGTGGGTAAGCACATTAGGCGTGAAACGGCAGGAACCGGTAAAAAACTATCTCTGGAACTGGGAGGCAAATCACCTTTTATTGTTTTTGATGATGCGGACCTGGATAGTGCTGTGGAAGGAATTGTTGATGCGATATGGTTTAACCAAGGACAGGTTTGCTGTGCCGGGTCCCGGTTGCTTGTACAGGAAGGTGTCGCCGACAAACTTTACCAAAAAATTAAAACCAGGATGGAAACCCTTCGTGTGGGCAATCCTCTGGACAAAACTATGGATATTGGTGCAATCGTGGACACCGTTCAATATCAGACAATTGACACATTGGTTAAGAAAGGAATAGAAGAAGGAAATGACGTCTGGCAACCAGTTACAACAAAAATTCCTGAAGGCTGCTTTTATCCCCCTACCATTTTGCTCAATGTCTCTCCTGCCTCCATTGTGGCACAGGAAGAAATATTCGGACCTGTCCTTGTCACCATGACATTCAGAAGCCATACGGAAGCAGTAAAATTGGCAAACAATACTAAATATGGTCTTGCTGCAAGTATCTGGACCGAAAATATAAACCTGGCACTCGATATTGCCCCCCAGATTAAGGCAGGAAGTGTCTGGATTAATTGTACTAATATCTTTGACGCTGCAGCTGGATTTGGAGGTTACAAGGAATCCGGATTTGGTCGTGAAGGAGGGAAGGAAGGATTGTACGAGTATCTGCAACCAGTCAGTGAGCGTGAATTCAATGATAGTCAGGAAAATATATCCTCAGTTCATTCTGATAAAGATATAGTATGGCAAAGCACTGATACTATTGACAGCACAATAAAATTATATATCGGAGGAAAACAGGTGAGAAGTGATTCAGGCTATTCCATATCTGTCGCCAATCGCCAGGGTGTTCATATTGGCGAGATTCCCAAAGGCAACAGGAAAGACATAAGAAATGCCGTTGAAGCCGCACACTTAAGTACATCGTGGCAACAGATGAATGGACATTCAAGAGCGCAAATTCTGTATTATATGGCTGAAAACCTGCAGCAGCGCCAAAGAGAAATATGTCAGAAAATTTCCTTTATTACGACAAAGTCCCCTTCAGAAGCCGAAGCTGAATTTGAAAAATCACTGGAGAGATTGTTTTATTATGCTGGATGGGCTGATAAATACGATGGTCACGTTCACCATACACTGACCCGGTATGTTACGCTCGCAATGCCTGAAAAGATTGGAGTACTCGGGATCATTTGTCCGGAAGAAGACCCTTGGCTATCCATGTGGTCACTTATACTTCCAGCTATTTGTATGGGCAACAACATAGTAGTTATTCCCACTGAATTAAATTCAGTTCTGATTCACGAAATATACCAGATACTGGATACCTCTGACGTACCGGCAGGCACGATTAATATCGTTACCGGTGTAAAAAAAGAACTTGCGATTGAACTGGCCAAACATTATGATGTAGATGGCCTGTGGTGCTTTGCAGAAAAGGAATTGTGCCGGGAAGTCGAAAAGCTTGCAGCTGAAAATCTTAAAAGAACATGGGTTAATGAAGGCAGGTCAAGAAAATGGACTAATGACATTTTTGGTCGGGGCTCCCATTTCCTCAGACAGGCCTCACAAATCAAAAATATCTGGATTCCTTACGGAGCATAATTTTATAATCATGAGTACATTCCACATAGAAGCTAAACCAGGTGAAATAGCAGAAACAGTATTAATGCCTGGAGACCCTTTAAGGGCAAAATTTATAGCAGAAACATACCTTGAAAACCCCGTTTGCTATAACAGGGTAAGAAATATGTTTGGTTACACCGGCACCTACCAGGGAAAAAGAATTTCGGTTCAGGGCTCTGGAATGGGAATGGGAAGTATAGCTATTTACGCACATGAACTAATTGCAGATTATGGGGTAAAACAGATCATTCGTGTCGGTACGTGCGGTGCTTTGGTGCCACATTTACAACTCGGTCAGGTGATCATTGCCGTAAGTGCATCCGGAGACAGCAGTGCTAATATAATAAAATTCCAGGAAGGACATTATGCAGCGTCAGCCAGTTTTGACCTTATGGTCCAGGCTTATCACAAAGCAAAAGAATTGGGTATATCGACTATCCAGGGTGATATATTCAGTACTGATTCATTTTATGATGAAGGACCACAGAGATGGGATAAATGGACAGCAAACGGTATTATATGTGTTGAAATGGAAAGTCAGATCCTGTACACCATTTCTAAAAAGCTTGGTGCGAAGGCATTGTCCCTACTTACCGTAAGCGACAATATCATTACCGGAAAAGCAGCTACACCGCATGAACGAGAACAATCCTACAAGGAAATGATAAAAATAGGCCTGGAAATTTCCTAGAGGAAACACGGTATGTATCCAATAAAAAAGGAGATGCAAAAATTTGCTCCTCCTTTTTTTTATGCGTGGGATCAGAGTGAATTACTTCTGAACTACTACCTTTCTAGTAGCCTGACCCTCACTTGTTGTAATATTTACTGTATATGCACCATTGGCAACACTGGAAAGATCAATCCTTAATCTGTCATCCTGTACATTGTTGAATGTTCTTGATAATGCAAGTTTTCCTTCCATGTCAAACATATTTACAGAAACTGTACTGGAAACCTTATTCAGCGACAAATCTACAAAAAGATCTCTTGTAGCCGGGTTAGGGAATGTCTTTACTTCAACACTTGTAAGCTGATTTTCTTCCGTGCTGCTTGCCAATGCCACATCCATTTCCAGATACGCCTTGGTATAAAGTGCACCATTGAAAATAAATCTCAAAAGTCTGTTGTCGATGTCTTCAATAGAAGGACCTGCAGTGTTTTCCCATCCATGCAGAGAACCACTCGCTCTTGGTCCCTGAAGCAATCCAAGGTTGATAACGGTGTCAAGTGCGAAGTTGGTTGCTCTGTGCGCGCCAATACTTCTGTTGTAGTTGTCAAGTGCTCTTGGTGTAAATCCTAAAAGATCCATTCTTGGGTCATTGTCAGAGTTTGGTGAAGAGCTAGCTGCAATTAAGTATGATGTCTTATCTTTTAATTTCACTCTGTTTCCTTCATCAGGGAAACCATCTTCATCAGATGCCCAAAGTGGAACCTGGATATTTCTTAAATCAGTAATCGTTTCATCAATGAATACGAAATTGGTGCCAACTCTTTGTCTTTCATTTGGCTGTGCTACATCATCACCATCAAGATCTACCCATTCAAACAAATCTACTCTGATAGCCCTTCCTTCAACATCAGCGAAGTTAGTATTGGCAAGACCAAATCTTACATTAGTGACAGTATATCCATTTCCTTTTGGTACATAATAGATATTGGAAATAGTATAATACTTTGAATCTGGAATATTCAACCATGGAGCAGCATAAAACTGCATGTAGGCACTTCCGAAATCATTTTCTGAATCAAGAGATGCAAAGGTTTTATCAGTCACGTGAAATTCGAAGCCAACTCTGTTGTTTGCTCCATCTGCCTCACCGTTTCCGGAAATAAAGTACTCAGCGGAATATTTGCCCGGTACTGCTGGTGGCGTATATACTTGTGGGAAAGGTCGGTTTTCAACAAGCGAAGAAGCTGGAATATCACCATAGTTTATGGTATAATCCTTATTACCTCCCGGTCCGGTTACACTCATCTTTAAATTAACATTTTTAGCGTCTGCATTTCCAAGATTGGACACATCAGACATAAATGGAATTTCTGAAACCTGAGATGCAGGCATCTTAAAGGTTGGCGATACAGAATACCAGTCTCTGTTTACCTGAAGGTCTACATAATTCTCATTGTATACAACGATATCATCTATACCCCAGTAGTAATAGTTTCCTATATTTTCAAACTTAAATCTAAGTTTTGTTACGCCACCAAATCCGGTAAACGCCACTCTCACTCTTTCAGCTATATGGTTACTGTTGACAGGATATTGAGCATTTACCCTAACTGTATCTCTGAATGTTTCACCATTGTCAGTACTTACCATAATGTAATGCTGGCTTTGGAACATTCTAAGGTTTTGTGAAAATTCTATGGTCAGACCATCAAGTGGTTTTTCAAATACGATCTCTGGAGATAGCAGATATCCAGTACATGGAGCAGGACAATCACCTGTTCCGAATGCACCTGCAACGCTCTTGTTGTCCAGGTGATCAGAATTAAATTCTGCCATTCCGTCACATGCTGTCTGAGATCCAATATATCTTCCTGATCCGATATATGCACCCTTTCTTACAATACCATCAGCATTGTATTCCCAGCCTTTGTCAACTGTCCATCCTGTAAAACCATTTGAAAAATCGCCTTCTCCAGGCTTGTTGCCCCATACGGCATTTGGACCATAGTCAGGCTTCTTGCAGGTATTGCTTATGCCTCCGTTTACTCCTCCGGCAATAACGTCAACCCTGATCTTGTCACACGTTTTCTTTGAAGCCACAAATGTAGGAATGTTAACCTGAGCTGATACGTTTCCTGCTGCCATTAGGAACAATGGTTCTGGAGCAGCAACGTTGTCACAGATAATAACAGCAATTGCACCAGCATCCTGAGCTACTTTTGCCTTTACGTCAAATGCACAAACACCTCTGTCTACAAGAACAATCTTGCCAGATGCGTTATTGGTAAGTGCTGTACAACCATCATTGGCAGGTGCTACAGCGTCAACAGCAAAAACTAAATCTGCAGTGATGGCTGTATTTGCCTGACTACCCCAGGTTGCTCTTACAACTTGGTACTCTCCGGCAATTCCGGAAGGATTATTAATATTCAGGGTATTCAGAGTCTGGGCCTGAAGACCGGCAAGTCCCAGGACAAAGGTTCCGAACATCAAAAAATGTTTTGTAAAAACGTTCCTCATAATAAATTTTTTGAATTTGGTTTATAGATACAATTTACCTTTAATAAATGGTAAAAATATAAAAAAATACAACATCAAGTGATGAATAATGCAGACAATTTTATCGCAATGGCTAATCCAAAACATTCATACGATAGCAGTACTTTGAGATTGTTTCTTATAATATTCTGTTTCAAAATAAAATTTACTCCAAATTATTTATATAATTGGCAATAATCAGGAATAAACAAAATATTATTCCATAAACATTGTATTCTCTTGAAAATGAAATATTTTTAGAATGGGAAAATTTCTTGTCAAAAATGTGTTAATCCATCAATATTTCCTGAAGAAAAGATTCCTTGTTTATTGCAGCTACACCTGGTTTTGAACAGACCTGCGCTCCGGCTGCATTGGCAAAACGGGCAATTTGTTGTAAGGGTAGTTTTTTTACCAGATAAAGCGCAAGTATGGATAATACAGTATCTCCGGCACCACAAACATCTACAATTTGTTTTGCTTTTGCAGGTACAATGCTGGTATCGTCACCCTCAGCCACAAAAATTCCATCTTTTCCAAGCGTTATAAAGCTGGCGGTATGATGCAAAACATCTTTCAGACTTTGATGTGCCTCCACCAAAGCTTCAAAATGCCTTATATCTCTGTTCAGATATTCAGAAATTTCTTTCCTGTTGGGTTTAAACACAGTGCACCCCCTGTAAGCTTCAAAATGCCATTTTTTTGGGTCAACAACAGTAGGAATGCCCTTGTCTTGAGCCATTCCTATGATATTTTGTACTAATTTAGGGTGCAAAAACCCTTTGTTGTAATCCTGCAATATAACCACATCAGGACAATCCGTTTCAAACAGATTTGAAATGACAGCTGTTGCAGATGCCAGTTCTTCCTGACTCAGGTAAGATATTTGCTCCCTGTCGATGCGCAACACATGCTGCCCCTGGGCCATAATTCTGGTCTTCAGGGTAGTTGGCCTTCCAGGGAAGTTAAGCAGATACTGAGCATTGATGTCACTGCTTAGCAATAATTGCCTGCATGTATCAGACTCTTCATCATCACCTGTCATGCCGGTTAATGAAACTCTTGCCCCCATAGCCTTAAGGTTCAGGGCAACATTGGCGGCGCCCCCAAGCCTGTTTTCAAGATGCCGCTGAGTAACGACAGGTACAGGAGCCTCCGGCGATATCCTTTCGATGACGCCATGCAGGTACTGATCGATCATCACATCACCTGCGACCAGGACGTGTACTCCGGAAAAATCATGTAAGGGTGCGCTATTTTCTGAGTTCATCACTAAAAATATTCGATTCTATGTATTTCATAACGACGCAAGTAGCTCCCGCATTTTGACTAAAAAATTGTCGTTGCTTTTGTCGTATGCTTTCCAGTTTGTCATTTGCCTCCAAAATCTCATTTAACTTATGTTCAAATTCCTTGCCTGATTTTACAGGAAATGCCGTACCCTCCTCTACCATATGAACTGCTTCAGCAAATTTGCGATATTTTGGACCAAAAAAAATTGGGATTTCATAGACGGCAGGTTCAAGTGTATTATGCAACCCCGAACCGAATCCTCCTCCAATATATGCTGCACTGGCAAACCTGTATATATATTTCAGCTGCCCGATGACATCAACCACCCAGATCCGTGGCGAACCAATTGAACCCGAGACCTTGCCTGTTTCTTCCTTGACGGATTGATCCCAAAATGCTATATGTCGTTGACTGATATCGTGGGGTGCAATGATATGGATGTCGTCAACGCGGTTTTTAATAATGTCCAGTATGACGGGGAGGTCCTGCTCCCAAACACTACCAAAAACAATCACATTATTATATTTTCGCTGTGACACTGTCAACCAATCAGGCGTGTAAGGTATTTTTGTATTTTGCAGGACACTGTCCACCCTGTTGTCACCGCTTAGAGTACATTGATTTATCCCATATCGCCTCAGTACTCTGGCGGAAGATTCCTGCTGAAGAAAAAGGTGATTCATGGATCCCAGAATTTGGCGGAAGGCACCCATTCCGGGCCAAAAAATATAATGATTTTTGCTAAAAGCACCGGATATAAGCATGGTTCTGACGCCACGCTGATGAAGAGTATCAAGCAATGTCCACCAAAACTCATATTTTACCAGAATGAATAAATCAGGTCTGACAACTGAAATCCAGCGATTAGCCTCTTTTCGCGTATCTCCCGGCAGATAACATATCAGATCTGCTCCACTCCAGTTTTTGCGAATCCTGTACCCTGAAGGTGAAAAAAAAGTCAGCAATATAATGATGTCCGGATACTGACTCCGTAGGGCTTCCAGCACAGGTTTACCCTGTTCAAATTCCCCGAGCGAAGCACAATGCATCCATACGCGTCTTCCAGATCTTGCTTTCGAGAAAAAAACAGCCATATCTGAGGCCGATTTTTTTCGTCCAATCAACATTTCCCTGATTTTTGGAGACCAGAGACTTGCCACCGGCAGCAAACGATTGATGAGGTTTGCCAATATTTGATACATGAAAATCAATATCCGGAAAATTTTGGATTAATAATAAACGCGCTCTTTTGCACTGATGTAAAACGGCAACATCCATACGGCCTTAATACCTAAACCCATATCAAGCCGAGAAGATATAGTAGGTAATCCGGTATCAAAATTAACAGCCCTGACTTCCCCTGTCCAGCCCTGAAAACATGTCAGCCCCAGCTTTATATTGATTCTGTGATTGGAACTGAGATGTGTATACATAATATCCTGAGTGAGTGTAAATCCGCGCGTAAGCCTGTCATACCCTTTTCTCAGATCTCCCCGCAGCTGTGCGACAGCATTCTGATCGTCCAGTATTCTGACCTGATGTTGCAAAATTCCTGCTCCAATTAAAACCATAATTCCGGTCCTTGACTTCTTGCTTAATGGAATCAGATATCCTCCTTGACCGGTAAATGTAAATCCACGCTGCCTTAAATATAAATCAGCAGCAAGTCCATTGTCGCCTAGAAAATAACCTTCCTTTGACCTGAACGGAGCAACCACGTCTTCTTTGACCTTGTCGCCGAACATATAAGTAAAATCTGCTCCGAACACTGCATTTCTTGAAGTTATATAATGCCCGATGACACTAAATGCAAGATTATTGCCATACCTGTCCGCCATATCACCAAAGGGCCGTAAATAACCATAACCCAGCCCACCTGAAAGAATTTGTCCGTCAACAGGTTTGTCACGACCATTTTCAGTAAACTGGGCATTCAGCTCCGAAGCAATTATAACCAGAGATAAAAATGACAACAGATATATTTTAATACAATTCATTGATGTTCTATTGATTAAAATAAATTCTGTGAACAAAGTCATTGTCTGTTTGAGGTTGGGACAAATATAAATCTGCAAATTTTACCTGCGGAAATACACCGAGGTCCTCCGTGCAGACAAAAATACTTTTAAGCACATACAATTTATGGTTCAATTCCACTTCAACTCTGTAGCCGAAATCATTTTTTATCAGGTAAAAAACCAAATCCATGTATGCCTTGAAGCAAAATCGGATCAGATTAAATTGAATTGGAGTACTTACATAGCCATATGCCAATGCTAATTGTATCGCATTCAGTTCATGGCAGTCATTTTCTGTACCTGAGGCATCAAAAGTAACCCAGCATAGTTCCATGGGCCTTTCGAGATTCAGCACCCCTCCGGCCAATTCATTTACCTTGTAGACAACAGTTGCTGTATTTTTGTTGCGCTGAATGTAAAACAATCTTTCCGACTTGTGCTCGGGCACAGGATATCCTTGCGGCCTTCCCATGTTTAGGCTCGATTCAAGGATTGTCAGCTGAACTTCCTGGTTTATCATCTTTAAAATGCATGTAAATATAACGGAGAATTATGAATTCACCTATTCTACTTTTCATGATTATGCCTGAAACAACTGGTGATCGTATACGGAAGCATAAAAACCATTGAATTGAATAAGTTCATCATGAGTTCCACTTTCCACAATCTCCCCATTATCCATAACAAGAATTTTGTCATATTCAAGCAGATTATTGGCACGATGGGTAATGACTATGGAAGTTTTCTCATGCAGTGCATCCCTGAGGTAGCCGAGAATTTTTTGTTCCGTAGTGGAGTCAACAGCAGAAAGTGCGTCATCGAGGATCACTATTTCAGGTTTCTTAATAAACGCTCTTGCAATTGCAATACGCTGCTTTTGTCCTCCGGACAATGTAACACCGCGCTCCCCTACCAATGTATCGTATCCCTGAGGCAATCTTTCAATATCCTCGTGAACTGAAGCAAATTCAGCGTATTGTTTTATGTCTTCCTGTGTAGAAGATTCCTTCCCAAAAGCAATATTTGAAGCTACTGTATCCGAAAATAAAAAAGCATCCTGGGGAACATAGCCTACCTGCTGTCTGATGATGTGAATGTTATGGTCTTTTATATCTTTTCCATCAATATAGATGTGCCCTTCCGTTGGGTCAAATATACGCAGCAGGAGATCTGCTATGGTGGATTTTCCGGAAGCTGTCCTGCCCAAAATGGCCATTTTTTGTCCGCTTTTTAGGGTAAAGGATACATTTTTCAATGCCTGGACCCCAGTATCCGGATAGGTATATGAAACGTTTTGAAAAACTATATCTCCATTGAGCTGATAATCATCATTGTTGGAAGAACCTATTTCAGAGTTTGTTTCCAGCAGTTCGTTTATTCTTTTCTGAGAGGCCTCAGCTTCCTGAACAATTGAGGCTATCCATCCAATAGACGTTACCGGCCACGTAAGCATGTTGACATATAGAATAAATTCCGCAATATTTCCGGGAGTGAGTTTGCCTGCATATACCTGATATCCTCCCATAAGTACGACAAGCAGAGTGCTCACAGCTATAAGTAGCATGATCAGCGGCTGAAACCAGGCTTCTACTTTGGCAAGTTGGAGAGAACGATCCATATACACATCGCTCTCACTGGCAAAATGCCTGACAAACTGATCCTCCTTAACATATGATTTCACCACCCGAATACCAGAATAAGCCTCCTGAGCGACACTGTTCAGTTTGCTGAGCTGCTGTTGTATCGCTGTACTTTTTTCATTTATCAGCTTACTTACGTAATAAATGGATATAGATAAGAACGGAAGAGGAAGCAGTGCGTACAGCGTAAGTTCGAGATTTACCTTCACCATGGCATATATTGTCATGGCAAAAAGTGTTACCAGATTGATGCCATACAAAATCCCGGGTCCGAGGTAATTGCGCACCTTGGACACATCTTCAGAAATGCGCGCCATAATATCACCGGTCTTATTCCTGCGATAAAATCCCTGATCGAGGGTATTGAGATGCGCATAAATTTCTTTCCGTTGGTCATATTCAATGAGTCGCGACATAACGATAATTGTTTGTCTCATATAATACATCAGCACACCTTTCAATATCATAAATCCTATAACGATCAGGGAAAAATAAAGAAGTGTTTCGGAAAGTTTTTCATAAAGCAAAGTCTTGTCTCCGGCAGCGGCAGCCTTGTAGTTAATAAGTTCCTTCTGAACAATATCAAGGGCTTCGCGAATCTTTTGCGGTATCAGGATGCCAAAATAATTACTGCCTGTTACAAACAAAATCCCCAGGATAAATCTCCATTTGTAGTGGATAAAAAAGCGGTTAAGCGTAAATAGATGCTTCAAATCTTTTTATTTTATAATCATTCTACGAAGCAACATTTGCCGCCCCAATCAACTGAAATCTCAGAAAAAGCCAGATGGAATGTCTCATTATTTTTTTGAATAAAAAAATCGCAAGGTAAGGCAGGAAGTTCGTCGAAGCTTTTCCAATAAAATACTTTAACTTAACACCCTGTTTTTCCTGAACAAACATTTAGTAATGCTATAGAACAATAATTATCGGCGATGGGTTTAGAAACAAATTATACCTACAGCATAAATGCCGTTGCAAGGTAAATAGATTGAACCATGAGACCATGTTTTTGTTTGGGCAGGGAAAACGAAAGATCTTTATCGCTATGCATTATGTAGTTTTAAAATTATCTTTGTTAAAACGAACATTCAACACATCCAAAAATGAATGCCACACCCGGAAGCACACCAGACCAGGATCCAAATGCACCTGACCGAAAAAAAGACCATATCGCTCTCGCGTTTCAGTCTAAGGTAGAACATCAGGCGCTGGACAACAGGTTTTTTTACGAACCAGCATTGTCAGGTCATCCGGAAAATTTTGACGCGTTATCTCTGAGTTTTCTGGACAAGCCATTTTCGATGCCTGTTTGGGTATCCAGCATGACAGGCGGAACAGCCAAGGCTTCCATTATCAATAAAAATCTGGCAAAGGCATGCGGAGAATTTGGTCTGGGGATGGGTCTTGGCTCCTGCAGACAATTATTGTACAGCGATGAATATCTGCACGATTTTGCTGTCAGAAAACATATAGGAGATCAGCCGCTCTATGCAAATTTAGGTATTGCGCAGATTGAAAAACTGCTTGAACAGAAGGAGGAAAAAAGAATTGCAGAATTACTGAATAAGCTTGAAGCTGACGGTCTTATTATACACATCAATCCGCTACAGGAATGGTTGCAGCCGGAAGGCGACCGCTATTATCAATCCCCTGTCACCACGATAAAAAAGCTATTGGATGCCATTCCTTCCAAAGTCATTGTAAAAGAAGTCGGACAGGGAATGGGCCCCGAAAGTTTGCTGGCGCTGATGCAATTACCTGTTGAAGCAATAGATTTTGCAGCCGGTGGAGGCACTAATTTTGCCATGCTGGAAATCCTTAGATCAACAGAGTTGACCCGGGAAGTCATGTCCCCACTGGCACATATTGGTCATAGCGCGACATCTATGGTCGACATGGTCAACAACCTGCTGGAGACACATAATGCTTCAATTCAGTGCAGGCAGGTTATTATATCTGGAGGCGTACGCGATTTTCTGGACGGATATTATCTGATCAAAAAAATTAATCTACCCGCGGTGTACGGCCAAGCGTCAGGCTTTCTGAAATACGCTACAGGCGATTATACTATTCTGCAGGAATATGTCTCTGCCATCAGATCAGGTTTGGCAGCAGCAAATACCTTTTTACGCATTATTGACTAATTATTGGAAAAAACACATACAATCATTTAATTACATGGGAGAGATACAGGGATTTTCGAAATTTTCAAAAAAAGAAAAAATAGACTGGCTTATTGAAAACTACTTGCATGAAGAAGAACATTATTCAGCTGATTTTTCCCGTTTCTGGCTTCAGGGAGAAGACACACAGAAAATTTTTGATGCTTTCAGCGAAAACACTGTCAGCAATTACCTGCTCCCATATGGTCTGGCGCCAAACTTTTTAATAGACGGAAAGACCTATTGCGTCCCAATGGTAATTGAAGAGAGTTCTGTGGTAGCTGCTGCTTCCTCAGCCGCAAAATACTGGCAAACGCGGGGCGGCTTTAAAACCACTATACTGGGAACACGTAAAGTGGGACATGTATTTTTTATCTGGAAGGGAAAACTAGAACAGTTACTGCAATACCAGCATGACATTGAAAAACGCCTGAGGCATGAAACCGCCCATTTGTCTGCAAACATGGAAAAGAGAGGCGGTGGGATTGAAAAAATCGAATTCGTTGATTTGTCATTCGTACAGGATGGATTGTATCAGCTGAGAGCACATTTTGAGACATGCAACTCCATGGGGGCAAATTTTATAAATACCATTCTGGAGCAATTTGGCGATACACTCGAAAGTTATGTCATGGACCACGAAGAGTGGACAGATCAGCAGCGTGATATAGATGTCGTCATGGCTATTCTGTCCAATTATACACCGGAATGTGTTGTCAGGGCTGAAGTTTCCTGTCCGGTAAGTGATATAGGACAGTTTGAAAATAAAATGATGGGACAATCTCTTGCTGAGAAGTTTTGTCTCGCGGTCAATATCGCCCGTAATGACGTCTATCGGGCAACAACACACAATAAAGGTATATTTAACGGAATTGATGCCGTTATTATAGCCACAGGCAACGATTTTCGCGCTGTTGAAGCAGCAGGGCATGCCTATGCTGCGCGCGATGGCCAGTACAGAGGATTGAGCCGGTGTACGCTGGAAAACGGAATTTTCACCTTCTGGATTGAAATACCACTGGCTATCGGAACCATAGGAGGACTTACAGCATTGCACCCGCTTGCAAAGAAATCGCTCGATATTCTGGGAAATCCTTCTGCAGAAGAACTAATGAGTATTGTATCAAGTGTAGGTCTGGCACAGAATTTTGCAGCTGTCAAATCCCTGGTGACCACCGGAATTCAGGCTGGTCATATGAAAATGCACCTGCTTAATATTTTGAATCATTTACATGCCAGTGACCGACAGATAGCACTTGCTGAAAAATACTTTGAAAAAGAAACAATATCATTTGCTGCCGTCAGAACGTTTTTGGAAAATAATCCCGATTGATTATAAAACGCTGCGGTAGGTTTCCACATATTGTCCCGCTGCCTGATTCCACGAAAAATCCAGTTCCATTGCCCGTTGTACAGCAGCAATATATTGATCTGTATTCCTGTAAAATTCAGAAGCCCTCCAGACACCGTTCACCAGTGCGCTGAATTGCATGTGGTCTATGCGTATCCCTACCCCACCCGGCTGAGCTATATCAGTAACCGTATCGACAAGTCCGCCGACAGATCTCACAATTGGCAATGTGCCGTAACGCATAGCAAACAATTGATTCAATCCGCAAGGTTCTACGCGCGAAGGCATAAGGAGAAAATCAGCAGAAGCATAAATCTGATGGGCCAAAGCTTCGTCATATGCAAGCATAGCGCCGACATTTTCCGGATATTTCTGAGCAACATGAAAAAGTGCGCTTTCAATATCCTTTTCACCTGTGCCCAAAATAATAAAATTGGCGCTTCGATGGTGATATGTCATCCAGTTGTCGATAATTCCTGCTATAAATTCAGCCCCCTTTTCGTGGACCAGTCTACCTATAAATCCGAATAAAAGAAGGTCAGGGTTCAGATTGGCTTTTTTACAAAGTAAAATTTTATTTTCCCTTTTATAATTTAGAACATCACCGCTGTAATGGCTGCCAATCATAGGATCACGGGCAGGGTCCCATACCTCATGATCAATACCATTGAGTATTCCTCTGCATTTCCATTGCTCCTGGCGGAATAATGTTTCGAGTCCAAAGGCATGTGACATTAGTTCCTGCATATAATTGGGACTTACCGTGGTTATTCTATAAGCTACCTTTACGGCCGAAGCGAGTGGATTGATTCGATTGTTCCAGTCGAGCAGTCCGGATTTCCA
>Ga0172372_10007416_pt1 | contig 14712 bp, 9 predicted proteins | sample LakKiv5m_2_FD_114544 | JGI IMG/M metagenome (GOLD analysis project Ga0172372, IMG submission 114544) | Freshwater microbial communities from Kabuno Bay, South-Kivu, Congo - kab_092012_9.5m | ecosystem: Environmental > Aquatic > Freshwater > Lake | place: Democratic Republic of the Congo...
CGATGTGGAACACGTGGCTGGCTCTGGTGAGGTTGAGGCCCACGCCGCCGGCCTTGAGCGACAGCAGAAACAGCTGGGGGCCGCGGGGGTCGTCCTGGAAGCGATCGACCATGGCCTGGCGCTCGGTCTTGCTGGTGCCGCCATGCAGAAACGGCACATCGGCGCGCCAGCGGCGCTCCAGGTGGGCCTTGAGCAGGTGCCCCCATTCGGCGAACTGGGTGAACAGCAACGCCCGATCCCCCGCCTCGATCACCTCCTCAAGGATCTCCTCGAGCCGTTGCACCTTGGCACTGCGGCTGGCGAAGCTGCCGTTGGCGCCGATGGCGGCCTCGGTGCTCTCCTTGAGGGCCAGGGCCGGGTGGTTGCAGATCTGCTTGAGCTTGGTGAGCAGGGCCAGCACCTGGCCGTGCTTCTGGCCCAGGGGCGAGCGGGCAATGGCATCGAGGCTGTCTTCGACCGTTTTGTTGTAGAGCTTGCGCTGCTCGGGGGCCAGCCCCACCCATTCGCTGAGCTCGAGCTTCTCGGGCAGGTCCGAGATGATCGATCGGTCGGTCTTGAGCCGCCGCAGAATGAATGGGCCCACCCTGGCCTTGAGGTCGCGCAGCGAGGCCATGTCGCCATAGCGCTCGATCGGCAGCCTGTAGCGCTGCCGAAAGAACGGCTCGTCGCCCAGCACCTTGGGGTTGAGAAAGTCCATCAGCGCCCACAGCTCGCTGACCCGGTTCTCGACCGGGGTGCCGGTGAGGGCGATGCGGAAGCGCGAAGTCTTGCCGGGCCGGCCCAGGTCGCGGGCGGCCATCGACTGCTTGGCGCTGGGGTTCTTGATCGCTTGGGCCTCGTCGATCACCACCCCCTGCCAGTCGATCGCCTCGAGCAGTTCGCTGTCGCGCTGCACCAGGCCATAGCTGGTCAGCACCAGGTCGACCCCCTTGAGGGCCTTCTTGAGGGCGGCCTCGCTGGCGGGCCGGCGCGGGCCATAGTGCTCCCGCACCGCCAGCCCGGGCGTGAAGCTGTGGGCCTCGCGCTTCCAGTTGGTGAGCACCGAGGTGGGCGCCACCAGCAGCACCGGTCGCTTCAGCTCCTCTTCGGCCTTGAGGTGCTGCAAAAAGGCCAGCAGCTGGATCGTCTTGCCCAGGCCCATGTCGTCGGCCAGGCAGGCGCCCTGGTCAAAGCGATGCAGAAAGGCCAGCCAGCCCAGCCCCCGCTCCTGGTAGGGCCGCAGCTGGCCGGCGAAGCCTTCGGGCGCCGGCAGGGGGTCGGGCGCCTTCTGCTGGTGATACTGCTCGAGCACCGCCTGCAGGCGCGGGCCGGCTTCGAAGCGATGCACCGGCAGGCGCATCAGCGTTTCGCCTTCGTTGGCGGTCAGCCGCAGGGCGTCGTCGAGGCTGAGGCCCGGGTCGGCGGCGCAGAAGCGCTCGGCATGGCGCAGGTCGCTGGGGCGCAGCTCGATCCAGGCGCCCTTGTGCTGCACCAGGGGGCTGCGCTTGGCCTGCAGCCGCTCGAGATCCTTGAGCGTCAGCGTGACGCCGCCGATCATCAGGTCCCAGCGCCACTCGAGGCTTTCGCCCAGGGTGAACCCCCGGGATTTGGCGGGCAGCTCGGCGCTGATCGCCAGGCCCAGACGGCTGGCCAGACCGCCCGAGAGGCTCGGGGGCAGCAGCACGCCGACACCCACATCGCGCAGCTGGTTGGCGGCGGTGCGCACCAGCACAAAGGCTTCGGCCGGGGTGAGCTGCATGCGCTCGGGCGTGGCCGAATCGAGCCCCCGCTCGATCGGTTCAAACACCGTCAGCGCCCGGCCCAGTCCCTCGAGCAGCAGCTGGCTTGGCTGGGGCACGGCGATCTCGCCCAGGTAGATGTCGCGATCGCCCAGGGCCCAGACCTCGGCGGCGGGCAGCCGGAGGCTGGGGTCGGCCTCGGCCTGCAGGGCAAAGCTCAGACTCCAGAGCTCCTCGCCTTCGGCGGGTGTGTCGAGCTCAAGGCAGGTGCGGGCGGGGGCTACCCGTCCGGCCACCGTTTCGCGCCAGTGGTGGGTCGCCACTTCGAGACGCTCGGTCTCCTCCTCATCGAGCCCGAGTTGGCCATCGCCGGCGCCCAGGGCCCGTTGCCAGGCGTCCAGCAGCGGATCGAGACCTTCAGCCTCGGCCTGAAAGCCGGCGCGCAGCTGGCCGTCGAGCAGGGCTTCTAGAAAACCGGCCACCCGCAGGCGTCCGCTGCCGGGCCGGCGGCAGGCCAGGGCCAGTTCGGGGCTGCTGCCTTCGGCGGTGGCGCAGGTGGCTACCTGGGGCAGGCGGGTGGCGAATTCCTCGAGCCGGTGGCGGTCGTCCTCACGGTTGAGCAGGGGCAGCCAGCGGGCCCGGCCCTCCTCCACCAGCGGCAGGTTGCGGCCGCGGGCGATCAGGCTCAGGGCCCAGCGCTGCAAATGACTCCACCAGCGCAGGTCGTCGGCCAGTTCAGGGTTGCCGCCCGACAGGGGCAGGCGGCTCAGCCATTCGGCCGCGGCGGCGGGTTTGAGGGCCAGGCCCTCGACCCGCCAGGGCCACCAGTCGACCGTCTTGGGCAGGGGCTGGCCCGCCTGCAGCGGCAGACCGCTCCAGGGTCCACTGCCGCTCTTTGTGCCCTTGGCGGCCTGGCCGCGGCTGGGCAGGGTCAGGGTGGCGGTGGCGGGGCGCAGCGCCTCCGACCACAGGTCGTGGTCGTCGAGCCATTCGGCCAGGTCGTCGACGCCCAGGCTGAACGGATGGGGGCTGACCGCGTTGCTGGGGGTGATCGGATCGGCGACGCGCCAGGTGTCGGACCACAGCAGCAGGCGGCCACCCGAACCCTCGGGTGGAAACAGCCAGGTGGCATGCAGCAGGCTCATGAACCGTTGGGTTCGGCCTCAGTCAAGGCCGAAGGGCAGGCAGCAGGCGGTGCACTCCGCGGAGCAGCAGGGCACTGCCAACCAGGGGGAGCCAGAGCGGCAGCCACCCGCGAAGTGCTCCCATCATCACTGTTGAGGGGCCCCCTGTCACCTGCAATGGGCTGATCAGGCTGCAGATGCCACAGACGGCGCCGACCAGACCGGCCTGCAGATGGCCGTCTTCGGGGTCGACGCGCTGCAGGTGAAAAGCCAACAGACCGTAAAAGACCCCGCAGCCGCCGGCGCGCACGGCGCCCTCCAGTCCCCCGCCACCGGTCCAGGCCGTGCCCAGCAGCAGCAACTCGCCCAGGGCCAGCAGCAGGGCGGCCATCCCTGCTGCCAGGGCCCAGGCGATCGAGCGCAGCCGCAGTTGCTGCCGCGCGGCTGCCAGGGCGGGGTCAGGCACGGGGGAGGAAGCCTGGGGTCGGTTGGCCACAGAATGGTGCTGCGACCCGCCGATTGTGAGCGTTCATGGCGCACCCCTTTGGTTTTGCTGGCGGTGCGGGTGTGTTAATCACCGCGCTGGCCGTCTGCTCGATGCCGCCCCAGGGGTTGTGGGCCTCCGAAACCGCCACGGTGCAGGACATCCTCGATGGCGATGAGTTGTACATCAATCGCAAGCAGGCTCGGGTTAAGGCCCGCGCCCAGGCGCCCGAGGTGGTCAGCACGGGCAACAGCCGCGGTCAGCTTGGGTTCAGCACGGGCGCTGCCGGTCGCTTGAACCGGTTTTCACTGTTGCGGCTCGGGAGCAGCTGCTTCCTGTTGGAGAAGGGGCAACTACTGGTGTCCGGACCGCAAAACGGTTGCACCCGTTCGGCGCGCCTGAGCGTGCGAGGCACCAATTATCTGGTGGAAATCAAGGAGGACGAAAGCTCCGAGCTCACGGTGCTTGAGGGTCAGGTGGAGGTGGAGACCCTCAGAGACGGCAAACCCATAGGGGGGCCGGTGACCACGCTCGAGGCGGGTCAGCGGCTGCGGATTTCACCCGTGGGTGTTGTGCTCAGCTTGTTGCAGTTGAGTGCGGGTGACTACACCAGCATCCTTAGCGGACCCCTGTTCTCAGGATTCACCACGGCTCTGCCGGCGGTGGGCGCCCTGGAGAGCTACATCCGGACGGCCCTGCCCGATGTGGAGCTGCCGTCGCTGCCTGGGATCCCCGCGGCGCCGGTGGTGCCGTCGCTGCCCCGGTTCGGATTCTTTTGAAGCTGAAACCCACCGCTGCTCTGGCCCTGCTGTCTGGTGGTGTGGCCCTGTGGGCGGGGATCAGCGCCGGCTGGCCTGGGCCGCGCCTGCGGGTCTGGGAGCGGCACCTTGAGCAGCAGCTGCTGCTGTGGCGTGGACCGCGCCGCCCCCCCCGCGAGGTGGTGGTGGTGCCGATCGACGATGCCAGCCTGCAGCAGGCGGCCTGGTTCGCCCAGGGCGGTACGGGGGCAACGATGCCCGCCTGGGCGCGGGGGCTCGACACCCTGCCCTGGCCCAGGGCCGCCTATGGCCAGCTCAGCCAACGGCTGCTGCAGGCCGGTGCGGCGGCGGTGGCACTCAATGTCGTGTTCGAAGGGCCCAGCAGTCGTGGCCCCGCCGATGATGCGGCCCTGCTACGGCGGTTGCTGGAGGCCCGGGGCCGGGTGGCGCTGGCCGCCGAGATGCTGGAGCCCGAGGACGATCGCGGCGCCGGCGGCCTCACCCTGGTGCAGCCTGAACCGTTGCTGCAGGCTGCTGCAGGACCCGCGGGCCTCGGGCTCAGCAACACCCTGTTGCCTGGCCCGGGCCAGGCCTGGCGCCATCCCGAGGCCTATGCGGGCGGACTGCTGCGCGCGCAGGGGGTGGCGGCACCGCCGTCCCTGTCGAGCACCCTGCTGCGCCTGGCCGGGCGCCGTTCCCGGCAGAACGACGCCCAGGTCCAGCTCAATGTCTATGGCCCCGAGGGTCAGTTTCGCCGGTTGCCCGCCTGGCAGGTGCTGGACCCGGATCGCTGGCGCGGCCATGCCCTGCGGCCGGCCCTGCAGGGGGCCCTGGTGGTTGTCGGTCCTGTGGAAGGTGGTCGCCACAGCACGGCCTTTGGACCGCTGTCGGGTCTCGAACTGCTGGCGACAGCCAGCGCCAATTCGTTGCTCGGTGATGGCCTGCTGCCCTGGCCCCAGGCCCCCTGGCACCGGGCCCTGCTGGCCGCGGCGGTGCCGTTGCTGGCGTCGGCCCTGGCATTGAGCCGTCGCCGGCTCAGTTGGCGCCTGGGGGTGCTGCTGACGCTGCTGGTGGTGCAGGTGCTGGCGGCGCTGCTGGCGCTGCAGCTGGCCAACCGCTGGATTCCGCTGCTGGCTCCGGCTGGCGCCCTAGTGGCGCTCGGCCTGATGGTTGGCGGTCAGGCCTATCTGCTCGAGGGGCGTGAGCGGCGACGTCTGCGGCGCACCTTTGAGCGTTATGTGGCCCCGAGCGTCGTCGCCGAAATCCTGGCGGATCCGGCATCGGCCCAGGGCATCCTGCGTGGCCGTGTGCTCGAGGTCACGGTGCTGTTCTGCGATCTGCAGGGGTTCACCGCGCTCACCCGCCGGCGCAGCGTGGCCGGCGAGAGCGAGCTGCATGTGCGCCAGCTCAACACCTACCTGGGCGCCATGGTCGATGTGATCGGTGCCCACGGCGGCACCATCGACAAGTTCATCGGCGACGCGGTCATGGCCGTGTTCGGTTCGCCGGTGGGGCGGGGTGCCGAACACGAGGCCCAGGCTGCCGCGCGCTGTGCGCTCGCCATGGGGCAACGGTTGCAGGAGCTCAACCTGGTCTGGAGCAAGGGTGCCGACAACCCGGATGGCGGCGAGGCGCTCACCCCCCTGGCCAATGGCATCGGCCTGGCCAGTGGCCCGGTGGTGGCCGGGCAGATCGGCAGCCCCCAACGGCTGGAGTTCACCGTCATCGGCGACACGGTCAACCTGGCCAGTCGCCTTGAGGGGCTCACCCGCCAGGTGCAGCGATCGGTGTGCCTGGATGCCAGCACCGCCCGGCTGCTTGCAGGCTGCACCGATCTGACAGTGCAGCCCCTGGGCCTGCACCCGGTCAAGGGCATGGGCGAGCTGGAAGTGTTTGCGGTCGGGCCCGCGCCGGATCCACGCGGGAGCTGATCAGGCGGGCACTCTGACCTTGCTGGGCGATCATGCCTTGTTCAGGGTTCGTTCAACAGCGCTGCCATGGCCGCCGCCCCCCGCACCGGTGCTGAGATCCGCGCCGCGTTTCTCGCGTTCTACGAGCAGCGGGGTCACACACCCATGGCCAGCGCCTCGCTGGTGCCCGACGACCCCACGGTGCTGCTGACCATCGCCGGCATGCTGCCGTTCAAGCCGGTGTTCCTGGGCCAGCAACAGCGCCCGGCGCCCCGGGCCACCAGCAGCCAGAAGTGCATTCGCACCAACGACATCGAGAACGTGGGCCGCACCGCCCGGCACCACACGTTTTTCGAGATGCTCGGCAATTTCTCGTTTGGCGATTACTTCAAGGAGCAGGCGATCCAGTGGGCCTGGGAGCTGAGCACCGGTGTGTTCGGTCTGTCTCCGAGCCATCTGGTGGTCAGTGTCTTCCGCGAAGACGACGAGGCCGAGGCCATCTGGCGCGATGGGGTGGGGGTTAACCCCAAGCGCATCATCCGCATGGATGAGGCCGACAACTTCTGGGCGTCGGGTCCCACCGGCCCCTGTGGCCCCTGCTCGGAGATCTACTACGACTTCAAGCCCGAGCTGGGCGATGAGGGTATCGATCTGGACGACGACCGCCGCTTCATCGAGTTCTACAACCTGGTGTTCATGCAGTACAACCGCGACGCCGAGGGCAACCTCACGCCACTGGCGGCCCGCAACATTGACACCGGCATGGGCCTTGAGCGCATGGCCCAGATCCTCCAGGGGGTTCCCAACAACTACGAGACCGACCTCATCTACCCGCTGATCGAAACGGCGCAGGCATTAGCGGGCATCGACTACCGCAGTCTCGACGACAAGGGCAAGACGTCGCTCAAGGTGATCGGCGACCATAGCCGTGCCGTCACCCAGCTGATCTGCGACGGGGTCACGGCGAGCAACCTGGGTCGCGGGTATATCCTGCGGCGGCTGCTGCGCCGCGTCGTGCGGCACGGACGGCTTCTGGGCATCGACAAGCCATTCCTGACGGCGATGGGCGAGGCGGCGATCGCGCTGATGCAGGAGGCCTACCCCCAGCTCATAGAGCGCCGTGCAGTGATCCTGGCCGAGCTGGAACGCGAAGAAGCGCGCTTTCTGGAAACCCTGGAGCGGGGTGAGAAGCTGCTAGCCGAGGTGCTGGCGGCGGGGCCCAGGCAGATTTCGGGTGAGCAGGCGTTCGAGCTCTACGACACCTATGGCTTCCCGCTCGAGCTCACCGAGGAGATCGCCGAAGAGCACGGCCTCACGGTCGATCTGGCCGGATTCGAGGCGGCCATGGAGATCCAGCGCCAGCGGGCCAAGGCGGCGGCGGTCAGCATTGATCTGACCCTGCAGGAGGCGATCGATCAGGTGGCCGCCGCCGCCGAGGCCACGGCGTTCAAGGGGTACGAGCAGCTCGAGCACCCCTGCTGTGTGGTGGCCCTGGTGGTTAATGGCGAGCCGGCCGCGCGCGCCGGCGCCGGCGATGCGGTGCAGCTGGTGCTCGACACCACCCCTTTCTACGGCGAGGGCGGGGGCCAGGTGGGTGATCGCGGCGTGCTCAGCGGCGATGGCGCGGCGGGTGACGGCGTGATCGTGGCGATTGAAGCGGTCACCCGCAATCGCAGTGTGTTCGTGCACAGCGGTCGCATCGAGCGCGGCACGCTGGCGCTGGGCGATCTGCTCAACGCCCGGGTGGACCGGGCCTGCCGGCGCTGCGCCCAGGCCAACCACACGGCCACCCACCTGCTGCAGGCTGCCCTCAAGCAGGTGGTGGATCCGGGCATCGCTCAGGCGGGTTCGCTGGTCGATTTCGATCGCCTGCGTTTCGATTTTCACTGCCCCCGCGCTGTCACGGCCGCCGAACTCGAGCAGGTCGAGGCGTTGATCAACGGCTGGATCGCAGAGGCTCACAGCCTCGAGGTTCAGGAAATGGTGATCGAGCAGGCCAAGGCCGCCGGCGCCGTCGCCATGTTCGGTGAAAAGTACGCCGATGTGGTGCGGGTCGTCGATGTGCCCGGCGTGTCGATGGAGCTCTGCGGCGGCACCCATGTGGCCAACACCGCCGAGATCGGCCTGTTCAAGATCGTCAGTGAAAGCGGCGTGGCTGCCGGCATCCGCCGCATCGAGGCTGTCGCCGGGCCGGCGGTGCTGCCTTATCTGAATGCGCGTGATGCGGTGGTCAGGCAACTGGGTGAGCGCTTCAAGGCTCAGCCGGGGGAGATCGTCGAGCGCGTCGCCGCCCTGCAGGACGAGCTCAAAGCTGCGGCCAAAGCCCTGGCCGCGGCCCGTGAAGAACTCGCCACCGCCAAGGCGGCGGCCCTGGTTGCCCAGGCCGAGCCGATCGGCTCGGCGGCGGCCGGCATGCCCTTCCAGCTGCTGGTGGCCCGGCTCGACGGCGTCGATGGCGCCGGTCTGCAGAGCGCTGCCCAGGGCCTGGCCGACCAACTCGGTGAGGGGAGTGCGGTGGTCCTGGGTGGCCTGCCCGACCCGTCAGACCTGGCCAAGGTGATGTTGGTGGCGGCTTTTGGCAAGGCGGTGGTCGCTGCCGGTCCCAAGGCAGGTGCCTTCATCGGCAGCATCGCCAAGCTCTGCGGCGGTGGCGGCGGCGGGCGCCCCAACCTGGCCCAGGCCGGTGGGCGCGACGGGGCTGCCTTGGATGGGGCCCTGCAGCAGGCGCGCGAGCAGTTGGTGGCCGCCCTCGCCTAAGGCAGGCGTCGAGCTCCACCCGGATGCGGCGTTGCTAACAGGGCGTCGTTACAGGGCGTTGCTAATAGGGCGTTGTCAATGGGAGGCCGGTTGCTCCATCCTGGGCCCAGACGACTGCCTTGCCATGCTGGCCCTGAACCGTGCTGCACGCCAGCGTCTCGGCTGCCTGAGCGCGGTAGTGCTTGGCTTGGCGCCTCTGGCGGCCATGGCGCAGACTGATCTACGCAGCAGCTTTCCGGGCCGCCGCCTGGGCGGGGGAACCCGCGGCGAGTGCAGTGCCCGGCTGTTGGCCAACCTGGTGCCGACCAACAGTGTGTTCGCCCCTGGCGCCGAGGCCACCATTGGCCTGTTGGAGGGTCCCACCGCCCAGCCGCGGCCGGTGCAGTTGTCGTTCCGCCCGCTCAACGTCGCCGGCACCGGAGCGGCAGCCCAGGGCCGGGCCAGCAGCCGTGACCTGCCGGCAGCCCCTGCGGGCGTGGTGCTGCTGACCATTCCAGCGGTCAAGTCGGCCACGATCTGGGAGTCGGGCTACCGCTGCGACGAGGGCAAACCCGGTGCCGCCGCTGATGCACTCAGCTTCGTGGAGACGGCTTCACCGCCGGCGGTCAGCCTGCTGGTGCCCGATGCCCAGCCGGTTGACAAGACCATGGCGGCGGCCCTGCGGCAGCTGCGCAGCCAGTGCGGCAAAACCGTGGCCACCGCCAGCGTGGCTCAGAGCTTCGGCCTGAGCGATGCGATCACATCGGAGTGGCCCCAGCAGTTGCCGGTGCGATGCCCCTGAGCTCCCAGATCTGCAGGGGTTCATTGCGTCCCTTGACCTGAAGGCTGCCCCAGTCGTCCCATAGCAGCTGCCCGCACCAGGCCTGCTCCTCGGCACTGGCGCCCTGGAGCAGCAGCTCGCGGGTTGCGCTCGAGACCAGCACCCGGCAGAGGTTGTCGTGGCGGGTCTTGTCGATGCTCTCAAGCCGGGAGGCGCAGTTGACCGTGTCACCGATGACGGCGTATTCAAGCCGTTCGCTGCTGCCCATCGAACCGGCCAGCACCGGGCCCGAATGCACACCGATGCGCAGGGCCATGGCCGGTTCTCCATCGGCCTCCAGCTCGGCGTTGAGCTGCTCCATGCCCTGCTGAATCTCGAGCACGGTCTGCACCGCCGCCCGGGCGTCGGCGGCCGGGCTCACACCCACCGGTGCGCCAAACACCGCCAGAAAGCCATCGCCGGTGAACTTGTTCACCATGCCGCCCCGGCGGCTGATCGCCGGCACGCAGTAGGCCATGCCGCGGTTGAGCCAGTTGAGTAGCTCGGCAGGTGCCAGCCCCTCAGACACCGTCGTGAAATTGCGCGTGTCCGAGAAGATGGCGGTCACCTCAAGCTGGCGTCCCTCGAAGCGGCCATCGCTGAGCAGGGCCTCGCGCTGGTTCCAGAGCTGGTTGGCCACCGCGGGTGAGGTGGTCTGGCCCAGCAGCCGCTGAATCTGCTGGCGTTGCTGCTGGGCCAGGGCGCCGCGCCGCAGCAGGCCGGTGCCGCCGAACAGCAGCAACGCCACCAGGGGTTCGCTCAGCTCCAGCCAGAGATGGCCCAGCAGCAGCAGGCCCATGGCCGCGGCGCTCCAGGCCAGCAGCAGCAGCACCAGCAGCAGCAGCCCGCGGCGGATCGGTGAGACCCGCTCGGCCACCAACGCCGCCAGCAGAGCCGTCAGCAGCACGATGGCATTGGTGAGCGCCAGGCTTGAGCTGCGGATTTCCGCGCCACCCAGCCCCTGCAGCTGCAGCAATCGGTTGGCGTGGATCTCCACCCCCGACATCAGCTGTTGCGAGGCGCCGGCGCGAAAGCGGGTGTGTGGCACTTCGAACAGGTCGCGCAGCGTCGGGGCGGTGCTGCCGATCAGGACCGTGCTGCCGCGCACGGCCTGGGCCGGCACCCGGCCCTCGAGCAGCTGCTGCAGGGTCCACTGCCGAAAGCTGCCCGGTTGTGCAAAGGTCAGCATGCGCTGGTAGCCGGCGGCGTCGAGGCCGTAGTAGCCGCCCGAATCGGGCCCCAGCCAGTTGCTGGCGGACTGCCCTTTTTCGATCGCAAGGCGCTGGCGGTTGTGACCCTGCAGCGTTTCCAGCAGACGCATCGGCAGGGTGACAAACGCCTCCTCCTGGCCGCTTACATGCACCAGGTCGCGGCGCACGACGCCGTCGACGTCGATCACCAGATCGTTGTAGCCGCGTTGGCGCGGTGGCGTGCCGGGGATCGGTGCGATCGACTCGACCACGTTGAAGATCGATACCAGCTGTGGGGTTCGCCGCACCGCGTCGCGCAGGCACTGCTGTTGCGCACCCACACCCTTGTCGCGGTAGATGTCGAGCCCGATGGCGCGCACCCCGTCGGCGCTCAGGCGATCGATGGCGCGGCACAGCAGGCTGTCGTCGATCGGCCAGCCGTAGGCCTGGATGTCACTCTCGCTGATGCCGATCAGCAGGATCGGCAGGGTGCGGGCCGAGGGAGCCGGCCTCAGGTAGGTGATCAGGTCGTAACTCAGCAGGTTGACCGATTCGAGGACCCTGCTCAGTTCCAGTGCCCACAGCACAAGGGCGGCCAGGCCATAGCTGGCCATCACCTGGGCGAGCGCGGTGGTGCGGCGGCGGCGGATCACGAGCTGTGCGCAACAGACGGTGCTTTCACAATGGATGTCGTGCCCCACCCTGGCAATGCAAGGCAACAGCATTGACAGGCCTGTCAATGCTGTTCAGATTTGCTGGTGTGACGCCTTTTGCCCACAGGCCGGGCACCCTGGAGATTGCCATGGCCCAACCGATGATCATTGCCACCCACAGTTATCGGGGTGGCACCGGCAAGTCGAACGTGAGCGCCAACCTGGCGCTAGAGCTCGCCCGCAGCGGTCACCGCGTCGGAGTGATCGACACCGATCTGCCGTCGCCCGGCGTGCATATTCTGTTTGCCCAGGACCAACCCCCCACCACCGTCAACGGCGTGCTCTACCGCCATTACGGTGTCGACAAGGCGATGATCGACGTCACACCCGAGGGCCTCGGGGGCGACGGCCGCATCTGGTTGCTGGCTGGCAGCCCCAAGCCCGGCGACATCGCCCAGATCGTCAAGGAGGGCTACGGGCTCGAGCAGCTGGTCGACATCTACCGCGACTTCGGCAAGGCGGCAGACCTCGACTTTCTGTTTGTCGACACCCACCCCGGCATCAACGAGACAACGCTGATGTCGATCACGGTGGCCGATCTGCTACTCATGCTGTTGCGTCCTGACCGACAGGACTACCAGGGCACCGCCGTGACGGTTGATGTGGCGCGCAAGCTGGGTGTGCCGGCCCTGAGGTTTGTGGTCAACAAGGCGATCACGAGCCTTGACTGGCCCAACCTCAAGACCACGATCGAGCAGACCTATGGCGACCAGTGTCTGGCGATCCTTCCCCAGTCCGATGAAATCATGCGCTACGGCGGCAGCGGTCTGTTCTGCCTCCAACAACCCGATCACCCGCTGTCGGTGACCCTGCGTGAGGTGGCCCAGGCCGTTGCGGCCCTGCGGCCGGCGTCCTGAACTGCAACGACCTGTTCTCTCGACACGCTGTGACATGACTGTTGCTCTGAATGCTGCAACCTGGCTGTTGGCAGCCGCCGCCCCGGCCGGTGCTCCAGCCTCCGGGTATGCCGACAAGGCTGCCAAAGCCGCCAGCCATGCCGCACCCACCCTGCCCGACGAGCTGGGGCTGGCGCTGTTGCTGTTAGCTGTGCTGGCGGTGGTGCTGCGCGCCCGGCCGATCCTGGAACTGCTCGAGCACAGCGACAACCGTCAGCAACCCAAGGCGCTGCGCTGGCCCACGGCCTTGCGTTCGTTTTCGGGTGGTCTGGCGGCCGCCTATGTGCTGCTGCTGCTGCTGCCTGAGCTCAGCGTGATCAACACCGAGCTGCATGGCCCACCGGCGGCGGCTTTTAGCCTGGCCCTGCTGGGTCTGCTGATGTTCAAGGGCATCCAGCACTACTGCCTGCAGCAGGCCAATGCCGCCAACTCCGCCATGGGCGAGTGGAAGTTTGTCGGCGTCAAATCAGCCGAGAAGCGCTCCAATTTCGCCATCAATCTGGGGGTGTTCACCGGGTATTCGGCCCTTGTTCTGCTCACCATGCCGTTTCAGTTCAGCCATCTGTCGGGCCGGATCTCCTCACTCCTGTACCTGGTCACCTTTGCCTTGCATCTGGGCTTTGATGCCTTGGCCGTCTGCGAGGAAGATGAACGACGCTTTGTCGCCCTGGCGCCCAAGTTGGTGGTGCCGGTGCTGGTGCTGGCCGCTGTGCTGGCGGCGGCCGGCACCCTGCCCAACGTCGTGCTGCTGGGGGCCTTCTCGCTACTGGGCGGCATCGTGATCTACAACGTCTTTCGGGTGGAGCTGCGCAAACCCGAGGAGACCTCTTTCCTCTGGTTTCTGGTGGGCTCGCTGGTGTTTACCCTGCTCAACGCCTTCACCCTGCGGGCTGGCGCCCACTGAGGGAGTCCCCGGGTCTCACTCGCCCCGCAGGCGACGCCTGAGGTCGGCCGAGTTCTGCTGCAGGTTCTGAAAGCTGCTGGCGCTCAGGATCGATTCCACCTCCTGGGCGGCCCGTTGGTGGTCGATCTCCAGGCTGAGGGTGGCGATCGTCGTCTGCAGCTCGGCTTCGCGCTGTCGAACCCGATCGAGCATGGCCCGGAAGGCTTCGCGGGCGGCCTTGACCGCCGGGTCACCGCTGCCGCTGCTGTTGATCAGTGTCTGCACGCCGTCGTAGTCGCCCTTGGCGACCAGGGCGGTCAGATGGCTGAAGTCGTGAATGAAGCGCACCATGTTGCGGGCGCGCTCGCTCAGGATCAGCACCAGCGCCTGCCGGGCCTGGGGGTCGCCGTCGATCAGCGCCATGGCTTCACCTCGGCCCATGCCAATCACCAGGGCGCCGTTTTCAGCAGCGCTGCAACTGGCCGAGCGGGTCGCCTCGCCGAGCAGAGACATCTCGCCGATCACGGCTCCAGGGGCCAGCCGCGCCAGTTCGATCACATCGCCCGAAGGGTTGCGGATCGTGATCCGCAGCGTGCCCTGCTCGAGTACATAGGGGCCGTCGCTGACGTCGTTGGCCTCGAACAGCACCTCACCCGGCTGCAGCTGCACGGGCCTGCCCTGGCTCTCGGCCCCCTGACGCAACCGCTGCTGCAGTTGTTGGCGGGCCTGATCCACGTCGGGGGTTGCGCCCATGCCGTCAGCCTCAGAAGCGGTATTGCAGTTTGGTGTACACGCCGCTGCCCAGCAGCCAGTTGCCCCAGATCGGGCGCTCCTCGGTCTCGAACGGACTGACCCAGCCCAGTTCAAGGGCCCATTGCCGGCTGGCCAGCCAGCGCATCAGCACCCCGGTGCTGCCCACGGTGTCGTTGACGGTGAGGCTCGATCGCTGGGTCCGGATCCCGCCCGAGCCTATGAAGGGCACCAGCTGCAGCGCCTGCCGGGTGTCGGTCCAGAAGGTCCAGGTGAGTTCAGCGGTCCAGAGGTAGCCGTTGTCGCCGCTGATCAGGGTGCCGGGCAGACCCTTGAGGCCGGTGTCACTGCCCAGGGCAAAGCCCATGTCGGGGGTGAGCGGGTTGAAGGCCAGCTGGCCGGCCCCCCGCAGGCTCAGCAGCAGCCGGGGCATGGCAAACCAGTTGAGGTTGACGATGCCGCCCAGGGCGCGGGCCGTGCCCGGGTTGACGCCGGCAGTGCCCAGCACGGCCAGCTGTTGATCCGTGCTGAAGCTGGGCATGCCCTGGAGCCCGTAGAGGTTGCCGCTCCAGCTCACGTTGCCGCTGCTGCCGCTCAGGTTGGTGCCGAGACGGGTGTAGCCGGTCTGGGTCCAGCCGATCGGGCTGACCAGCGTGTCGATGTCAACGCCGGCGAGAAAGGTGTCGTTGCGGTTGCCGCTGATGCCGCCGAACACGCTCCAGCGGAACCG
>Ga0172372_10007417_pt1 | contig 14710 bp, 35 predicted proteins | sample LakKiv5m_2_FD_114544 | JGI IMG/M metagenome (GOLD analysis project Ga0172372, IMG submission 114544) | Freshwater microbial communities from Kabuno Bay, South-Kivu, Congo - kab_092012_9.5m | ecosystem: Environmental > Aquatic > Freshwater > Lake | place: Democratic Republic of the Congo...
CTCGGTGCCTGCGGTAACGCTGAGTGCGCTTCCCGATCTAAAGCCTCCAGCGCCACCACCCCCCGCGCCTCTTGCCCCGCCACCACCACCGGCCACCACCAAATAGTCAACGCTCACCGCGCCTGTGGGGGCAGTCCACTTCTGCGTGGACTTGAAGGTGAAGATTGAGGTTGTGGCGGGTACGCTGTACTTGAGGATGACGATGCCGGAGCCGCCAGATGAGCCTGCTACAGTAACAAAGCCACCAATGCCACCACCACCGCCGCCGCCGCCTGTGTTGGCAGTTCCAGCAGCAGGAGCCGCACTAAACGCAGTGCCTGCATTTGCTCCACCGCCTGTACCGCCCGTGCCGCCGGTTGGATTTCCTATGCCACCACCGCCGCCGCCATAAGTGGCGCTGCTGCCACTAATGCTTGAAGCAGAGCCATTGCCGCCATTACCGCCGGTTCCCGGCGAGCCATCGCCTCCAACAGCGCCCGCTCCCCCGCCGCCACCGCCAGCAAGCGTGCCAGACCCCATCGCTGATACGCCGCCGCCATTATTTCCTTGAGAAGGGCTTACAGATGGGGTATTTCCAGCGCCGCCTGTTTTGGCGCTTGGATCGTTGTAATTCATAGCGCCGCCGCCACAACCCCCGCTTAATCCATTTTGAGGCGGTTGAACGCCGCCACCGCCGCCTGATGAGGTGATAGTGCTAAATACGGAATTGCTACCAGGGCCGCCGTTGTTAGGATTTACAGTTGCGCCTGCGCCGCCAGCACCAACAGTAATGCTGTAATCAGTTCCTGCGGTTACACTAAACCCCGTGCCTGTGCGAAACCCGCCAGCACCACCCCCACCATTTGCACCCCCACCACCACCCGCAACGACAAGGTACTCCACCTCGGTGACACCCGCAGGGGCAGTCCATGTGCCGGTAGCGAGGAAGGTGGAGATGACGGTGTATGGCGCTGCTCCTTTGGCCGCGAGCAGCAAATTCATAATGCCGCTCATGGCTTTAGCTCACGTTGCCGGAGATCACGCAGACCGTACCGGAGAGGAACAGTATCGTCGCCACACCTCGCGTTGCCAAAGTCACACTTGCCTTATCCGCATCGGTGCCCGCGATGTACGCGGTCGTGATCGTGCAGGTGATGGTCGCGCCGCTCGCAGTGTTGTTGAAGATCGACAGCACATCGCCAGCGGCGAACGTGGCGTTGGGAATCGTAATCGCACCCGACGCGCCCAGCTCGATGAACTTGCCGACATCGCCCACCACAAGATCGTAGTTCGCGGTCTTGGCCGATCCCGACTGCGGGACATTGCGGAAGCCGACCGTCATCGTCTCGGCTGGGAACGTCACCGTATTGGTACCCGCTGCGGCAGGGACTGCAAAGGTGATGGTGCCGGACGAGGAGCCGGTCATCTTTAAGTTGCCGGATGCGTGAGTTTGCGCGGCGGTAAAGGTGTTCGCCGTGCCGGTTACCAGCGTAAGCAGGTTCGTTCCGGTCAGTTTGTAGTTAGCGCCCGAGCGAGCGACGATGAACTCGTCACCGCTTTGAGCTGGTGCGCCCGAACTTAATGCACTGATCTTTGTGTCGGCCATGACTTACTCCAGAAGAATCTTGTCGCCGTTTTCGAGCTGCGCGAATGAAGTGTTGTCCTCAAGCAAGAGCGCATCCACACCGGGGCTTGGAGCAGGGACGAACTCTGGATTATCTCGAGTCGTTGTCCGAGCGTGAGTGCGCGATCGAGTACGCTCCTCAGTTCTCATTACGAGCCTTGAGTCGGTATCCGCAATGCCATTGCATAAACCGCGGTCGCTGTTGCAATCGCGGCGCGAATCTCGCCAGCGCCGAGCTCGAAGATGCCGCCGCCTGCGGCAGTTAAATTGGTATCCGTACCAACTTCCTGCGCTGTGCCGTTCGGGCCTTTGCACTCAAGTTTGACACTACCGCCGCCGAAAGTTGCTTCGACGCGGAACTCACCGCGGCCACCCGGCCAAAAGAACCAGCTACCCGTCGCGCTAGCGTTCGATACGAGAACAATGCCTGTTGCCATGATGAAACTCCGTTAAGCCGCGACGGCCTTGATGACAGCGAAACTGAGAACGACGGCCTCTGACAGGTTGCCGGCGGTCTGACAGTTGAATAGGGTGATCGAGCATGATCCGGCCGCTACTGCGCCGGCGCTCACGAGATACGCCCCGGCAGTGCCGCCTGACTTGACACTCACGGCCACGACATCGGTCGCCGCAATCGCGCTGTTGGTCAGGGTGAACGCAACCGGCGTCAGGTGGGAGAGCGAGGCGTTGTTCATCACGATCTCGCCACAGATCTTGTTGAGCGTGACGCCCGTAGACTTGCTGGTGGCCTGCGTGACTGTGCCGCCAGCCCCTGTGCCGTAACCGACGCCTGCCGTGTCAGAGGTCGATTTCACCGAGCTCACCGCGGTTGCTGCACCTGTGAGCGTAGTCACGCCAGAGACGACCAATGCACCTGCGAGGTTCATCGTACCGGCTTTGGTGATGTATGCCTTGTCGACGCCGCCGACTTGCAAACTCAGGAGCCGCGAGGCTGCATCAGACGCCGTGTCTGTGACATTGAACTTGATGGCATTGAACGCCGTCAGGACGGAATTCCAAGTCGCCGACATGTTGTCGACGCCAGCGCCTACCAACGAATAAACCGCGATCTTCTTTGTCTCGGTCGCAGACAGATCGACGATGGCGAGAACGTCGTTGCCGCCAGAGACATCGCCCTGCGCGAGCGAGGTGAGCTGTGTGATCTTCTTTGTGGACATTACATGCCTCCACCGAGGAGCTTGGTGGTCGCGACACCGCCCTGCTGCCGGGATTCAGGTGTCGACATCATCGTGCTGGCGCGGCCCCGTCGCCGGCGCAGACGGGTTGATTCGATCTCACGCTGTTTCGCCACGTCCGTCTCGGGAGGAGGCGGCGGCGGTTCGATCTTCGGCATCTTCGGCTTAAAGAGTCCAGACATAGACACACCTCTCGGTTTGCGCGAGTCTAGCCCAACACGTTGTAGTCTGCTATAGCGGCACCCGCTTGTCGACCTCGCCGCTCTGTACCTCTGAATGGCCTGCGACCTTTGGCGAGATACCGCATCGCGTCTGCATAGTGCGACGTCCAGTCGTGCAAAGGTCTGTCCCTGAACCGCTGCAGTCGATCGTCATACTCTCTGCGATATTGACGCAATGCATCGATCGCTCGCGTCATGCGCCCCTTGGCATCGTCCGGCGTCTCGCCGGGAAATGGATCTGGCGTGGCGTTGAACTCGCACACCGGCAGCATCTGACGCACAGCTTGGATGCCGTCATCGACGCTATCGGCCTCGAGGATGCGCGGTTTCAGCCCATAGCCCGCGGCAGTCTCCACGCGAGTCGCACCTGATCCCCACTCTCGTACCGCCCCATCATGCGGCCATATGGTGTCGCCGTAGACATAATCCATCGACAGCAGCTTCTTGGCGTACCAGTCGAGCCCGACGCCACTGCCCTCGAGCACGTTGATGATGCGGATCTTGTGGCCGACGAACTGGTAAAACCAAATCACCGTTGAGTCGCCCACGCCAATGTCCCATGCGGTACCGACTGGCTGTGCGATCACATGCGGGAACGCACCAATGCGCCCCTGCAGCTCTGCCGATCGCATGAGCTCGCCGTAGTAAGCGCCAGGTATGTCTGCATCGAAATCGCAGTAATACTCCTGCCTGATGATGGCCTCGGCTTCTTTGTCGCCGCGCTCCATCTTGAGCTCTTTGCGCTCGCGCTGGATCGTGTCGATCGGGATTGCCTTCGTGTCCTCGACCGTCAGCACCTGGCCGAACCATTGCGGGTCTTGGCGCGCAAACTCGACCAGTCTGGCGAAGTGATTGCGGCCTCGAGGTGTCGAGATGAAGATCGCCCAGCCGTTGTTCTCGGCGAGGATCGGTCTCAAAAACGCCCACGCATTCGGGTCGGCCATCGCGTACTCAGAGAACACGACACCGACCGGAGGCGAGCCGACAAGGCTGTTGTAGTTGTCTGATCCAACAACCTGCCAGGTCGATCCGTTCTTGAACCGAATGAACATGTCTTGCTCGCGGGTCGTCTCCCGCAGCTCCACCGGGAATGCATCATCGATACGCCGTCTGCCGCTATGTGGGTTGATAGCGTCCCAGATCGCTTTGCGTGACTGGTTGGCGAGCGGCAGCATGTGCCAGTACGAGCCCACGCGGAACATCGCAGACATCGCCGCCCAGTGCAGGCTCAGTTCGTCCTTGCCCGATCGCCTATGCCATGCCAGCGCCAGACGTTTAGCGCCACCCTCGAGTGCGAGCCATGCAGCTTTCTGGTACGGCCGCGGGTGCCAGTCGTAAGCTGGCAGGTCGATCTCAGGCATCCGTGAATCGCTTGAGGTTCACCGTGATGCCGACGTTGCCAGAGTGCTCGACCTCGGCCTTGTCGCCGTATCGCTTGGGCAGAAACTTGCTGGCGAACCACTTGCGGGCATCGAGCTCGACTCTGGCCTGCTGTGCGTCGATTACGCCATTCCGCATGTCCTCGATGACCTGCTCTGCCTTCTCGACTTGATCGGCTGCAAGAGCTTCTAATGCGCGCGCGTAATGGGCGCCCGAGGTTACTTTCAGCGCCGACATTCTGAAGGTTGCTCGACTGATTCCAACCTCAGTGCAGGCTGACCGTTCGGACATCCCGCCCTCGATCAGCTCCAGCACCTTCTGTATCTGTTCGGCTTTCTCGGTCATCCCATCGTCTTGCGGGTGAACATGCCGCGCTTGCCGGCCTTCTGTGAAGCTTTGCGGGCGACACTGAGTGCGATCGCAACCGCCTGCTTCTGAGGACGGCCAGCTTTGCGCTCTGCCGAGATGTTCTTCGAGATGGTTTTCTGGCTGTATCCTTTACCGAGTGGCATGGTTATTTACCCTTGTTTCGTTTGCTAATCGCCGCGGCCTTGGCCTTGGCGTCTTCCTTCGAGCTCGCGCCCCACGCCTTGAGTGCGAGTGCGAGCCGTGTTGGTTTGCCGGATGCGTCCTTCATCGGCCCCGACATCGAGCCCATGCGCGCCAGAAAGCTGGCTCGGCGTGGATTATCCCCTGACTTAACCGGTGCCTTGAGGTTCATGCCCTCTGCCTTTGCCGATCGGCGTCCGGCTTCATTCAATCCACCAGCCGGGTTTTTCCCGGCCTTCCTCTGCCACGCAGGAGTTTTCATTTGCGCTTGAGTGCGGTTTTCATCGACTCACGAAATGCCTTCGCAGTCGGCGCGCCCGCGGTTCCCGGCTTGCGCATCTTCTCGCCGCTGCCCTCGGCAATGCGCTTACGCTTGGCGTGGATGTTTGCGTAGAGTCCCGGTTTGCTTGCCATATAACCTCACGCTGCCGGCGGCAGATCGTTGTCAACCAACACGGGTTTCCTGACCCGCGCACCTCGGGCAAATGTCAACACGGTCGCCTTCTCAGTCTTGACCGGGGGGTTGCACTCCCAACACCTGATCCAGTCGCCGTGACCGTCCGCAAGCCACCCGCTGGCATTGCAGTTTGGGCAGGGCGCAAATCTAATCCCGTCACTCATGTCAAAATTCTAAACACCCAGTAGGCCACCGAGAATGCGAGCCCGATCAAGGCACCAGACCCAGCCGCTGCATAAACAAACCATGCAACATCATTCAAGAATCCAGCTTTCGCAAATTCGATTTGAGGATCTGTCTCGCCCATCTGCTCGGCTCGTCATTGTTCCACCTTTCGATTCTACGCAGAACACGCTCGTATGCAAGCAGCTGATGCTGCAGCTCAGAGATCGTCGCCAGCGTCTCAGCGTCTTTCACGGTCATCTGCACGATCACGGTTTCCATCGTCCCTCCTGAGCCATGCGGGTACCTCTCTTTCGTCTGAGCGATAGGGTGCCGCCACGCCAGCCTCGACGCAATTCAGTTCTCTTTCGAGAGCGTAGAGCTCTGACTTGACGTCTCTGATCCGCTGCATTATCTGCCGCTTGCGTAGTTCGCGCATCGTCCACGGCGTTGCAGATGATGGCGATGTAGGCAGGGACTCTGAGTTTGATGATGTCGTCATGGTGTTTCTCCTGTCTGCATGATTTGTAGTACTGGGTGCCACAGATGGAACAGTATTTGGCTTTCATTTTTGGGGCAGCTCGTTACGGATCAGGGGCAGTGCGTCCTCGAGCTTGAGCATGACGAGCCAGCCCTTGCCGTCTGCCCGCATGGCTACGATCGGAATGTCGCCAAACTCACATGCGGCCTCGACCTGTTCCATAAACTCGTAGACCGAGAGCTTTGCCCGACGCTTGCATTCCCACCGGAACCGGCCTGTGGTGATGTCGTCGCCGCCGTCTCTTGACTGGCCAATGTTGCGCTTGACCCCCCAGCCGAGCTGCTCACTCAGGATCTTGGCCAGCTCTCGCTCGCCCTCGGCCCCCTTCCTGCGCTGACTTGCGCTCATTGCACATCCTCAAACCGGAACCACTCACAGATCTCGGCCATGATGGCCTGACTGATCTTGTCTGCGATCTGCTCCTCGGTCGGATCTTCGATGTGCTTGTGTGCTCGGTGTAGTCCAATGCGGATGCCGTTCTCGACACACTGCTCAATCAACCGATAGTGATCGACCTTCACGGCTCACCGCTCCATCGAATCGCGTCATTGCATTGCCACGCAACGTCAACCGCTTTTGAGTTGCCTTGTTTCTCGTAATAAACCACAACAGACTGGCACGCGAACGCGCAGGCATCTTCTTCTCGCTGGGCAACGAGGGCGGCGAAGCGTTCAAGTTTTTCTACATTTGGAATACGCACGACGTATCCAGCACCGTCTTTAACGCGCTCAAACAAATCAGCCTCTCGCGCCATTCGGATGATGTCGTCGCGGGTCATCGCGCTTGCTCCTGTCTTATCGTTTTCTTTTGCAAGCGATGCGTAATAGGTTTTGCGATTGATCCTGTTCATTTCGTAATCCTCTCTAGTTCAGCCTCAAGGCCGATGATCTTCTGTTGCAGGATTGCAGCCTCGGCCCACATGCCGCGCTGACGTATCGCAGCCAGCGCGAACACCACGTTCCTGTCCTGTTGCTGGCCGTAGGCCCACGGTGCGCGCTCCATCTCTGACTTCCAACTACCTGGCGGTGATTGATTGTCGATCATGTTTCCTCCGCAGAATGCCAATCTGTTTGTCGTTTCAGAAACTTTGGCCAGACCAATTCAGTCGTGAAAGATCGATCATCTACCAGCACATGGTTTGTCGGCTGCGCGGTGATCCGACCGTTCGATAACGCACAAAACATAAACTCTTTGGATTGTTCTGGCGCTGCCGAGAATGCATCTGCAACTGGCACCAATGTGAACAGATATTCCCCGGCAAACTCTCGCTTATCACGCAGTTTTACGAGCACGTTGTTCGACATGAGATATGGGTATTCGATCGTAGAGAATTGCCATCCATAGGCATCCCATGTCTGTGCGTCCTGCGGCCTCCATGCCTCTAACGTGTTACGCATCGCAACCTTGTGCAACGGTACGTTACGGTAAATCGCCCCGCACTCGAGCAGCACATGGCATCCCCACGCGCGACCGGGATAACTGGTGATGCCAAACCAGACCGCTCGCAACCAGTCGTGCTGACCAATCGCATTCGGCTCGATCCAAACGTATAGGTGCCGCGGCAATGACCCAGCGTGAGTGAACATCACTTCGCTCTGTCCCTGAGTTTGATGACGCCACGCTCTCCCCACAGCGCACGGATCAGGCCAACAAGGTGCGGATCGCCCAGTACGGCTTTCGGATCTGCAGCGCGGATCGCATCACCGACTTCACCCTTGAAGAAGTCCAATCCGTCCGGGTCGAGTCTGGCGTACCTGGCATCCAGAAACCGGAGTCTTAACATGGGGTCAGCACTCGCCTCACTCCAGAACTTTTGACTGGATTGGATAGCGTATGACTGAGAGGGAGAGATGACTGATGGTGAACTCTGCACGGGAGTAGACGGATTAACGCCTGACCACCGATCGTGCAGAGGATGACTGACGGAGCCACCCTGCTGCGAGCTACTTTTCACGGGTTACCCCGCTGTGGTTCGCGCTTCCTCGCTTCACGCCGCGCGCCTAGAGGCCCACCGCCCCGGTCTAGGTTTAAGCTCTGTCTGCGCGTGGTTTCCCCGACCAGATGAGCCGAGGGGAGTGAGTGTTTGACAGGACTAATACACCGTACTAACCTATCGCCACTCATCTTCCCCGGTGAGAAAATAGATCGACCCACTCGATCCGTCAAGCCCCCGAAAGGGGGTTTGTCGTTTTGGGTCATGGCCGAAGTCCCGCCCGCATCTTCCGTAGCAGTCTCGAGGTCGAGCGATTCTGCTCGCCAGCCTCCAGCTCTATGATGACCTCGCGGTGCAGCTCACGCAGCGCGTATTTCTCCGGCACTCGCCCGTTCTTCACCCACCGGCTCACAAACTGCCGGGTCACGCCAAAGTGCTTTGCCACAGCAGACTGGTTGCCGTGCTTCTCAATCAATTGGTTGATGTCCATGAATCCTCCTTACGGGTTCCCACTGTGCCTCAAATTATTTTTGGATACAAGTGTTGACAACAAGAAAAGCACGGGTGTACGATCACACTCGTTGACAAACAAAAGACGGAGACATCACATGTACCGCACCAATCAATCAGCACTGTTTGAATTTAACCGCACTACCGACACCGACTTTCGCCTGCCTGCCGAGGGCGCGTGGAAGTGCCAGGAGATCGCCCGCTGCGACAACTGCAACGTGATCGGCAAGATTGCCGAGTTTTCCCGCGACGCCGACGATTGCGAGATCTTCGCCTGCGCTCACTGTCAGGGCTACATCGCGACCTGCACGAGCTGCGACACATCGCCTGCCGTCATCGGCGACCATTGCATCGATTGCGCGGAGGCCGCATGAACGCCGAGCTCGAGCGCGTGATCAATGACCTGAAGTCTGGCAAGTCCACCGTGACTGAACACAATGCCGAGGCACTGCTGCGGTTTGTGTTCCAGCTTGGCCACATGGATGGCTACACCGATGGCGTGAAGTACGCAACCGACATGGCCGCTGCCGAGTTTGACCGAATCAAGGTGTCGGCATGAAGCGCTCATCGGTCTGGCCCGCCATCCTCCTCATCATCGCGGTGTATCTCATCGCGGCATGGGTCGAGCCTTGCGACGGTCACAGCTGCGCGGAGGAAACCCATGAACGCTAACCCTTGGGGTGATGACGATCAGAGCTGGTGGCACCAGCAGGATTTGGAAATGCAGGAGCGAGAAGAACAGGAGCGCATCGACGCCTGCAACTTAGCAATCGCGCTTCATCGATCACAGGAGAATCCGTATGTCACAGAGTGAAACCATCGGGGCATTGGCCGCGGCCCTTTCCAAAGCACAGGCCAGCATAACCGGGGCCGTCAAAGACTCAGCCAACCCTTACTTCAAGAGCCGGTACGCTGACCTTGCAAGCTGCTGGGACGCCTGCCGCAAGCAGCTCGCAGCCAACAACCTCGCCGTGATCCAGACGACCGAGTGGAACCCCAACGGCGTCATGCTGATGACGACGCTGGTGCATGAGTCCGGCCAATGGATTCGTGGTGAACTCCCGATCCGCGCCAAGGATGACAGCCCGCAGGCACAGGGCAGTGCCATCACCTATGCCCGCAGGTACGCATTAGCGGCGATTGTGGGGCTTGCACAGATCGATGACGATGCAGAGGCCGCCCAAGGTCGTAGCGGCTTCACAGTCGATCCTAGAGGCGATCTCGGTAAGCAGGTTGACGAGGGTAAAGTCCAGCAGTTCGCTGCTGAATTTTTGGCGGCATTCAATCTTGACGCCGAGGAGAAGGATATCGCCGTGGCCGTGCTCGGCATCCATGAGCGGATCAGCAACAACCATGATCTCTACATCGCGGTCGCGGACAGCCTGACCGCGAAAGAGCGCGGTGCCATCAAGAAGTATGTCGCAATGGCGAAGGAGGCACGATGAGCAGCGATCAGATGATGGCCCTGCTGGTAGCCCTGCGGGATACCCTGCGCCGCCTAGACCCTGCCTGGTGCGCCCTGAATGGGCGTCCGCAGGTGAGCGACGAGGAGCTCGACGACATGATTGGCAGACTCGAGGAAGAAATGGAGAACATCAGTGAAACAGTTTGACCGTACCAACACCGGCACCCTCGGCCGGAACAAGAACCGCAAGAATGACAAGCAGCCCGAGTACAAGGGCAGCATCAACATCGGCGGCGTCGAATACTGGCTCTCCGGCTGGGTTAAAACCGCAGGCGATAACGCACCGGAGCCGGGTTCCAAATTCTTTAGCCTGTCCGTTACACCGAAGGATGGATTCCCAGACCGCAAGCCGCCGCCGAAAGGCGAGCTGACCGAGGCAAACTGGGCAACCGCCGAAATGCACGACGACCAAATTCCGTTTTGATGCTTCGAGTCTTTCCAAAAGGTACGCGCCCAGAGCAGATCGCCGCCGCGGTGTCTGTTCTGGTGCGCGAGCTCGACCCCGCCATCAGCTGGCAGGTGTCGATCGAAGCATTCAAGCCCAAGCGCACCGAGCAGCAAAACGCTTTTCTATGGGGTGTTGTCTATCCCAGCATTTTGGAAGGAGGCGGCGAGATGCTGCGAGGATGGACAAAGCAGGATCTGCACGAGTATTTCCTGATCGAGACCTTCGGTTCCGAGATCATCGAAGGGTTCGGTAGGAAGCGACACAAGCCACTCAAGCGATCCAGCAAAATGACCAAGCAGGAATTCCGCGACTTCATTGATCTCATCGAGGTGCGCTGCGCGGAGATGGGCATCCATATCCCAGAGCCTCAGTATGGCTGACTTACGCAAAGAAGCCCGCGGCCGTGGCTGCATGATTCGCCTTCCTGGCATCTGCAATCACAACAGCGAAACCGTGGTGCTCGCCCACGTTCGCATGGCCGGGATCTCAGGCATGGGCATCAAGGCTGACGATCTGCTCGGCGCATGGGCCTGCAGCGCCTGTCACGATGCCGTTGACCGCCGCACCAACACCGATCTAGACCGAGACTATGTACGACTCGCCCACCTCGAGGGCGTCATCAGAACGATCGCACAACTGCGCAAGGAGAACATCGCATGAAAAAGTCTCAGACCGAAATGATCCTGTCTTACATGCGCCGCCGCGGTTCCGTTACCGCGCTCGATGCGTTTCGTATGGGATGCCTACGCCTCGCCGCCCGCATCAACGACCTGAGAGCTGATGGTCATCAGATCGTGAGCGAGCGCGAGACGAAGCGCGGCAAGACCTACTCGAGATACTGGTTGGCTTAGGCCCAAGGGAGCTTTTTTGAAACGGTAGGGGGGGTTAGCAAATTCTGCAATTTTTGCGTTGCCCGCAATTCAGCAGCTTCTTTATCAAGGCCATTGGCATAACACCAAGACAGCACTTCGTCCTGTGTCAAATTGTCAAAAGGCACAAAATTACCCTGCACAGGCGGCAATCCTGTTTCGCCATTAGTTTGCGCGGTTTTGCCGTCTTGTGAGGCTGAACATATCCAACTAACTGCCGCCACCACATCGATATACCGGCCTTCAACAGGCTTTACTTCAAGTTTTGTAACTTTCCAAGTAATCATGGGTATACCTATCAAGTTAATGCAGCGGTTGAAAGCCACGCGCCATTGTAAACGTAAATTTTGTTGTTGGTCGTGTCGTAGTACATCGGCACATTGCCCGTCGGATTAGTCGGCGCCCCCGTCGGCGGCCCTGCGGCAGCCGGAATGTGAACAAACCCGGTTGACATGGTGGTCGTGCCTGCTGCAACTTCTAATCCGCTTGCAAGATAATTGCGAGCCGTACCACTCATAAACAAATTCCAACGATTAGAGGCCGCGCTTAAATCACCAAAAAAGGCGTAGTTATTGGTTGCTCCGGTCATTGTGGACGGAACAAGGAACCCGTATTGGTTAGTAACGGTAGAGCCTGCGCCAATCGTGCCTTGATTGACGGAAAAATGCTGAATGCCGCTTACCGTAAAGGAAGCAGCGGCAGTTCCTACCGCGCTGTCGTACATTCTGGCGGTGCCCGTTGTCCCGCTTGGGATCGTGCCGGTAACACGGACTGTTAGCGTATTGTTACTGTCGGTTGGCAGAGTGCCGCCCACCTCAACTGCTGTGGCTGCGCCAACGCCCGCCCCGACGCCAATTCCGTTGTCGGCTCCGCTCGTCGGCACGTTGACCAACGCGGCGCCATTGAGATTCATGTCGTAATAAGCGGCGCCAAACGGCTTTGTGTTGAAGGCCATAGTTGTTACCTATTTGCGTATTCGAACGTCATATCAATGGTATCGTTTGTCGCCCATCCAGCAACGTAAGGCCAGAAAGCGCGCACGCCCGCCCCTGCGTATCCGATTGAGCAGTAACTTTGACCCGCGCCCACTTGGATGCGACCGAGGTAAATATTTAAGTCTGAGTTCTGCGAAATATACGCAGTTGAAAAATACTGGTCAAATGTCTGGCTAGGAATACGCGGCGGCAGCGAGAACGTCCAGAATCCGCTGCCATCACCAAACGTCGTGGTGCTGCCGACTACCAAGCGATAACGCACCCAAGTGGTATATCCATTGTAGGTGTATGCGCCCGTCAAACTGCCGTTGCCAATAGCCGGCCCGGTGCCAGTGCTTTGACTCCATACCGGATTAAAGGTTTTGATCTGATCGTAAAACGCAGAAAATCGAACGTCGTTGTCGATGGTGATGCCGGCGCCATACAGGCAGTTGCCCATGTTAATGCCTTGGCAGTCCGTAAACTGCATAGGGCGAGCAAATTGGATGTTGGAAAACACCGAATCCGAGAGCGTAATAACCTGCGTAGCAGCGCCTGATACACGACCGTTGGAAATCTTGATGAGGCCGCAAGCGTTATACGCGGGGCCGGTAACAAAACCGCGACCAAAAAACGAATCAATTACCGATCCATTACCTGAGTTGCTGAAATCAATGGTGGCATTAGACAACCAAATGTTCTGCAAGAAACGGGGCAATCCCCCGCTTAAATAGTCTTCGCCAAACTTGATGGCTGGCGTATCTGCTGAAGCCGCAATCATGTCAGCTTCAAAGTTAGTAATTTTCGATCCTGCGCCGACGTCATCAGCCCAGCGCAAAGCATGAGTGACGTTGTTCGTAACTCGAACGTCGTTGACGACCTGCGATACACCTGCGCTGATGTAGATACCGCGTCCGGTGTAGGTGCCACCAACACAATCCAAATTCAGGTCTTCAAGGCGGCAACGCGTGACCATGTTAATCAAGTCGCCGTTTGCGCCTTTCTTGATCGTTACCGCTCGCTGACCGCCCTCGCCAATAAACGCTTGCCCGTCCAGCATCTGCAAAGTGCTGGTAACAAGGTAAGTGCCTTTGGGGAAAATGATAGAACTGTCTATTCCGACTGCCGCAATCGCCGCGTTGATGGCGACGGTATCGTCAGTTGTGCCGTTGCCAGTCGCGCCGAAGTCGGTCACGCTCACCGCAAATGTCGGAACAGCTTCAACCGTTACGGAGCCCGTAGAACTAAACTTTAGAAACTTGCCAGCTCTTGAAGACGAAACCGGCAGGGTTGATGAGATAGACGTCGAGTCTGTCAGCGGAAACTTAATAGAGCGATCAACCACTTCATCAAGCTGTTGCGAAAGCATTGTCGCCTTGTCGAGTGCGGTCTCGATCGACTCAGCCGGGAGTCTGTCGTTCGGCAGAAGATCGGTCGTCTGCGTGAGCGCAGCATTGCGGCTGATTACCAGCGTGACGCCGGCTGCCGGGGCGGCCGTCATCGTGACGGTACCGCCACTGGCCACTCCCGCGCCTGTGACCGTGTAGTTGGTGCCGAGTACCTGCGTTGTCTCGATGCCTGCGGATGAGCGCAGCACCACCAAGAGATCGCCGCTGGCGAGGAAGTAGAACGGTACCGCGAATGCGGTAGTGGTTCCGTTGCCGGAATAGCTGACTCGGGTTGTCGTCGATGAAACGGTCATACATCACTCCTTCGGAGGCCCATAAAGAACCTCGTACATAAATTGCTGCGGACTCTCTGGATTCCTCTCGTCGTTCAAAACGTCCATTGTGTACTCGCCACTGATCCTGATCTGTCGTGTCGGCAAACCAAGGATGTAGCCGCTCGTGTCGAGCAGATCCCATGCCACATCGTTGAACTCTCGATTGCCAGCCATGACATCCGCGGTTTTCATAAACGTCCGGCCAATCTGCTCGATCGATCCAGCCACCGGAGACAGTCTCCAACTCGGCTGGTACTTCATCTCGCCCTCGCCGGTCAAGTTTATCATGGAGGCCTCGACGACCCCGGCACCCTCCTTCAAGATCGGGATCGACGCCAACGGATAAAGCAACATCTTGCGGATCGCCCACCAGATGCCGTCCTCGTCCTCCTCCGGCCCGCGACCTGCAAGTAGTTCGCCAAGCACCGCAGGCATGATGACCAGCGCCAGCATACGGGCCACCGCCCGAGGCATGTCCTTGACCTTGCGTGTCGTTGCACCGACATCCCGCATCCGCGCATACAGCACCGAGAACGGCGTGTAATACATGGTCAGCAGTTTCATCAGCTCGTTGTCGCGCTGCACCGCGGCGAGATCCTTTGTCCCGGCAGCACCCTGCGAGAGACGCACCGCACGATCGCCAGCGCGGATCGCATCCTCCTCGTTCAGCCCCTCGGCC
>Ga0172372_10007419_pt1 | contig 14707 bp, 14 predicted proteins | sample LakKiv5m_2_FD_114544 | JGI IMG/M metagenome (GOLD analysis project Ga0172372, IMG submission 114544) | Freshwater microbial communities from Kabuno Bay, South-Kivu, Congo - kab_092012_9.5m | ecosystem: Environmental > Aquatic > Freshwater > Lake | place: Democratic Republic of the Congo...
GGTGGTCCCACCCGACTGGGTGTCGGCGTTCAATCGCGCCCATTACGACCTGAACCGTCCTGGCCTGCTGCATCAGCAAGTGGCGATGGCTGAATTCATCGAGCTGGGTCATTTCCACAGCACCATTCGCCAAGCCCGCACCACGTATGCGCAACGCCGACAGGCATTGCTGCAAGCCTTGGCCCCGTGTTTGGGCATGCATGCCCATGTCAGCGGGACCGAACAAGGTTTGCATTTGTGTTTGCATTTGCCGCACAACCTGGACGATGTGGCGCTGGCAGGGCAAGCGCAAGCCCATGGCTTGACGGTGCGGGCCTTGTCGCGCTATGCCATTGCGCGCAAAGATTTGCGCGGCTTGGTGATTGGTTATGGGTATGCGCCCCTTGACGCCATTCTCAAAGATGGCCCTGTCTTAGCGCAAATGGTGGTGCATGCCTTGCGCCATCGCCACGCGTGAGCCGTGCACTCAGACCAGCCAATCGCGCAGACGGTAATAACTGGTGCCCAACAGCAGCAGCGGAATGCGCAAAGCCGCGCCGCCGGGAAACCGACTTTGCCGAATGCGTTCGAACAAACCCAAGGCATGGCGATCGCCCATCAGGGCTTGGCAAATGACACGCCCGGCCAATGTGGTGGCCGCCAAGCCGTGACCGCTGAAACCTTGCATGAAAAACACACCCGGCGCCAACTGCCCCCAATCGGGTGCGCGGTCGCGTGAAATATCGACAAAGCCGCCCCAGGTATGGTCGATGCGAACATGTTGCAAACTTGGAAAAACACGCAGCATGCGCTTTTGCATGGTGTGCGTGAGCTGCGATGGTGTGGCGGCGGTGTAGCTGACCCGACCGCCAAACAACAGGCGCCGCTCGGCGCTCAAGCGAAAGTAATCGAGCACAAAATTGTTGTCACACACGGCCGCGTTGCTGGGCAAGAGTTGTTCGGCTTGGCGGGGTGACAAGGTTTCGGTGGCGATGATGTAGGTGCCCACCGGCATGATGCGGGCATGCAAGCGGGTGGCCAATCTGGGTGACTGCCAACTCAAACCGCTGTTGCCGGCCAACACCACTTGCCGCGCCCGTACCTGCGCCTGCGCTGTGCGCACCACCCAATCGTTGCCCACTTTGTCCATGGACAGCGCCGGGCTGTGTTCATGCAAACGCACACCAGTTGCTTGTGCGGCTTGGGCGATGCCTAGGCCGTAGCGCAGCGGGTTGAGGTGGCCCGCAGCCGGGTCAAGCAAACCGGCTACATACTGGTCGCTGCCAATATGCTGGCGCAGTTCCGCAGATTCGACCCAATGCATCAGGTGGCTATGGTGTTGCTGCATGTACGCCTGCTCCTCACGCAGCGCCCGGGCTTTGCTTGGCCGGTCGGCAACCGTGATGTAAGACCACACCGGTTGGCAATCGATGTTGAAGCGTTGGATGCGTTCTTGCATCAACTGCACACTGGCCAAGGAGAGTTGCCACAGTTGCTGGCCTGCGGCCAAACCCAAGTGGGTATCCAACCATGCTTGGCCACAGGCATAGCCACTGATGGCTTGCCCGCCATTGCGCCCCGAGGCGTGTCCACACAAACGTTCGGCTTCGAGGAGGATGACGCTTTGGCCACATTCGGCCAGTTCAAGTGCCGTGGACAACCCTGCCAAGCCGCCGCCGATCACCACCACATCGGCGCTGCTGTCTTGTTGCAGACTTGGCCATGCGGGCCGGTTCACGGTGGTTTCGTAAAAGCAGTCTCGCCCCAAATCAAGGTTGACGGTGGCGAGATTCATGGCGAAGCTTTCAAGCTGCAGTTTGCAAGCGCCGGGCTTGACCGCTCAAGTAAGCCCAGACCAAGGTGCAAGCCGCCAAGCTGCTGAGTTCGGCGTGATCGAAAGGCGGGCAGACCTCGACACAGTCCATGCCCACCCAATTCAAATCGGCCAGGCCTTCCACCCAATACAGCACTTGGCTCATGCTCAGGCCACCGGCTTCAGGCGTGCCGGTGCCAGGCGCAAAGGCCGGGTCCAAGCAGTCAATGTCCAAGCTCAGGTAGATGGGACGTTGACCGATGCGCTCGCGCACGGTTTGCAACAGGGGTGCAAGTTGGGCGCCCTCCAAGCCCCAGAGTTCGCGGGCGTGGTGGATGAGGCCGCCGCGGTCACGCACGAATTCACGCGCCGAACGCTCTGCCGCCGAACGCAAACCCACTTGCACCGTGTGGTGCGCACTCACCAAGCCTTCTTCAATGGCTTCGCGGGTCCAGGTGCCATGCCCCGAGGGCTCGCCAAAATGGTCAGCCCAGGTGTCGCAGTGGGCGTCGAAATGCAGCAAGGCCAGTGGGCCGTGTTGATGCGCCAAGGCCCGCAACAAGGGCAGTGTGATCGCATGGTCACCGCCTAAGAACACACAGTGGTGTCGTTGCATCAGGGGGGCAGCTTGGGCTTGAATCGCGGCACGCGCCGCCTGCAAACCACTGGCATTGGGCAGGCGCAGGTTGCCGCCATCGCCCATCCAGGGCAGCGGGCTGATGTCAAACACCGGATGGGTGGCATCACACAAGCTTTGGCTGACCGCGCGGATGCTTTGCGGCCATGCGTGCACCTGGACGGTTGGTCACACTGCCGTCCCAAGGCACCCCGATCAATGCCAAGGGCTGGTCTTGTAAAGCCGCACAACTGGCAAAGCGGCCGCTGCTCTGGGCGTAGGGAAAATCGTCAAGGCTCATGCGCGTGATCCTGGTTGTAACGGCCACAAGTTGCACCAAGCTTAAGCGGCCAACTCAGGGCAAATGGAGCCACTTTAACCAATTGAATGCAGCCAGTTGTGCCGAAACAAGAACCACGGGCTTAGCATTTGAGCCATGTTGACACTCTCTTCCACCGACACACCAGCGCTGCAGGCTTGGCTGGCCCAAGAACAAGCGCTGTTTGCCCGCCAGCATCCCCAATCGGCACTCCTGCAAAGCCGCAGCAACCAACATTTTTTGTTTGGCGTGCCCATGCACTGGATGCGCGATTGGCCGATGCCCCATGGCATATTTGTCCAACAAGCGCAAGGCGCTCAATTGCAATGCGCGGATGGTCTGGTCTATGCCGACTTTTGTTTGGGTGACACTGGCGCTATGTTTGGGCACAGCCCGCCTGCCGTCGCCCAAGCCATGACCGATCAAGCCTTGCGTGGTTGGACCTGCATGTTGCCCAGCCCAACGGCCGCCGATGTGGGCGAACGCTTGAGCCAAATTTTCGGATTGCCACAGTGGCAATTGGCCTTGAGCGCCAGTGACGCCAACCGCTTTGTGTTGCGCTGGGTTCGCGCCATCACCCGTCGCTCGGTGGTCTTGGTGTTTGATGGTTGCTACCACGGCGCGGTTGACGACACCTTGGTAGACCGGCTGGACGATGGCCGGGTCGTTGATCGACCTTCGGTGTTGGGGCAGCTGCACAGCCATGCCCTTTCCACCCGCGTGGTGCCCTTCAATGATCTACCGGCTTTGGCAGCCGCCTTAGCCGACCATGAAGTGGCGGCGGTGTTGGCCGAGCCCGCCTTGACCAATTGCGGCTTGGTCTTACCGGATCCTGATTTTTGGCCCCAAGCCCAGGCCTTGTGCCAACGCCACCAGACCTTGTTGGTATGGGACGAAACCCATACGCTTTCGACAGCTTGCGGGGGTTGGGCCCGACACCATGGCTTGCAGCCGGACATGTTGGTGGTGGGCAAAGCCGTTGCCGCCGGTTTGCCCTGCGCGGTCTATGGCTTCAGCGACAAGGTGGCGCAACGCATGGCCAGCGCCAAGCAACAAGCGCCCGAGGGGCACAGCGGTATTGGCACCACCTTGACGGCCAACATGCTGACCCTGGCAGTCTTGCAAGCCAGCTTGCAGCATTTGCACAAGCCTGAGATTTATGCCCAGATGATGGCGGGGGCGGAGCACTTGGCCCAAGGACTGCTGGAACGCATCAGAGCGCATGGGCTGCCGTGGAGCCTGACGCGCTTGGGGGCTCGGATGGAATTGCAATTCATGGCCGCGCCACCGCGCAATGCGCAAGACGTTCGGGCTGCAGACCAGCACTTGATGCAATCGCTGTTGCATTTGTTCATGCTCAACCGGGGCGTGGTCTTGACGCCTTTTCATTGCATGATGCTGGTGTCACCCGCCACATCCGCGCGGCAGATTGATCAACTACTGGCGGTGTTTGAACAGTTCTTGGCAACACTCGTCCGCCAGCTCAGACCAACATCACTTCCCCGCGCAAAGAATGCGGCAGGGCTTGGGTGATGCGCACATCCACCATCTGACCCACCAAGCGTTGACCCACCGGTCCTGCGTCAAAGTTGACGATGCGGTTGCATTCGGTGCGGCCCATCAACTCGGCCGCGCTTTTGCGTGAAGCGCCTTCGACCAAAATGCGTTGCACCGTGCCCACGCGGCTTTCACTGATACGGCGCACGTTGTCTTCCACCTTGGCTTGCAGGTGCTGCAAGCGGCTCAGCTTCACCTCATACGGCGTGTCGTCAGGCAAATTGGCCGCTGGGGTGCCCGGGCGCGGACTGAACATGAAACTGAAAGACGCGTCAAAGCCAATGTCGGTGATGAGTTTCATCAGCTTGTCAAAGTCGTCGTCGGTTTCCCCCGGAAAGCCAACGATGAAATCTGAGCTCATGGCGATGTCTGGGCGCACTGCACGCAGTTTGCGGATCGTGCTCTTATATTCCATGGTGGTGTAGCCGCGCTTCATCGCCATCAGGATGCGGTCACTGCCGTGTTGCACGGGCAAGTGCAAATGGCTCACCAATTGCGGCACCTTGGCGTAGACGTCAATCAAGCGTTGTGTGAATTCGTTCGGGTGGCTGGTGGTGTACCGGATGCGTTCCACCCCGGGAATGTCAGCGATGTACTCGATCAACAAAGCGAAGTCGGCGATCTCTGTGGTGTCGCCCATGCGTCCGCGGTAGGCATTGACGTTTTGCCCCAGCAGCGTGATTTCTTTGACGCCTTGGGCGGTCAGGCCTGCCACCTCGGTCAGCACATCGTCCAAGGGGCGGTTGATTTCTTCGCCACGCGTGTAGGGCACGACGCAGTAGCTGCAGTATTTCGAACAGCCTTCCATGATGGAGACAAACGCTGAAGCACCATCGACCCGCGCTGGGGGCAGATGGTCGAATTTTTCAATCTCTGGAAAGCTGATGTCGACCTGCGGTTTTTTCAGGTCACGCCGTTGGTCCAGCAGCTCGGGCAAGCGGTGCAAGGTTTGCGGGCCAAACACCACATCCACATAAGGCGCACGGGCGATGATGGCCTCGCCTTCTTGGCTGGCGACACAACCGCCCACCGCTATTTGCACGCCTTTTTGCTTCAGGTGTTTCACCCGACCCAGATCGGAGAAGACTTTCTCTTGGGCCTTTTCGCGCACCGAGCAGGTGTTGAATACCACCAGGTCAGCTTCGTCGATGTTTGGGGTTTGTTCGTAACCTTGGGCGGCGTTGAGCACATCGGCCATCTTGTCCGAGTCGTACTCGTTCATTTGGCAGCCAAAGGTTTTGATGAAGACTTTGCGGCTCATGGCCCAGTCCTGGTGGTGTAGCAGCGGTTCATGGTGTAGATCCAGAGGCTGTGAAAGGAGGGCAGATTGTAGCCAGCACGCTCTTTATGATGCACTCCATGAACCTGTTTACCCGCACCGTGCTTTTCACCGATACCGATGGCCGCGCACGTTTTCGCGAAGAAGCCATTCCCTTGGACCAAGGCACGCCGCAAGCGATGTTGAGTGCGATCATCCCCAGCCAAGGCCTGCAATTGCGGCGCAGTCCGGTGGGTTTTCGCAGCCCATTTCATGTCAGCAGCCACAGTCAGTGGGTGTTCATCTTGCAAGGACAGATGGAGATCGGTTTGCAGGACGGCTCATCCAAGGTGTTTGGACCAGGACAGCATTTTTATTCCGCCGATGTGCTGCCGCAGGGGGTGGAGTTCGACTGCCAAGTGCATGGGCATTGGAGCCGTCAAGTGGGTGAGGAAGATCTGGTGACCTTGTTTGTTCGGGCATGAATCAAGGCCTTGCGCGGCAAGGACCTTGGGTCAGACTGCCGTTTTCACACACCTGACGGCAGAAACGCCTTTCAAATTAAGAGAAAAGAATACTTAATTTTGTCGTGGATTAAAGAGAGTGGGCTGTCAAGCCGATACCATGTCATATGCCGGTGTGCTTTGGGCCGCCGCTTAGCATTCGCAGTCATTCATTTTGAGCAGCCATGAAAAAATACCTCAGATTAATTTTGGAAGTCTTGTTGGGCATTTGCCTGCTGGCCACCGCCACCTTGGCCTACATGAACTATTCGGCCAAAAAGCAATTGGCGGAGGAAGTTGTCGAGCTCACCGAACAACTTGAAGAAGCCCAGGCCGCATTGGAAAAACCCAGTGAGGAACCCCCCACTGCAGACGAGAAACCACCCGAGGTGGCCAATTCCGTGGTGCAGGAGTTGGATGCATTGAAAGCTGCATTCACCAATGGCGTGGTGTTGCAAGACATGGAAACGCTGTACAAAGCGCAAAAATCAATGACCGCCGAACGCCAGGTCGGCTTGGCCTCTTTGCGCTTGTTGACCAAAGGCGCACAAGATGAATCCACCATAGCGGCCTTCCAAAAAGCCTTGGAAATGGCTGAATGGAGCAACCGTTTGCAAACCGTGTGTGCAGCGCAAAACGCCTTGGCCGCTGCGGGTCAAAATATGAAGGTTCTATCGGATTGCAAAAAATCCACGGACAAACCAGAGCCCGCCGCTGACAAGGACAAAGGCAAAGAAGACCACAGCAAGAAGGATGACAAAGCCCATGAGGTGCATTGGGGCTATGAAGGTGACAAAGGGCCTGAGCACTGGGGTGACAATTTCCCCATCTGCGGCAAAGGTAAAAAACAATCACCTTTGAACATCGTTGGTCCGTTTGAGAAGTCCAAAGACACTTTGAGCGTGGATTACAAGGAAGGCCCGCTGAAGATACTCAACAACGGCCACACCATCCAAGTCAATGTCGAGCCCGGCAGCACCTTGACCATTGGCAAAGAAAGCTTTGATTTGCTGCAATTCCATTTCCACCGCCCGTCTGAAGAGCAGGTGGATGGCAAAAACGCCGCCATGGTGGCGCACTTTGTGCACAAAAGCAAAGACGGTAAGTTGGCCGTCATCGGTGTGATGTTGAACGAGGGCAAAGAAAGCGCTGCCATCAAAACCTTGTGGGCCCATTTGCCCCCCAAGGAGATGGAAGAATATTTGCCATCCAAAGTGATGTTCAACCCCGCCAGCATGCTGCCCAAAGAGCTGGCCTTCTACAACTACGAAGGATCGCTTACCACCCCACCTTGTACCGAGGGCGTTCAGTTCTATATTCTGAAAACCCCGGCCGAGTTGTCCAAGCAGCAGGTGGCCAAGTTCCCCTTCAAGCTCAATGCCCGCCCAGTGCAAAGCCTGAACGGTCGCAAGATCAGCACAGGGGGTTGATCAGCCCATCAGCAGGCCGTGGGTGCGCGCAAAGTGCAGGGTTTGCGTGCGGCTTTTCACCCCCAGACGACGGAACAGGCGCCACAGGTGAACCTTGACAGTGTGCTCGCTGATGTTGAGTTCAGCCGCGATATCACGGTTGGACAAGCCCCGGTCGAGCATCAGAATGAGTTGTTTTTGGCGCTTGGACAACTTGATGTCCCCCACCACCACGACATCGGCGTCGGCTTCATCGTCATCAGACTTCATGATGTCGTGGATGGCTTGGGAAATCTCGGCCGTGTCGGTGGATTTTTCGATGTAGAGATCGGCACCGGCCTCCAGGCAGGCATCGCGGGCTTCGCCTGAGGGCATGGCTGACAGCACCACCAAAGGAACCTCGGGGTACATTTTTTTCACGTCCGAGATGGCGGTGGCACCCTTGACGCCCGGCAGCAGCAAGTCGAGGACAAACAGCTCAGGCTCGCCATTTTTGATGAGAGCCGCTTGCAACTCACTGAATTTTTCCAATTCAACCACTTTGGACGCTGGACGCAGGCGGCGCAGCAGCATGCCAATCATTTGTCGAACCATGGGGTGGTCATCAATCACATACAAGCTCATTGTTTTTCTCCGGTGTCAATAATTCAGGCCCATGGCCTCGCGCACATCGCGCATGGTTTCTTGTGCCGTGATGCGTGCACGCTGTGTACCGGCGTCAACGATATCACGAACAAGTCGAGGATTGGAAACAAAAGGCTCAGCTCGTGCCAACATGGGCACTTGCTCAGCCACGATGGCATCGATGATGGGTTGTTTGCATTCCAAACAACCGATGCCGGCACGGGTGCATTCAGTTTTCACCCATGTTTTGGTGGTCTCGGGGGAGTAGACCAAATGAAATTGCCAGACCGGGCAGCGATCGGGGTTGCCCGCATCGGTGCGCTTGACCCGGGCCGGGTCGGTGGGCATGCGCCGCACCTTGGTCTCGATGCTGGCTTTGTCTTCGCGCATGGCGATGGCGTTGTTGTAGCTTTTGCTCATTTTGGCGCCGTCCAAACCGGGCAATTTGCTGGCCTCGGTCAGCAAGGCTTGGGGTTCGGTCAGCACCGCTTTGCCGGTGCCTTTGAAATAGCCTTCCAAGCGCTCTCGGTCTTTCTCATTCAACTCGGGCGCAGACTGCACATAGCCCAAGGCCCCTTCCATGGCTTGGTTGTCGCCGGTTTCCTGAAACTGTTTGCGGGATTTTTCAAAGCGCTTGGCGCTGTCTTGGGGCAATTTGGACAAGCTGTGCTGAACCAGCGCATCGAAATCGGCTTCGCGGCCATACAAATGGTTGAAGCGGCGCGCGGTTTCGCGGGTCAATTCGACATGGCTGGCCTGGTCCTCGCCCACCGGCACATGCTTGGCTTTGTAAATCAAGATGTCGGCGGCTTGCAGCAGCGGGTAGCCCAAGAATCCATACGTGGTCAGGTCCTTGTCACGCAGCTTTTCCATCTGGTCCTTGTAGGTGGGGACACGCTCGAGCCAACTGAGTGGTGTGCCCATGCTGAGCAGGGTGAACAACTCCGCGTGCTCTGGGATGCGGCTTTGCAGAAACAGGGTGCATTGGTTCGGGTCCAGGCCGGCGGCCAACCAATCGATCACCATTTCATAAACGTTTTTTTCGATGATCTCGCGGCTTTCGTAATGCGTGGTGAGCGCATGCCAATCGGCGACGAAATAAAAGCATTCCATCTGGGACTGCAAACGCACCCAGTTTTTCAGGGCCCCGTGGTAGTGGCCCAAATGAAGAGCGCCGGTGGGGCGCATGCCGGAGAGAACGCGATCCATCATGAAGCAGACAGTTGCAACAGACCCGCCAGTGGCAACAACAACCATTGGATCGTCTGCATGGAAGAGGACATGATGGGTTGCATCCACACCGCATTGACAATGCCCAACAGCACCAAGCCCATGACGATGAAAAAGCCAAAGCGTTCGACTTGTGCAAATTGCACCGCCAAGCGCCAAGGCAACAAACCCACCACCACCCGACCACCATCCAGGGGTGGCAAGGGAAATAAATTAAATGCAAACATCACCAAATTCACCAAAACACCGGCCTGCGCCATGTCGATGAAAAAACGCTCTTGCACCCCCATACTGGCCATCACATAGAGCGCGATGGCCCAACACAAGGCTTGAAAAAAATTGCTGCCCGGCCCGGCCAAGGCGACCCAAATCATGTCGCGTTTGGGATGGCGCAGTCGGCCAAAGTCCACCGGTACCGGTTTGGCATAACCAAACAAAAACTGACCACTGGTGGCAAGGTAGAGCAACAAGGGCATGGCGATGGTGCCAACCAGGTCGATGTGGGGCAGGGGATTGAGGGTGACGCGGCCCAAGTTCCAGGCCGTGTTGTCGCCAAAAAGCCGCGCCACATATCCGTGGGCGGCCTCGTGCATCGTGATCGCCAGCAGGACGGGCAGCGCATGCGTCGCAATGGTTTGAACTAATTCATTGAAATTCACAAGTTCATTGTCTCACCAAACTTGTTAAATTTGCGGGGATATTGGAAAGACTTTGTAAGCATTTTCCAGAAGTTGCAACCGGTTCTGTCCCCATTCTGAGGCTTCTGCTGCGATTTATAAACCTAAAAGTGTTATGTCGCCAGCGCCTCGGCGCAACAACCGAGGGTCGCCCCCAGTGCCCATCGGTGTCAGGTCCGCCACGGTGGTGGCTTGCATGCGGCAGGCCCCGGCATCCAACACCGCTGCAATCTGATGTTCAAACCGCTCGCGGATGTCTTGAGGGTCGTTCAGGGGCTCGGTCTGGTCCGACGGTATCAGGCTGGTGGACAGCAGGGGTGTGCCATGCAGCTCCAGCAGTTGCAGCAAAGCAAGGTGCTCGGGCACCCGCAGGCCGATGGTTTTGCGTTGCGGGTGCGATACGCGGCGGGGCACTTCCTTGGTGGCTTCCAAAATGAAGGTGTAAGCCCCCGGTGTGCAGGCTTTGAGCAAGCGGAATTGGCGGTTGTCGACTTTGGCGTAGAGACTCAACTCGCTCAGGTCGCGGCACAACAAAGTGAGGTGGTGTCGTTCGTCCACCGCACGGATGCGCCGCATCTGATCCACAGCAGCCTTGTCATCCAAGTGGCAAACCAGGGCATAGCTGGAGTCGGTGGGCACGGCCAACACATGGCCTTGCGCCAGCAGGGCCACGGCTTGTTTGAGCAGTCGCGCTTGCGGGTTGTCTGGGTGAACTTGCAGCCATTGGGCCATGCGCGGCTTATTGAATCCGGTCTTGCAACAGTTCCCAGACCGGTGTCAAGTCGCCGGGCAACCAGGGCAAGGCACCCAGGTCGGTGTGGCTTTCATCTGGGCTGTGGAAATCGCTGCCGCGTGAAGCCGCCAAACCAAACTCGCGTGCCATGCCTGCGTATTCCAAGGCTTCGGCTGCCGAGTGGCTGCCGGTGACCACCTCCACCGCTTGGCCACCGTGCGCCTTGAACTCGGTGAACAAAGCGTATTCCTCATTCGGAGTGAAGTCATAGCGGGCTGGGTGGGCAATGACCGCCATGCCGCCAGCATCGCGGATCCAGGTGATGGCGTCCTTCAAACTGGCCCAGCGGTGCGGCACGAAGCCGGGTTTGCCTTCGGTGAGAAAACGGCGAAACACCTCGTAGGTGTCTTTGCAGACACCGGTTTCGACCAAAAAGCGGGCGAAGTGGGTGCGCGAAATCAAGTCGGGGTTGCCGGCGTATTGGAGGGCGCCTTCAAAACTACCCGGGATGCCGACCTTGGCCAAACCGGCAGCCATGTCTTGGGCACGGGCATGGCGACCACCTCGGGTGCTTTGCAATCCATCCACCACACGTGGGTCGTGGATGTCAAAACCCAAGCCGACGATATGCACGGTGTGACCGGCAAACGACACAGAAATTTCGGTGCCACTCAGGTACGGCATGCCGACCTCTTTGGCGGCGCTGGCGGCGCGTTGTTGGCCTCCGATTTCATCATGGTCGGTGAGCGACCACAGTTGCACGCCATTGGTGTGGGCACGTTGCGCCAGGGCTTCAGGCGTGAGCGTGCCGTCGGAGACGACAGAGTGGCAGTGCAGGTCGGCGTTGAGGATAGACACGGTTTGATTCTAGGACGCTTGCATGGTTTCAATCTGCAGTTGCAGCTTGTCCCGGCCTTGCCAGGTGTTGATGTCCAGCCGGTAGGCCAGCAAAGCTTGCGCGGGCAAGGGCTCGGTGCGGCCGAACCAAATGCCGTCAACCTCTTGGCCGTGCAATTTCAATTTCAAGGACAAATGTTTCTCCCCAACGAGGCGCTGCCCCAGCACCTGCACCTGGTCTTGAAACACTGGCGGCGCAAAGCCCTGGCCCCACACCTGGTTTTGCAATGCCAGCACCACATCGGGGCGCAAGTAACGGGCTTCCAATGAGCCATCGGTTTCCAAGGATTGCGCCAGCGTGGCCGGTGACAACCATTGCGCGGCAATCTGCTGTAGGGCGATTTCAAATGTGGCCAAGTCGTCTTCGAGCAAGGTGCAACCGGCCGCCATCGCATGGCCGCCAAAGCGCAACAACAAACCCGGGTGCATCTTGACCACGGCGTCCAACGCATCGCGCAAGTGAAAGCCAGGGATGGATCGCCCCGAGCCTTTGAGCACCGCTTGGCCTTCGGATTCGCTGGCGGCAAACACAAAGCAGGGGCGGTAGTGCAGGTCTTTCAAACGCGCGGCCACGATGCCCACCACACCTTCGTGAAATGCTTCATCGAACACGCACAAGGCAGCCGAGGGGTCGTCGTCGGTGTCCATCAAGGACTCGGCGATCCGCAAAGCTTGCTCGCGCATCTCGCCTTCCAAACTGCGCCGTTCACGGTTGATGGCGTCGAGTTGTTCGGCCAGACGCAGCGCCACGCCGTTGTCATCGGTGCGCAAACATTCAATGCCCAAGGTCATGTCGGACAAACGACCCGCGGCGTTGATACGCGGGCCGATGGCAAAGCCCATGTCTTGGCTGCTGGCGCGGGCCGCATCCCGCCCCGCCACTTTGAACAAGGCAGCCAGACCGGGCGGCAGTTGGCCGCGCTGCATGCGCTGCAAGCCTTGCGCCACCAAGCGGCGGTTGTTGGCGTCCAGCTTCACCACATCGGCCACTGTGCCCAAGGCCACCAGCGGCAATAAACCATCGAGTTTCGGCTCGGTGTCTTTGCTGAACACGCCACGGGTGCGAAGTGCAGCACGCAGCGCCAGCAACACATAAAACATCACGCCGACACCGGCCAGGCTTTTGCTCTGGAATGGGCAACCGGGTTGGTTCGGGTTCACCAAGGCATCAGCCTGTGGCAGTGCAGGCCCTGGCAAATGGTGGTCGGTCACCAAGACTTTCAAGCCCAGCGCTTGCGCCGCCGCCACGCCTTCAACACTGGCGATGCCGTTGTCCACCGTGATCAAAAGTTGTGCGCCGCTGTCATGCACCCGCTTGGCGATGCTGGGCGTCAGGCCATAGCCATCGACCACGCGGTCTGGGACGATGAAGCCCACGTGTTGCGCCCCCAGCAAAGCCAAGCCGCGCAAGGCCACAGCGCAAGCGGTGGCGCCGTCACAGTCGTAATCGGCGACGATGCAGATGCGTTCTTGCTTAGCGATGGCATCAGCCAACAACTGCGCGGCTTGCTCCATGCCTTTCATGCCACTGGGGGGCAGCAAATGTTTCAACTGGTGGTCGAGCTCTTGCGGGTCTTGCACACCGCGCCCTGCATACAAACGGGCCAGCAATGGATGCACGCCTGATTGTTCCAAGGCCCACACTGTGCGGGGTGGAGCGTCGCGGGGCCAAAGTTTCATGACCCCACCTTGGCGCTTGCCAGCGAGTCAATCCAGCGGGCATGGTTCACGACAACACCTCGTGCAAAGCAGTTGGGGGCCACAGGTTTTTCAATCCTTGAAGCAGACCAGGCGGCGGTGTTTGCAATTGCACAATCGCCTGCTCGCCGCACAGCAGTAAGCGATGCCCCTTTTGCAGCGCAGGCAACATCACCTCGTGTGACAAGGCTTGCCACTGTGCACCCCAAGCGGTCGGGTCTTGCGCCCAATACGCATTCCGCAATTCGAGGTGCAACAACACGGTGTGCGAACTGGCAGGCGGCGCTTCCCCCGTGCCACTCCACCAAAACGAATTCAAGCTGATGGCGCGTTGCTCGTTGACCGCATGGGTGTAGAGCAGCATTTGCATTTCGTTTTGCAAACGGCGCAGCAGGCGTTGCGTGTCGCTTTGCTGGGCCAAGTCGTCGGTGTGGAGCCATGCGGCCATGCTGCGGCCCATCACTTGGTCGAGAGACGCGCTGGCCAGGTGTTTGAAGTGCACAGAATGCGCCAACCAACGGCCAGTTTGAAGCGCATGCAGGTGGATCCCATCCTCCAAAAAGTAGGGCGACATGCTGTTCAGCAACGCCTGGTCTTCTGCGGCGCTGATGCTGCCCGGGTGGTGCAAATGCACCTGGCCTTGATCGACACGCCAATGCACCAAATCGATGAACGCCCAGCCATGCTCAGGGGGACACGTCAAGCCCTGCTGCGCGGCGCTGTGTGCAGCCCAACCCAGCAATCCAGGGGCCAGTGGCCAGCCCAGGGCTTGCGCCCGGGCCCATTCGTGCGGGGCATCCAGGTGTTGGGCGTCATGCGCTTGGCGTTGCTTCAAAGCTTGGCGCAAAGCAGGGTGGGTGGGCAAAGCGGCCTGCCATGCTTGGCGCTCGAGGCGGTGGGCTTGGGCCAAGTCGGGTGGCAACAAGGCGTGTGAAACCACAGTGACAGGAGCAGCGGGGCGAGCGGACATGGCTGCATTGTGCAAGATGCCACAATCCACAACCGATGAACACCTCTGGCCTTCCCTTTGAATTGCTGGTGGGCTGGCGCTACACCCGCGCTGGCCGCGCTGCCCGCCGCAACCGATTCATTTCCTTCATTTCCTCCGTGTCCATGGTGGGTATTGCTTTGGGGGTGGCGGCGCTCATCATCGTCTTGAGTGTGATGAACGGGTTTCAAAAAGAAGTGCGCGACCGCATGTTGGGCGTGCTCTCGCACATCGAGGTGTTGGCTTACACCGGTGCGGCCATCGACAACCCCACCGGTGTGCAACACAAATTGGCACTGCAACCGCAAGTGCTGGCGAGTGCCCCGTTTGTCTTGTCGCAGGTGTTGCTCGCGCAAGGCGAGGACATGCGCGGCGCTTTGGTGCGTGGCATCGACCCGACTCAAGA
>Ga0172372_10007420_pt1 | contig 14707 bp, 13 predicted proteins | sample LakKiv5m_2_FD_114544 | JGI IMG/M metagenome (GOLD analysis project Ga0172372, IMG submission 114544) | Freshwater microbial communities from Kabuno Bay, South-Kivu, Congo - kab_092012_9.5m | ecosystem: Environmental > Aquatic > Freshwater > Lake | place: Democratic Republic of the Congo...
CCCTGGGCATCTCGTCAACCGTTACCCGGTGCGCGGTGGCGAGCTGCTGAACTTTGTTGCCTTTGCCGAGCGCAAGGCCTGGACGGAAGAGGGCTGGTCGATCCGCTCCACCGTCGAAGAACTGCTGCAAGAATTCACCGGTTGGACACCCTGGGTACTTCGCTTCATGGAGCAAGTGCCACCCAATCAGCTCTATAAATGGGGACTCTTCGACCGCGAGCCCTTGGCCCGCTGGACAGAGGGGCGGGTCACCTTGATGGGCGATGCCGCACATCCGATTCTGCCCTTCCTCGGCCACGGCGCCGTGCTCGCCATCGAAGACGGGCTCGTGCTCGGGCGGGCCATCGCCGCCGCAGCAACAGTCGAAGAGGCCTTTGCCCGCTACGAGGCGGCGCGCCGGGAGCGTGCGGCCTTCGTGGTACTCGAGTCGCGCAAGGCCGGAAAGATGTTCCATGCCGCTGACACCGAGACTTATCACGAGCGCTCCAAGGGCAAGCCTGCGGACGAAGGTATAGGTCTTTTCTCGTACAATCCGGTGACTCAGGTCGTTTGATACCCAGGTCGTTTAATCATGAGCAGCCAACCTGAAACCATGCCGGCGCTCGCGCAGCGAGCCGATGCGTCTTATCTCGACTTCGTCGAGGGCTTTCGCGAATACATCCTCGGCAAAGGCGCCGATTTCGAAGATCGCCTAAACGAAGAATTGCTCGCCGAAGAGCAACGCCGCGGCAAAAAATGGCAGGAACTCGAAGAGATCCGCGCCCATGTTCATGGCTTGCCGCTAGGTCGCCTGCGCGATCGTCTCGCGCGTACGCAGCAGGAAATGAAGTGGCACACGCTCAAGCGTTCTTTCGAGGCGCAACGCCAATCTTTGACTGAGCAGCTCGCCCACTGGGATGCCCGAGGTCCCGGCCGACTCGAGCTCGACCCGCAGTTCGTCTATCCGCCCTACGTCAATGTGCACTTTCACCTGCAGCCGGCCGGGTACTACAAAGACGAGCTCTCGGGCTATCTCTATCACTACGGCACCAAAGTATTTTTCCGCGGCGACAACGACCACGACGAGTTGCATGCCAAGCTGGTGGCGCGTGTGCCTGCGCCAGCCGATGGCCGCGTCGAACGCGTCCTCGATTTGGCCTGCTCGATCGGTCAGAGCAGCACGGCGTTCAAGCGCCGCTTTCCAGGCGCCGAGGTCACCGGAGTCGATTACTCGGCACCCATGCTGCGCGTTGCGCATCGACGTGCAGCCATGCTTGGTGACGAGGTCACCTTTGCACAGCGTCTGGTCGAGAACACCGGCTATGCCGATGGCCAGTTCGACATCACCTTCGCCTTCATTGTCTTTCACGAATTGCCGCTGCGTATCATCCATGAGACGGTGCGTGAGGCTGCGCGGGTCACCCGCAAGGGTGGCGTCTTTGCGATCTACGACTTCACCGGTACCCGCGACAAATCGCCTTTCCAGCGCTATCACCGCTGGTTCGATGCGCGACACAACGGCGAGCCTTATTCGCAAGATTTCTGCGACTGCAATTTGGAAAACATCCTCGCCGATCACGGTTTCAAGGTTGCCGCGGCGCCGGTCGGTCAAAGATCAGGCGGTGCGGGCTACATGTCCAATTGGTTTGCGACCCGTGAGTGACCTGCAAACGCCCGAAGGCGGTACGCCACTCGCCGGACCCGACCCGGTTTATCTGCAAGACCCGGTGCTCGATGCCACGGTCCGCATGGTCGTCGAGCTTGCTGCGCAGGTGTGGGTGGAGCGCGAGCGGCGCATCACGCTTGAAACCGCACTCGAGAGTCGTGGATTATTGACGCGCGAGCAGCTCGAGAGTTTCAAGCCGACAGCAGCGCAGGCGGCGGCTCTCAAAGAAGAGCGCAACCGCTTCATCGAAGACGTCTTCAAAGAATTGCGGCGTATTCCGGTACGCCCGAGTTAGCGCTCAGGCCGGAAAACTGTCTATTCCCGAGGCCGATTTGCGCAGGCCCGTTTGGGCGCGGGCGACGATCTCGCCGCTCGCCAGATCGAGACAGGCGATTTCTCCGGAGAAGAAATTGCTGGCGTGCACGAAGCCGTTGCGTGGTGTGCCTAGCGAGGCCCAGCCAAAAGAACCGAACGGATAGCTACGCATCAGGCGGCCTGCGTTATCGAGGGCCTCGATGCCACGACCGGTCGCCACCAGCAATCGACCGGCTTCATCGAACTGCACATCAAAGAACATCTTGCCGACGGCCTCGGCGCCACCGACGAGATCGGTCAGCGGCACGCGATTCAGCAGATCCCAGCGCATGATGCGCGGCCCCGATTCGGAGGTGTAGATGAGCGTGCGGCCGTCTGCAGCGATCGTACTGGCCGTCAAACCCTGAAAGCCGCCCATCCCGCCGTGCACGGGCGTGGCGTGCTCGCGCAGCAGCTTGCCCTGTTTGGAAAATTCGAACAGATGCCCATCGCCCAAGCGGCGGGTGCCCGGCATGAAGGGCAGTGTGGTGCCGAGAGGTACGCGCGATTTCTCGCCGACAAAGTTTTCGCCGAGAAAAAAACGGCCATCTTTGGCAAAGCTCACATGTGCGAATGACCTCGCGGGCGCCTGAAAATTGGCGCGACGTTTGCCGTCGGCACCGAAGCGCGCGATCTTGTAGGCGAAGGCATCGAAGGCCCAAAGGCTGCGATCGGGGCCGAATCTCAGGCCCTGAACAATATGCGTGGTGTCATCAAGCACGATCGTGCGTCGCAGTTTCAGCTCGGCGTCATAGTGCAGGATCCTGCCGAGACCGCGATGGTCGTCTTTCGCGTCGTTGAGCAGTGTGCAGCCGACCACGACATCGCCAGCGACAAATGGCAAGACTTCGGTGTCGGCGCGCGCAGCGTTTACAAACGGCAGCGCTGCAAGGGCGCACAGCAGCTCGCGACGATCGATCGGTCTGCCAGCAAGCTGTGCGCCAAAGAATTTATTTTTTGTTGCCATCCCAGCTCGCCTTGCTGCTCGAGGTGGGGGGCAGTCGGCCGCAGTGCAGACCGGCATCCACCATCAAGACCTCACCTGTCACCACGCTGGCACCTTCCAGAAACCAAACCAGTGCCTCAGCGATCTGTTCGGCGGTCGGCACGGTCTGCAGCGGCACCATGGCCGCTGCATTCACCAAAAACGCCTGATATTGCTCGGGCGTCATGCCGCCTTGCAGCCAGCGTGTCTGGATGGCCCCTGGTGCGATGGCGTTGATGCGAACTTCGGGTCCGAGCACCAGTGACAGCGACTGCGTCATCATGTTGAGCGCAGCTTTGCTCGCCGCATAGGCCATCGACGAGGCGATGCCGGTCACACCGCCGATCGAAGAATTGTTGACGATGGCGCCACGACCCTGCTTTTTCATCTGCGGCGCGACCGCACGCACCATCTGATACGCGCCGACAACATTCACTTTGTAGATGCCAAGAAAATCTTCGGCACTCAGGCCATCAAGATTTTCGTAAGGGTTGAATTTGGTTTTGGCGGCGTTGTTGATCAGATAGTCGATGCGGCCCCATTTTTCGATGGCCGCCTGCGCCATCCCCTGACAGGCACTGTCCTCGGACACGTCGCCACGATAGACAATGGTTTCGGCGCCGTGCGCTGCACAGGCCTTGGCGGTGTCGTGAGCCTCGGTTTCGCTGCGGGTGTAGTTGATGAGCACGTTGCAGCCGCGCTCGGCGAGCAAGATGGCGGCTGCGGCGCCGACCCCGGTGGCCGAGCCGGTGATGATGGCGACCTTACGGGTAGAGGCAGACATGGTGACTCCGAGCGGATCAGGTAATTGCCACGCATCATGCCGAGTTGCCGGCAGCCGGGCGCGCGCCACGCCCTCGTATGTCCGACGTAAGGTCAAAATTCGTATGTCGGGGCTGTGGGTCTGGCTTGGGCCCGTCCCCGACGTTCGGCTTCAAGGCTCGGTGGTTCGGTCGTGTCGACGCACAAGGGGGTAATCATGGCGTTCAAGGACATGCGCGAGTTTCTCGCAGCGCTCGAAAAGGACGGGCAGCTGAAGCACGTCGACGTGCCGCTCAATGGTCGCCGCGACACCAACGAGCTGCAGGCCCTCATGCACTACGTATGCAGCAAAGACGGCCCGGCGTTGATGCTCAACAATGTCGACGCGGTCAACACCAAAGATGTACCGATTCTGTTCAACCCATTCGGTACCCGCGAACGCACCGCCATGACTATCGGTTTTCGCGACTGGCGCGAGGCCAAGCTGCATCACTCCGAAGTATTGGCAGATCCGGCGCGCTGGCATGCGCCCAAAGTCGTCGACAAATCACAGGCGCCCTGCAAAGAAGTCATCATCAAAGGTGACGACGTCGCCCTCGACAAACAGATTCCGCATGTCTGGTTCGGCAAAGAAGGGCCCGCGTACATCACCAATGCGATGACCTTCTCGAAAGATCCCGAAAACGGTACGGGTCGCAACTGCGGCTGGTATCGCTTCACGCAATTTTTGGACGCCACGCATCCGCAAGGCGGCAGCTACAAGCCCGAGCGCGCCAAGACCGACCTTGCCGCATTTTATTGGTGGAATCCGCCGTTCTCCGATATCGGCCGGCATACCTTCAAAGCCTCGCAGATGGGCAAGCGGCTCGAAGTGGCCATCGCCGGTGTGTGCGATCCCGCCCTGCATCTGGCTTCGGCCACCGGCGTGCCTTTCAACGTCGATGAAACCGCCTTCGCGGGCGGTCTGCGCGGCTCACCCGTGGAGATGGTGCGCTGCGAGACGGTCGATCTCGAAGTGCCGGCGAGCGCCGAGTGGGTGCTCGAAGGCGAAGTGCACACCGACGAACTCGAAGCCATCGGCTGGCACTCGAACCCAGTCGGCTATTACGACCGTGTGCAGGTCTTCCCGATCGTGCGCATCAAGTGCATCACGCATCGCAAAAACCCGATCTGGCACGCCACCATGGAAATGGTGCCGCCTTTCGATCACAACTACATCGCGCTGCTGCCGGTCGAGGGCGAGGTGCTCTCGGATCTGCGCAAGAAAATTCCTGAAGTGCATGACGTCGCGGTCACGCCCAACATGTGTTACGTCGTGCAGCTATCGGTCGATGGCTGGCGCAAGCCCCATCCCAACTTCGGCAAATATGTCATCCACGCGGTCTGGGGCTCTGCCGGTCGCTGGGGTCGTACGGCGAAACTCGTTATCGTCGTGGGCCCCGATGTCGATCCCTACGATCTCAAACAGGTCGAGTGGGCGATGATGACGCGTTGGCAGCCGGTCAAAGATTCCATCATTCAGCCCGATGGCATCCCGATGATTCTCGATCCCTCCTGCGAAAAATCACCGCAGTTCGGCGCTTTCCGCTCCGACCAAATGGGCATCGATGCGACCATCAAAATTCCCGAGCGCTTCACCGAGTATCCGGAAGTGTCGCAGGCGGATCCCGCGCAGGTCGCGGCCATCGCCCAGAAACTCGCTGGTATCGTTTGAGACGGGTCGGCGCCAAGGGCTCGGCCCGCGAAGAGCTCTTCGATCGCGAGTATTACCGTCGTTTTTATCGCGACGGGCGTACCTCGGTGACCTCACGCACCGAGACGGCGGCGCGTGCGCAGCTTATCGCGGCCTACACCAAACATATTGGTTGCCCGGTGTCGAGCATGCTCGATGCCGGTTGCGGGCTCGGGCTGATGCGCGAACCTTTGTTGCGAGCGCTGCCGGGGGCGACTTATGTCGGGCTCGAATATAGTGAATATCTTTGTCAGCGCTATGGCTGGATACAGGGCAGTGTTGCCGACTTCAAAAGTCGACAGTCGTTCGACCTCGTCGTCTGCTTCGATGTGCTGCAATATCTCGATGACGACGACGCTGCCCGCGCCATCCGCAATCTCGCGCGACTATGTCATGGCGTGCTGTTCTTCAGCGCCTTGACGCGCCGCGACTGGCGCGAGAACGCCGACCAATCGCGCACCGACCGACGAGTAATCATGCGCACAGGCCGCTGGTACGGCGATCGTTTCGCCCGTCATTTTCGCCATATCGGCGCCGGCTTCTGGATTCGTCGCGGCGCGCCGCTCGTCACCTGGGAGCTCGAAAGCGCAGTCTGAGCGGGCGCGCCGTGTTCAGGGCAGACCGCCGTCAGAGCAGTGCTCCTGATGAATCAGGCTGTGTGCCACGGGCGATTTGCCGCGGTTCGTGACCCGCCGGCGGAATCAGCTTGTACACGACCGGCGTGACCAAGCGCGCCAGCAAGGTCGAGGTGACGAGTCCGCCGATGATCACCCAAGCCATGGGCGAGTAGAGTCCGCTGTTCTGCACGGCGAGCGGCAACAGACCACCAATGGCGGTTGCCGAGGTAAGCAAAATCGGCAAAAAGCGGATTTCGCCGGCGCGTTCGATCGCTTCATCGAGCGGGACGCCTTCTTCGCGCAGTTGGTTGGTGAAGTCGACCAGCAGGATCGAATTTTTGATCTCGATGCCGATGAGTGCGATGAAGCCGATACTGGCCGTGAACGAGATTTCATTGTTGCTGAGCAGCAGCATCAGCATGCCACCGAAAATTCCGAGCGGCACCACGGTCAGCACGATCAGCGTCGAGCGATAGCTACCGAACTCCAGCACAAGGATCGCAAAGATGCCGAAGATGGCGACGATAATGGCGGTACCAATGCCACCGAAGGCGTCGGCACCGGCCTCGGCATCGCCGCCGAGTACATAGCGATACCCGCGGGGCCATTCCATTTTGTTGAGCTGACTGACGACTGCGGCAGTGACTTTGCCGGTATTCGCACCGCGCTCGATCTCCGAGTTGATGGTCACGGCGCGCTGACGGTCATAGCGCGAGATCAATACCGGTGCAGGCTCGAATTCGATGGTCGCTACTTGTGAGAGCGGCAGTGATTCGCCGGTGGCACTGATCACCCGAGCCGCCTTGACCGCCTCGAGCGTCGCTCGCCCCTCGAGCGGTGTACGCACGACAATGGGGTACTGTTCACCATCAATATCTTTGAAGGTGCCGGCCGGCAATCCGGAAACGGCGAGTCGCATTGCCCGATCGATTTCGACCGAAGGCACGCCGAGCAAAGCCGCCTTGGCAGTGTCGGCTTCGATCTTCAGGTTGGTGCGCGGAAATTTGAGCGGATTGCGGACATCGCGGGTCCCGGGCGTGGCTTCGATCAGCTTCTCGACCTTGCTCGCGAGTTCGTCGAGCACCTCGATATCGGGACCGACGAGTCGGACCGCGACCGGCGCTGTCACCGGCGGACCGTTCACGAACTCGCGTACCGAAATCCGCGCGCCGGGATATCCATCGAGACGGGTACGCAAGGCATCGAGCATCTTTGGTGTACGCCGCGTGTCGTACTTGTCGAGCACCACGAAAACTTCGGCATAGCTCGCCGTCTCGCTGCGCTGGATATGGTTGTAATAGACCTGCGGATTACCGCGACCGAGATTGGTGAACACCGAGCGCACACCGGGCAATTTATCGATCTCGCTCTCGACGAACTGCGCGGCTTTGTCGGTGGCCGCGAAGCTTGTACCGGTCGGTGTTTCGATCTGCACCAAAAAAATCGGCGTGTCGGCTTTCGGGAACAGGCTCGACCCCAGTACCGGTACCAGCAAGGCCGACAGCGCCAAGGAACCCCCGATCGCCACGATCACCGTCGCGCGGGGTCGGGCCAGACAGTAGTGCAGCGCCGGTCGATAGTAGCGATGAATGCCATCCATGATGCGCTGCAGCAGACGGTTCGAGTGCCCGTTGTCGTCGGTGGGCAGCATGCGACTCGCGAGGAAAGGAATGATGAAGAGCGCAATCAAGAGCGAACCCAGGATCGTTGCGACGACCGTGGTCGGCAGCACGCGAATGAACTTGCCGGAGTTTCCGGGCAAGGCCATCAGCGGCAGGAAGGCGAACACCAGCGTTGCCGTACAGCCCAGAATCGCGATGAAAATTTGCCGTGTGCCGGCCACCGCAGCACGCACGCGGTCATAACCCATGCGCAGATGACGCGAGATGTTTTCGACGGCGACGATGGAATCGTCGACCAACAGACCGAGCGCCACCACGAATCCGGCGATCGACAACTGGTTGAGCGAATAGCCGAGGAAATACAGGACGGTCAAACCGAAGGCCAGCGACAGCGGAATCGAAATCATGACGATGGTCGCTGCACGCAAGCCGAGGGGCAGCAGCGTGAGTAGCACGAGTCCGATCGCGATCATGAAGTCGATATAAAGACGACTCAGGCGCTTTTCGACGTTGATCGATTGATCAAAGCCGAGCTCGAGCGTAACGCGCTTCGGCAAACCCGACTGATAGCGCTCGACCGCCTTGTCGATATCGCGGCGCACTTCGAGAATATTTTGACCTTCCTTCATGTTGGCCGTCACGAAGACGGCACGACGACCGTTATAGCGACCCAGATGACCCCACTGGCCTTCATCCCAGCGCACTTCGGCGACATCGCGCAGCCGTACCGTGCGACCCTCCACGGCGCTGATGACGGTATCGCGGATCTGCTCGAGGTTTTCATAGGCGCCGGTGGTCTTTACCGAAAAGCTGCGTGGTCCGATGTCGACCACACCCGCCGGGATATTGGCGTTCTCGCTTTCGAGTGCCTGGATGAGTCGAGTGGGCGGAATACGCAGATCCGCGAGCCGTCGACTGTCGACTTCGATCCGCAATTCCCGCGGCGGATAAGCCCAGCTCTCGGAGGTGCGTATGCCCGGCACCCCTTTGAGCGCATCTTTGAGCGCGCGCGCGTGATTTTGCAGCTCGCGATACGGGGCGTCGTCAGACACCAGAGCGTACTGCACGATGTTGACGAGGCCCGGGCTGAACTTGCGGATGCGGATCTCGCGTACCTCGGCGGGAAAGCCCGGTCGCAATGAGTTGAGTTCACGGACGATTTCTTCGTACTTGCGATCAGGATCGGTATGCGCCTGAAACTCGATGATGGTGAACGCCACACCATCGGCAACGATGCTCTCGAGTTGCTTGACGTCGTCGAGCTCGGCCAGACGATCTTCGAGTGGCTTCGAAATCAGCCGCTCGAGATCTTTGGGGTCGCCGCCCGGCATGATCGAGGTGATCTCGAAACCGGAGATCTTGAACGAAGGGTCTTCTTCGCGTGGCACCGAAATAAAGCTGTAGAGACCGAGCGCCACCAGACAGAAGAACACCACCAGCGTGAACTGGTAGCGTCGAATCGGAAACTCGAGAATCGGCGTGGCCATCGATGTTGTTCCTGCGCGAGGACGCGATCAGCGCGCCGCTGCGGTTCCCGCCGAGGTTTTTCCCACCGGATTTTCGGGCGCACGAATCTTCTCGCCATCGACCAGATACAACGCACCTTCGGTGACCACGCGCTCACCCGGCTTGATGCCACTCTCGAGCGCCGCATGCTCATCATCGAGAAAGCGCAGCTGCACCGCACGTTTGCGGGCGATGTCACCCTCGACGACGAACACGCTGGCGGTTCGTCCGTCGCCTTCAACGATTGCCGCGATCGGTACATAAGCGAGCGATGCCTCGCCGTTGTGCGAGGGCAGGAGGCGTACTCGGGCCACGAGTCCGCTGGCGAGCCGTATGCCGGCTTGGGGCTCCAAGCGAATCTGCGCCGGAAACAAACCGTTTCGTGGGTCGGCTGCAGAAGACACTTCGCTGACCAATCCGCGCAATTCACGACCCGGGTAAGCATCGAGCGCGATCGTCGCGGCATCGCCCGTCGCAATCTTGACGATGTCACGATCCGAGAGCGCAAGACGCACCACATAACCGCGATCCGCACTACCGAGAATGATCACGGGTGGACCCGGGGGCACGAGCTCGCGCTCTTCCACGAGCTGGCGCAGCACGACGCCGTCGCGTGGCGCGGTGATGCGTGAGTAACCGAGGTTGAAGCGCGCCGCATCGCGCGCAGCACGCGCGATCGAGGCCTGCGTACGCAGATTCTGCAAAGCTTCGAGGCTGATGACCTGATCTGCTGCCAACCGCTCACCACGCTCGAGATCGCGTTCTGCCTTTTGCGCGAGCTGTGTCGCTTGCTCGGCTTGCGCCGCGATCTCCGTCAGCTCGAGTTCGGCAAGCAGCGCCCCTTTGCGTACCGCTTCGCCCTCTTGCACGGCAATCTGCCGCACGATGCCGCCGGTTTTGAAAGACAAGCGCATTTCGTCGCGCGAGCCAACCAGGCCGTTGGCTTCGATGACTGCGAGCGGTGGACCGCTGCTCGCAACGGCCACATTCACCGGCGTACCGGTTTTCGCAGCGGCATTACCCGCGTCTTTGCTGCAAGCAGCCAGCACACTGAATGCGAACAGTGATGCGATGAGCTTGAGCGGCGTCGTCATCGATGATGACGAATGAACGAAACGTTTCACGGCAGCGTGGCTCCGGTGGCGTAATCGAGTTCAGCCTGGCGCGCGAGAACTTCGAAGCGCACGGCATTGAGATTGAGTTCGGCAGCGGTCAGCGAGGTACGGGCGTCAAGAAATTCCACCTGACTGATCACGCCCTCGTCACGTTTGCGTCCGGCGATCCGGAACACCGCTCGCGCTGCTGCGGCGCGAGCTTCGGCAGTACGCAGCGAAGCTTCACTCGTCTGCAGTCGATCGAGTGTTTGTTGAACTTCGAGCTGAATTTGTTGACTGACTTGCTCGCGTTGGAGCTCGGCTTGTTGCTGCGCCACTCTGGCCTGACGGACCTCGGCACGACGTGTCCCGCCGTCGAATAGTGTCCAATTGAGCAGCACGGATACCGTCGCAAAATTACGGCCACTTCCGAAGGCATATTCCTCGCCCTGCGTGCCCCCATCAATACCCAGTGCCAAGGTTGGTTTGCGTGCCGCGCGGGTTGCATCAACGCGCGCACCTGCCGCGCGCACTGCGCGATCCACTTGACCGTATTCAGGGCGTTTGTTCGCGGCGGCCGCGCGCAGTGCAGCGAGATCGGCAACCGTGCGCGATACCTCAGCCTGAGTCTCGGCCGCTTCGAGCGGCGTCTCGAGCGGACGATTGAGCAAAAAATTGACGTAGCTCTGGAGCTGCTCGCGGACATTCGAGGCTTCGGTGAGTTGCTGCTCGACGGCGAGCAGCTCGGCCTGCGCTCGCAGCACCTGATCCTGGGTCACTTTGCCGTTGCGGAACAGCGATTCATTGATCCGCAGGTTTTCGGCAAGCAGCGCCCGACTGGCGTCGATCAGTCGCGCGCTGCGGCTTGCCCGCAACCAATCGAGATAGCCCACGGTGATATCGCGACGCAGTCGGTTGCTGACCGCGAGACGCGCGAATTCATTGGCTTCGAGCAGTGATCTTTGAGCGCGCACGGCTGCCGGTATCGCCGGGGCATAGAGCGGCTGCCGTACCGAGATTCGGGTGTCCTGTTCACGCTCGCGCTGCAGCAAGAAGCGCGGATCCTCGATCAAGCCGAATCGCGGTGGCTTGCCACTGGTCGCGAGCAATTCGTTGAGCGTGAGATAGATCGGATTCAGGGCAGAGCCCAAGGGCAAAGAGACTTCACGCCCGCCTTCGGAACGCGTGTAGCGCGCGCCGAGCGTCGCTTCGGGAAAGAACCGACCCCGAGCAGCATCGAGCGCAGCCTCGCTGCGTTCCACTTCGAGCGTCGCCGACTGCAACGCCAGATTCGAGCCGAGGCCGAGCTTCACATAGTCTTCGATGACCGCAGGCACCGGACGCAGCGCAGAATCGTCGATTGCGACCGAGGCTTCGCGAGTCGGACCGGTCTGGGCAAAGGCTGAAGCTGCGAGGAGCGGCAGCGCGAGCAGTCGAAGCAGAAATTCGGGGTGAGATCGCATGGTCAGCTGCCGCTGCGCAAATCGGTCGATGACATTGCATCGATCGCAAAGCGGAAGGCCTGCTCGATGAGCTGCTCGGCGCTGATGCCCGCGCGTTGCAGACCGCCGATCTTGCGCACCGTGAGCTGAATGATGCCGTGCATCAAACCCCACAATGTGAAGCCGAGCAGCACCGGATCACCTATTTCTTTGCGGATCGAGCCGTCACGCATGCCGGTGTTGATGGCGGCGGTCAGCATGGTATGCGGACGCTCACCAATGCTCAAAAATTGCTCGTAGGCGGGGTCGAGTTCACCACTCGGCGAATGCGCTTCGAAGTGCGCGAGGACATCGAAGCGCACCGGAAATTCTTTGGCGAACGCCACGTAGGCGCGCCCGCAGGCCTCGACCTGCGCCCTGCCGCAGGTCGGCTGGGAGATGATCGCCGAGAAGCGCTCGGCCAACTGTTCGAGCGCACGAATGGAGATGGCGATCAGCAGGTCGGATTTATCGTGGAAATAGACGTAGACCAAGGCGCGTGACAGCCGTGCTTTGCGGGCGACCTGATCCATGGTCATCGCCTCCATACCCACCACGGCGGCGACGGCCTCGGCCGCGTCGAGGATCTCGAGGCGGCGGCGCTCCTTCTCTTCAAGGCGACGTTCGGCGACGTAACTCATGACAAGTACTTTGCCGCGAGTATTGACGCACTGTCAACGAATAGATGTTTGTTACAAAATTGGACGAGTGTTCACCAGACCCGCAGCAACCAAAAAACCGCCATTCCGCCGCTAATTGACGCGATCATGCTGCGATTTGCAGCGAAAATTGCTGCTGAGACAATCCCGGCAACCCAGCGGGGATTGTCGAAGCTCAGATCCAGCTGCCCTTCGTTGAAGACAAGGTCCGGCACCAGAATGGCAGCGAGCGCGCAGGCCGGGGCGTAGCGCAGGGCAGACTCGAGGGTGTGCGGCACCTGGAGTCGGTTACCGAGCAAATGCAGACTGCAGCGGCTCAGAAAGGTCGCCAGGGTGATGCCGAGGATGGCCCACCACACGTACGGCTCGGTCATGGTGCGCGCCCTGCGCGTTCCACCGCAAAAGCGGTGCCCACACCGAACGCAATGGCCAGCAGCAGGCCGAGACGCATGGGCACGTCATGCGCGAGCACCGAGACCACCGAAGCGACCATGACCCCGGCGAGCACCGGCCGATTCGCGCACAGCGGTACGAGGAGCGCGACCAAGGTCAGTGTCCCGGCGAGTTCCAGACCCCAGGAAGTGGGGATCGTGGTCGCGGCGAAGATGCCGATGATCGAAGAAATCTGCCACAGCACCCAATTGGCGATGGCGCCACCAAAATAATAGTGAACGCGATGAGGATAGTCGGGTTCGCGTTCGATCATAGCGGTGAAGCGTGCGAACATGATGTCGCCCACCAGATAACCCAACCACAACCGTCGTTGGGCGCCGAGATGCGCGAAGTGCCTACGAGTCAGCACGCTATAGACGACGAAGCGCAGGTTCACGGTGACGGCCGTGAGTGTCACCAGCCAAATGGGCGCAAACGCTGCCATCAGCGGCAAGGCAGCAAGTTGGGCGCTGCCTGCATAGGCCAAGAGACTGAGTACGGTGGCCTCGGTGACACTGAGACCAGACTTGACCATGGCGACGCCAGTCACGAGTCCCCAGGCAAAGATTCCCGGCCATGCCGGCATCAACTCACGTACGCCACGCAGGAAGGCATCCCGGGGCGTCACTGCCCCGGTGTCGTTGATGATCGGCTCAGACAAGATCGATGGCGTGACTTTTGAGATCGGCCAGTGCGCAGACTTCGAGTGCACGCCGATGTGTCGCTTTGAGATGCACTCTGGGTGCGCGGCCCGCAACGAAGGCTTCTTGCCAGCGCGCGGCGCAGAGGCACCAGCGATCGCCGGCTTTCAGCCCCGGAAATCCGTATTCCGGGTGCGGGGTCGACAAGTCGTTGCCCCGCGATCGCGAGAACACCAGGAACTCATCGGTCATTACCGCGCAGACGGTGTGCGAGCCATGATCGGCGGCATCGGTCTCGCAACAGCCGCTGCGGAACCAGCCTGTTTTGGGAGAGTGGCTGCAGTCGGCGAGAGGTTCGCCGAATACATTCACTTGTGGGTTGTTGTCGCCGCCGCTGCCGTCCATGTTGGCGACAAGGTTACCCGATCAGTAGCGAATTTCGAAACCGGCTTGCAGCTGTCGCGACGGTCCGGGGACGATACCGCGACTGAGATCGGCGATGTACAGCCGATCAGCGACATTCTTTGCTCCAGCGAACCACTCGAGCTGTTCGCTCGCGCGGTAATTGAGGGCGAGGTTCCAGATGGCGTGACCCGCGAGTCGGCCGCGTTGTCCGTCGCTGCTCAGGGCGACCGTATTGAGGTCGTCGGCATACATCGCGCTGACGTAGTGACCCTCTATTTGCACTGACAGACCGTTCGCCCACTCGCCACCGACCGTCATCGTGAGCAGGTGCCGAGCGGCATAAGGCAGTCGGTTGCCGCTGACCGGCACCACTGAACCGTCGCTGGCGGTGGCGAGCCGACTGCGGCCGAATTCGGCATCGCGCAGCCAGTTGGCTGCGAGGCGAACGCGGGGCCGCAGGTTCGCGAACGACTCAACGAAATCGCGAGATCGCCACTCGCCGAGCAGCTCGACACCGCGATGCTGTGTACGGCCACCGTTGGTGAGCGTCGCATTGCCGCCGCCCGCAAGGCTCGCGGGAATCACCTGATTGGCAAAATCCATATCAAAGAATGTGAGCTCGAGTTGCGACTCGGCATCGATTTGCCAGCGCAGGCCGACGAGCGCACGCCAGTTGACGCCGTCGATCTGCAACCGCGGCTCGATGCCGAGTGTGCGATAGCTGCGCACGCGACCCTCATTCCCGCAGCCACTCAAAAGATTACGCATGTCA
>Ga0172372_10007421_pt1 | contig 14706 bp, 16 predicted proteins | sample LakKiv5m_2_FD_114544 | JGI IMG/M metagenome (GOLD analysis project Ga0172372, IMG submission 114544) | Freshwater microbial communities from Kabuno Bay, South-Kivu, Congo - kab_092012_9.5m | ecosystem: Environmental > Aquatic > Freshwater > Lake | place: Democratic Republic of the Congo...
GCCGTTCACCGCCGGGCACGACCGTCGCCGTGGCTTCACCGACGTGCTGGCCGAGGCGGGGCTGCCGCTGGATCCGAGCCTGGAATCCCACGGCTACTTCACCATCGCCGGGGGTGAGCGGGCGATGACGGATCTGCTCAACCAACCGTCACGCCCCACGGCCGTCTTCGCCATGTCCGACGAAATGGCCTTCGGTGCGATGCGATCGATGCGCAACCACGGCCTACAGCCGGGGCGGGACATCTCGATCGTCGCGATCGACGGCCACGAGGTCGCCGAACTGCTCGACCTGACCACGGTCGCGCAACCGGTGCAGGACCTCGGCCGTATCGCGGCCGAGGCCCTGCTCCAGCAGCTCCACTCCCGGTCAGATCGCAGTCATCAGCTCGTGCAGCGACTGGCGACCCAACTCATCGTCCGCGGCTCAACCAGCGCCCTTCGCTGAGTGGCCCGGTGCTGCGCCTTTCACTGACCGTGGACCCGGGCCGAGGTCAGCTCAGCCGGGGACGGTCACCCTCCGGATCGAAGACGTAGGTGCGGGTGGGCGACACCTTGATCGTCTCCCCGATCTCGGGGGACACCTGGCCTCGGGCCACGATGTCGATGGTCGTGCCATCACTGGCCTGGTAGGCGCCGTACACGTAGGTGTCGGCCCCCAGTTCCTCGACCAGGTTGACCGTGATCGCGATGCCGTCATCGGAGATCTGCAGGTCCTCCGGCCGCACGCCCAGCAACACCGTGCCGCCCGAGGCCTGGCCCAGGATCGATCGCTCGACCGACACGGTGAACCCGTTCACGTCAACTCCACCATCGACGACCGGTGCGCTCACCAGGTTCATGGCGGGTGAGCCGATGAAGGTGCCGACGAAGGCATTGGCCGGAGCCTCGTACAGGGCCCGCGGTGTATCCACCTGCTGCAGCACGCCGTCCTTCAGCACGGCAACCCGATCGCCTATGGTCATTGCCTCGACCTGGTCGTGGGTGACGTAGACGGTGGTGGTGCCGAGGCGACGCTGCAGGGCGGCGATCTGGGTGCGGGTCTGCACGCGCAGCTTGGCGTCGAGGTTGGACAGTGGCTCGTCCATCAGGAAGACCTGCGGTTCGCGCACGATGGCACGTCCCATCGCCACGCGCTGACGCTGTCCACCGGACAGCGCCTTGGGCTTGCGGTCGAGGTACTCGGTCAGGTCCAGCAGCTTGGCTGCGTCACCGACCCGCCGGGCGATCTCGGTCTTGGAGACCTTGGCGATCTTCAGTGCGAAGCCCATGTTCTCGGCCACGGTCATGTGGGGATACAGGGCGTAGTTCTGGAACACCATCGCGATATCGCGATCCTTCGCCGGGACATGGGTCACGTCACGGTCCCCGATCAGGATCCGCCCGGAGGACACCGGTTCCAGTCCGGCCAGCATGCGCAGGCTGGTGGACTTGCCGCACCCCGAGGGGCCGACCAGGACGAGGAACTCACCCTCACTGATCTGCAGTTCCAGATGGGCCACGGCCGGGGTGGTCCCCCCCGGATACACCAGCGACACGTCATCGAAGGTCACTTGCTTGGACATGCGTCATCAACCCCTTCACCGGCAGGAACGTGCCGGACGATCCGAAGTAGAGGGAAGCGATCCGGGTGGATCACGTGAACGCTAGCCGAACTCCAGGAATAGCGGAAGGCCTCAGCCGAACAATTCAGCCGCGATCGCCGGCACGGTCATGGACCTGCTGTTGCCCGAGATGACCAGGTTCGGCACCCGACACCGGGCTGGCCAGGTCGCACCATGGACGGCGGACGAGGGGCTGCGGTTTGCGTGTGCAGGCCCGGTTGAACTGGAGGCTGCGTGATGCAGGCGCCCGTGCGCATCACCGGTCGCCGGTCGGCCCAGGTTCGGTCGACCCAGGTTCGGTCGACCCAGGTTCGGTCGGCCCAGGTTCGGTCGGCTCGGTTTCGACGCCGGGCGTGGCTGGGGCTGATGCTCGGTCCAGCGGGCATCCTGCTCGGAGCCGGGTTGGCCCTGCCCACCCTGGCCACCGTCTGGCTGAGCCTGGCCGAGCCAGCCAACCTGTCCTGGGTGGTGACGGACTCGGCCGGTCGTCAGACCCTGGTGAACACCCTGCTGTGGACCTGCCTGGTGCCGCTGCTCTCAGTGGTCATCGGCCTTGCCCTGGCCCTGCTCATCGATCGGGCGGGCTCCGTTCCTGGAAACGCCTCGCCGGGTCGAGTTGGCTCACTCGATCGACGTCGGGTCGGGGCCGACTGGTGGTCCCGTTGCTGCTGCCCGCGCTGGCTGCGGTGGGACTCCTGTTGTTCATCTGGGTCTGGAACGACCTGCTGATCTCCCTCGTCTTCTCCGGGGGCAGCAGTGCGGTGATGCCGGTGACCGCCCATCTGGTTGATCTGAAGGTGGCGGTGGGCTCGCGGGTGCCCCTGGTGAGCGCCGCGGCCCTGGTGTCGATGGCGGTGCCCCTGATCCTGTACGCGATCGCCCGATCCACCTTCCATGAAGGGGTGCGGGCGGTTGCTGCTCTGGATCGGTGACGGAATCATCCCCGTGGGTTGCCACACTCCAGTAGCGTCGGCGGTCAGCAGAACAGTCAGCACGACGGTCGGCACGACGGTCAGCACTGTGCAGGGAGGAGGTGGACATGTCCGGGACGATGATCGAGCTCGGCGCAGATGCGCGAGGGTACCTGGCGATTCCCGAGCAGGGTGCCGGCCCTGCCCTGATCGTGATCGGCGAATGGTGGGGGATGGTGCCGCACATCCGGGATGTGGTCGAGCGATTCGCCGCTGCAGGCTTCGTGGCCTTGGCTGTCGATCACTACCGGGGGGTGGCGACCACCGAGCCGGACGAAGCCCAGAAGTTGATGATGGGATTGCGGATCGCCGACGTCGCTGCGGATATCGCTGCTGCCGCCGACTACCTCGTGGAGCGGCCCGAGGCACAGCAGGTCGGCATTCGGGTGACCGGCTTCTGCATGGGTGGCGGGTTGGCCCTGCTCGCACCAACGGTGAGCGATCACATCGTCAAGGCCGCGGCCTTCTACCCAGCCATGCCGTGGCCGGACTATGCGCCCGACTGGTCACGGTACGCCGGCAAGGCGGCCATCGTGCACAAGGCGGAGTCGGACGAGTCCTGGGCCGGCCCCGCCATCGCGTCGTACGCGTCCGCGATCGCCGAGCACGGCGGGAGCATCGAGGTCTTCGCGTATCAGGGCAGCGAGCATGCGTTCTTCAACGATGATCGGCCGGAGGTCTACCACCCCGGACACGCACGCCTGGCTTGGGACCGCACCCTGGATTTCTTCCGGCCTTGACGAAGGCCGAACTGGCGGCCCTGGATGAGGCCATCGTCCAGTGCCGGGCCTGCCCGCGCCTGGTGCAGTGGCGCGAGCAGGTGGCGGTGGCGAAGCGGGCTGCGTACAGCGACCAGCAGTACTGGGGCGCCCCGGTTCCCGGCTTCGGTTCACTTCGGCCGGATATCCTCATCGTGGGTCTGGCCCCGGGTGCGCATGGGGCCAATCGAACGGGTCGGATGTTCACCGGTGACCGCAGTGGGGACTGGCTGTTCGGCTCCCTGCACCGAGTCGGACTGGCCCGGCAGCCGCACTCCGTTTCCAGGTCGGATGGTCAGGGGCTGGCCCGGGTCCGGATCACCGCTGCCGTGCACTGCGCCCCGCCGGACAACAAGCCCACGACCATCGAGCAGGCCACCTGCTCAGCCTGGCTCCGTCAGGAACTGGGCCTGCTGCTGCCTGGGCTGGCCGTCGTGATCGCCCTCGGTGGGATCGCCTGGAGGGCGGCGCTGGGTGCTTTGCAGGCGGCCGGCTGCCAGGTGCCGCGTCCACGTCCTGCCTTCGGCCACTCCGCTCAGGCCGAGCTCTCCATCGCGGGTTGCCAGGTGACGCTGATCGGCTCGTACCACCCGAGTCAGCAGAACACCTTCACCGGCCGACTCACCGAGCCGATGCTCGATGCCGTGTTCGAGCGAGCCCTCGGCCTGGCCGAAGCCCGTAGGGTGAGGCGATCGCCCTCGTAGTCCAACCGGCAGAGACACCCGGCTTAAACCCGGCACAGTGTGGGTTCGAATCCCACCGAGGGCACGGCTCCTGCCGGCGAAGTCCAGATGCCGGTCCTGGCAGAAGCCGGTCCACCCAGAGGCCTGGTCACGCCCCGACGTCGGGCCGCGCTGATGAGGACTGGTCGAAGGCCAGGACCAGGGTCCGCAGGAGGTCGGCGAGGATGCCTCGATCCCTGGCATCCAGGCCGGCCAGTACGGCCTCCTCCCGCGAGAGCAGATCCTCCAGCGCCGAGTCGACGGTCCGCATGCCCTTCGGGGTGAGCACGACCCGGATCCCGCGTCGGTCCTTCGGATCCCGCTCCCTGCGGACCAGCCCCCGGCTCTCGAGCCGGTCGACGCGGTTGGTCATCGTTCCACTCGTCACGAGATTCTGTGCCCCCAGTTGGCCGGGTGAGAGTGCGTAGGGGTCTCCGGCCCGGCGCAGGGCGGCCAGCACATCGAACTCCCAGGTCTCCAGGCCGACGTCGGCGAATGCCCGCCGCCGGGCGATGTCCAGGTATCGAGCCAGGCGCGAGACCCGGGAGAGCACGCTGAGTGGTTCGGTGTCGAGGTCCGGCCGCTCCCGCTTCCAGGCGGCGAGGAGTCCATCGACCTCGTCCAGGGTGGTGGGACGAGCAGGCACCCCTGCATCCTAGATCAAGACTCTTGATATCAAGATTCTCGGCGATCCGAGGATTTGCCCTTGGTCGTCAGTCGTGGCCGGGACTCCATGTGCTCCAGTCCGTGCCAGGCGAGGTTGACCAGGTGGGCGACGACCTCGTCCTTCTTGGGCTTGCGCACGTCCAGCCACCACTGGCCGGTCAGGGCGACCATGCCGACGAGCATCTGCGAGTACATGGGGGCGAGTTTCGGACTGATGCCATGGGCCTTGAACTGCCCAGCCAGCACATCCTGTACCCGGGCGGCGACGTCGACGATGACGTTGGCGAACCGCCCACTGGACAGGCTGCCGACCACCTCCCGATCGGGTGAGCTGGGACTGTCTCGGACGAGGATGCGAAAGCCGTCCGGGTACTGCTCGATGTAGTCGAACAGCGCGAAGCCGGCGCGCTCGAGCAGGACTCGGGCGTTGGCCGTCGGTTCGTCCAGGTCGCCGAGGGCTTCGGAGATGGACACCAGCAGGTAGGTCATCTCCCGATCGACCACGACGGCGTACAGCCCCTCCTTACCGCCGAAGTGCTCGTAGACCACGGGCTTGGACACCCCGGCCTTGCTGGCGATCTCCTCCACGCTGACCGCTTCGAAGCCCTTCTGGCCGAAGAGGCGACGGCCGACGTCCAGGAGTTGCTCCCGCCGTTCCTGCCCGCTCATCCGGACGCGCTCCCGGGCGAGGCGAGGTTCGCGGTGTGGGCGCACCGGCAACTCGGTCACGTTCGAGGTGGTCATGCTCGAGTGGGGCACCATGGAGACGTCGTCGTCCGGTGACTCGACCGAACCGGCCATCTCAATCTCGTTCACGTTCGCCGGTTCAGGACGGCAGCGAGGCTGGCTCGACGTAGCCCCGCACCTGGGAGCGCATGCTGGGGTCGACCAACTTGGCCGCGATGCGCTCGGGCTTGGGCCAGCGTACGTCGGTGGCCATCCGGAGTCGCTCCATCGCCCTGATCATCAGTGCGGTCACGTCGATCTGCCCCTTCAGCACGCCATGGCGTGCGGCCGTTGGCTCCGCGTGGTGGAGGTTGTGCCAGGACTCGCCGAACGCCGGGATGGCTAACCAGGCGACGTTGCTGGACAGATCGCGGGACTTGAAAGGGCGCTTGCCGAACACGTGGCAGATCGAGTTGATGGACCAGGTCACGTGGTGCAGGAAGGCGATCCGCACCAGGCCTGCCCAGAAGAAGGCCGTGAGGGCGCCGATCCACGACCAGGTGAGCAGGCCACCGAGGGCGGCCGGCAGCAGCAGGCTCAAGGTCACCCAGGCCGGGAACCAGCGCGAGATACGGGCCAGGTCCCGGTCGGCGCGGATATCGGGTGCGTACTGCTCAACAGAGGTGTTCTGCGCCTCGAAGATCCACGCGACGTGTGAGTAGAACAGGCCCTTCGCCACGGCCCGACGGGAGGTCCCGTAGCGCCAGGGGGAGTGGGGATCCCCGACCTCGTCCGAGAACTTGTGATGCCGACGATGGTCGGCCACCCACTGGGCCAGTGAGCCCTGAAGTGCCATCGAACCCATGATGGCGAGGGAGTTCTTGACCCAGCGCGTTGCCTTGAAGGAGCCATGGGTGAAGTAGCGGTGGTAACCCAGGGTGATGCCCATCCCGGTGATCAACCAGAACAGCAGGAAGAGCCCGGCATCGGTCCAACTGATCCAGCCGTTCAAGGCAACCGGGATGGCCGCAAGTACCGCGAGCATCGGCAGGACGATGAAGATCCCGATGGTGATCCGCATGCCCTTGCCCTGGAACTGGACGAGGTCAACGGGTGCGTCAGCGGTATCCGGGGCGATCTTGGGGGTGAGCGTCATGCGGGCGACTCCTCGGGTCAGCAGGTCGATCGAGCCACGACCTACGGTTGCGTAAGTTACGGTACCGTAGGAAAGCCCGGACGGTCAACCGATTCGGCGAAGTGGACACCTCGACGGGTCGGGCACCGGTCGCGTCGAGTGGCTCAACGCCTGTACCTGCCCCTTCTCTACGATGTCAGGCGGGCGGTCAGTCGCATCGCCCCGATCCCGGGTCGTCTAGCGGCAGGACAGCGGACTTTGAATCCGTGAACAGAGGTTCGATTCCTCTCCCGGGAGCGATGGTGTCTCAGGCTCCCTTCAACACGGAGACGCCGATCACCTGTCCGCCGCTGATCAGGACCACCGTCCCGGCGGCCCTGCCGGGAATCCGAGTGGTCACCTGGCCGGAGCGACCAACGGCCACCTCCCAGGAGGTCACCCGGCCCTTGCCGCGGGTCAGGATCACCGTGACCGGTGATCCTGGGGCCAGATCGGGTCGCCGGACCACGACGCGGTAGCCGGAGTTCCCCGTCCGCTCGGTCCGGGTTGCATCGGCGGCCGCGGCGACCAGTTGCGGATCCAGCAGGGTGGCCGTGGGAACCGCCACAGGTCGCCGCCCGGCAGCGGCGGATGATGCTTGCGCGATCGACTCGGTGATGGCGGCAAGTGACGCCTGGCCGCCATCAGACGAGCCGGCCGTCGGCGGTTCAGGGGTCGGGCAGTCCGCAACGCACGGGCCCATCGAGTTCGTCTGCCAGTTCCATTGGTGGGTGCCGGACGGGCCCGGAACGGTCCAGCCGGTGTCCGGGGTGTAACGGCCAGGGCCGGTGACGGCGTTGCCGTCGACGGCTGAGGTCTGCTGGACGACGCGCACCCACGTGGTCGGTCGGCCGTCGGAGCCGAAGCCGGTGGGAAACCAGCCGGAAGCGCAGACCGAGCCGCAGGAGATGCCCTGCCCGGCGTTGCCCGAGGCATCGACGACCGACCAGCCCCCGGTCACCGCGGTGCCCTGACCGACCTGGACCTGACCGCTCGGTGACTCCCAGGGCAGCAACACGTTCTGACCGTTGGCCGGGGTGGTGACCGCCCGCTGATAGGCATCGAACCAGGCCTGGGAAGGGGCCTTCCCGTCATCACTGGACCATTGGGTGGTGGCACCGGGTGGTGGCGGCGCGACACTCGGGGCGACGCTCGGACCGGACGAGGGCGATGCACTCGGTGCGGTAGGAGTCGGCTCGGGCGCAGGTGCGCTGGGTGCGGGTGCGCTGGGTGCGGGTGCGGGTGCGGCTGGAGTCGGCTCGGGTGCAGGTGCGGCGGAGGGTGGCGCAGCAGAGGCGGCGGGGTCGGGCTCGGCCGCTCCGGCCGGTCCGATGGTGCCAGCGATGCCGGCTACCGACGCCAGGGCGGCGAGCAGAACCAGGGTTGGTGTGATGGCGCGAACGTGCATGTCGATCCCCCGATCGTGAGGTTGTCCGACAGCACACTAGGCAGTGGGCCTGACATCCGCCCGCAAACTGCGGGACTACTCGGTCACGTTCACGGTGAACTGCATGACGGTCTGATCGGCCTCGTCGTAGCTCACGGTCACGGTGGTCGTCCCGGGTGCCGCGGCGATGAGCGAGGGACCGGCGCTGACCACCTCGGAATCGCCCTCCGCCCGCTCGATCGTGACGATGCCGGTCGGATCGGCGACGAAGTTCAGGTCCTCGCCGTTGTTGAGGGGGAGGTCCTCGAAGAGGGCGACCTGGCCGACGACCATGTCGATGGTGCCTGCGTTGTCGGCCGGCGTGATCGAGATTGGCGTCCACGTCGCCGGATCACCGCCGACGCTCGCCGCTTGACTGCAGCCGGTTGCCGTCGCGGTTGCCAGGAGGAGGCACGCTGCCATCCGAAGGGTGGACGTCTTCATCTTCATGGCACGCATCCTAGGCCAGGGTCGACGGGACGCGTGGTGAGCGGGCCGAACCTGACGAGCGTCACCTGCGCTGCACGCCGGCGCTGCGCCGGGAGCCCGGTGGTGGGCTGGGATCGACCGTCGGGCTCCCGAACGCTGACGCGTCCCCCGTCGCGCGATCACGTGTCTACGGCCATTTCATGTGCGTCAAGGCTTCGGCAGCGGACCGCAAGGTCTGCCAGCCGTTCGCCAGGTTCGTCCATCGGGACCGCGTCGCGGCCTGGGTAGGCTGGCGCGCCACGGGGAGGGGTGTTGGGAGCAATGGGCGAGGCAAGGTTCGGCGGCCTGACCATCGACTTCGGGACACGTGCCGCCACCCTTGAAGGTCGTGACCTGCAGTTGACGCGCAGTGAGTTCGATCTCCTGGCCCGTCTGGCACGAACACCGGGAATCGTCGTGGCCAGCGCCGACCTGTTGTCGTATATATGGGACGAGCCGTGGCGGGGGGACGAGACATCCATCGAGACCCATGTCAGCCGGCTTCGGCGAAAACTCGGAGAGTCGGCCAGTGCACCCCACTTCATCTGGACGGTCAGGGGGGTCGGCTACCGATTCGAGGGTGACGAGGTCATCGCAGTCGATCCCGGTGCGGATCCGCCCGTCGGGACCGGTCGGTGTCGCCGACGACTTGTTCTGCTGGCCGGTGGATTGACGCTCGCCGGCCTGCTCGCCTTCATCGCCTTTCGGTATCTCAACCCTGCCGCCACCCCGGGGGAGTGCGCAGCGGGCTACGACCCGTGCCTGCCCGTGGCGGTCGACCTTGACTGTCCGCAGATTCGGACCCTGGTGACCGTCACCGGGGAGGATCAGTACGGCCTCGATCGCGACGGCGACGGTCTGGGCTGCCAGTTGTACGCACCCCCGCCTGCCTCGCCGGGCTGACCGCTAGCGAGCGGTATCCAGGAAGGCGTAGAACAGGGCATTCCATCGATCGGCGGCATCCAGCACCGGGCCGTGGCCGGAGCCCTCCATCATCTCGATCTGAACCCGGCCACCCCGACGACCGTATTCCTCCAGCACATCACGAATCTGGGTGACCTGGGGCTGGGGCGGATAGACCTCGGCCCCGGGCCACCCCGGGACGTAGCCGGCAGCCCCCAGCGTGCCCATCTCCCAGGCGGATCCGTCGGCGATCACGATGTCCTCGGTGCCGTGGGTCCACAGGATCGGCGGCTTCGGGTCGATGTCGACGATGCCGGACCAGTTGCAGTACTTGCCGGACAGGGCGTTCAGGATGCCGAGGGTGCCGGGGGCCATCCCTGGCCAGTTCTCGGAGGCGGTGGCATCACCGGGGTAGCCGTCGTCGCCGACCGTGGACAGCAGGACCTCGTCCACGAGCACATCGAACTGCTCCTCGGGCATGGTGTAGGAGGGCGACCAATAGGACGACGCCATCACATTCCGCGGGGAGAACGGTGACTCGCTGCCGCGATCCCCGGCGAGAAGTCGCTGGACGAACTCCGGATTGCCGGTCCCGCCACCGGTACCGGCCCAGTCCGGGAAGCAGGGCGTCCCGTCTCGATGGCAGCCCCCGAAGCCATAGGGGCTGACCGGGTCGATCAGGGTGATCGAGGCGACCGGGCGATCCATCGCGTACCTGGTGACCGCCGCTCCGCCGGTGGACCAGCCCGCCAGGTGCACCGGGGTCTGGATACCCAGCGCCTGCACCAGCGCGTGCACGTCATCGGCCCAATCCGCCAGTCCGCGGGTGGCGTCCAGGGCCTTGCGCTCGGATCTGCCGAAGCCGCGCATGTCCGGTGCGATGAACCGGTACTCGCTCGGCGCGCCGGCCATCACGGTCTCGTAGAACCGACCGGTGGAGAGGTTGCCGTGAACCAGGACGACCGGGATGCCGTCTGCCGGCCCGGAACTCAGGTAGTGGATGCGGAGTCGATCAGTGTCCTGTTCGCGCGCGGTGACACCGGGTGCGAGTTCCATGTGCGGCTACCTTCCTTCCCTGTCTGGTGGCGGCAGACTATTCCTCTGGACGGATACCGTCAGGGATTCCAGAAACCAGGGCGCCGGCCCGGAGGGGAGCGGGTGATGCCGGTCATCGACCATGATGGGGCGTCACTGAACTTCGAGGTGGCCGGTTCGGGCCCGCCGGTGTTGCTCATCATGGGCCTTGGCTATCCGATGGATGCCTGGTGGCGGGTGTGGCCGTGGTTGTGCGAGGAGTTCACCGGTATCCGATTCGACAACCGCGGGGTGGGGCGAACCGGATCGGACGCGGCCGCCCCTTACACGGTCGAGCGGATGGCGACCGACGGGCTGGCCGTGCTCCGGGCCGCCGGCTTCAACCGCGCCCACGTATGGGGGATCTCGATGGGCGGGATGATCGCGCAGGAGATCGCCATCGAACAACCCGATGCAGTGGATCGACTGATCCTCGGCTGTACCCACCCTGGGGGGCCGGATGCCGTCTTCTCCGACGAGGTGCGGGCCCTCCTTGCCAATCGTTCGGGCTTGACTCCTCGGCAGGCGGCCGAGGTGTCGGTGCCCTACGTGTACGCCCCGACCACTGACCCGGGCAGGATCGAGGAGGACATCGAGGTCCGGATGGCGATCCCGACCTCACCGGAAGGCTATGACGGGCAACTGCGCGGCGTGGCTTCGTGGCAGGGTTCGGGCCAACGACTTGAGCGCATCAGTGCGCCGACCCTGGTGATGCACGGAGCACAGGACCGACTCGTTACTGCCGTGAACGGCCACTTCATCGCCGAACGCATCCCCGGGGCCGGGTGGCTGGAGATCCCCCGGGCGAGCCACATCTTCTGGACCGATCAGCCGGAGGTAACCCAACAGGCCGTCACCGACTTCCTCGGCAGGGACCGATCTGCCGCGGTCAGGTGATCGGTGCCCCGGGCTCGAGGGGTGAGTGCTGGTCCGGTGCATCCGCCGCATCCCAGCCGTGGAACAGGTGGCTCGGGAAGTTGAGCCGTCCGGCCTTGCGCCACTCGGCTGCCGCTCCGGCGAGCACGTGTCGGCGAGCGATCTGGCCGCCGTCGGCGGCTGCTCGGTAGGCCGCGCTGATCGCCGCTGCACGGATGTAGCCACCGGTCAGATCCAGGGCGCCCAGGGCCTGCACGTCCGAGTCATCGAGCAGTCCTGGGAATCGGGCGAATGCCTGAGCCCAGATGAGTTGCCGAGCATTGACGTCAGGCTCCGGGAAGTCCACGATCATGTCGAGCCGACGCTGGAACGCCTCGTCGAGATTCGCCCGCAGGTTGGTCGTGAGCAGGGCCAAGCCGTCGAAGGCCTCGATCCGCTGGAGCAGGTACGCCACCTCGATGTTGGCGTACCGATCGCGGGCATCGGAGACCTCCGACCTCTTGCCGAAGAGTGCATCGGCCTCGTCGAAGAGGAGGACCCCGTCCTGGTTCTCGACGGCTCGGAAGACCTCCTCCAGATTCTTCTCGGTCTCACCGATGTACTTGTCAACCACGCTGGCCAGATCGACGGTGAACAGCGGGACACCGAGTTCGCCGGCGATGGCCTCTGCTGACATGGACTTGCCGGTACCCGACTCGCCTGCGAAGAGCGCGGTGACCCCGCGACCCCTGGCCCCGCCGGGACGCATCCCCCATTCATCGATGACGGTGAACCGATGACGCACCCGGTCCACCAACTCGCGCAGCTGACCGCCGACCAGATCGTTGACGACGACGTCATCGAGCCTGAAAGCGGGAACCGTCGTCGCCACTCGCGACTTGCGCTGGTTGCGCCGAGCCCGGGCGATGAGAATCGACTCATCCCCGCTCGATGACCGGATCAGATCCTCAGGATCCAGGTGCGTGCTGACCGTTGCCAGTTGCTGGTCAGCCTCAGGGGCGAGCAGTTGCCACCATGCCGTGCGCTGGCTGGCTGTCGGCAAGGGCAGGGACTGGGCTCGCTGCGACCACGACCCCAGGTCGCGGCGCGCGTCGACGAGGAGGACGACGGGGACGGCGGCGTCGACGAAGCCACCGACGATCTCGGCGACTGCAGTGTCGGCCGGACAGTGCCGGCAGTCCAGAATCAGCGGTCGTGCGGAGAGGGCAACCTCTCGCGCCAGGGTGCGGGTCAAGCTGGTCACCGACTGGGGATCGACGTCCAGCATCGCCAGGTCCACGATGATCGGCTCATCACCGGTCAGTCCGATGACCGCCCGGCGAGCCTGGTCGATGGCGGCCGTGCCGGCCCGGGCCCGCAGCAGGGCAGGCAGCGGGGCGATGTCGGGTACGACGGGAAGGAGGGAGGAATCAAGGACCTGATGCTGGGGAACCACCCAGCCGCGCAGGATCTCCGGATCCGGGGTGTCATCACCGAGGACGTAGGAGTTGAGCCGTTCGGGGGCCATCAGCACCCGCGCACCCAGGGGGCGATTCATCGGCCCCACGTCGATCAGCCCCATGGTGATCAGGCGGCCATCCTGACGGAATCGATGACGAAAGGCCGGGTCCAGCAGGGTTGAACCGAGTAATCGACTGACCGTGACGACCTGGGGACCGCGGGCCTCACGATCCCGGTTCAATCGTTCGTACGCCTGCTCGAACCAGGGGTCCAGGGCTGGGGCGATCGTACAGAGCAGGATCGCGGTGTCGACGGCATCCAGCGGCAGATACTGCGTCAGTGCCTGCAGGGCTCCAGGTACGGCAGGGACACCCAGGCGCCCGCCACGCGACCTCTTGCCGCGATCGGCGGGCGACTCGTCCGCCTTGGCGAGATCCTCGACGCGATCGGCCAGCCGACCGAGGGCCGATGCCCACTCATCATTCATGGCACTGGGTGCTGTTCATCACGAGCCTTCACGTTCATCGACCGAGCGTGCGTCGTCATCGCTCATCTCGGAGCCATGTGCCTGGTTGGACTCCAGGTCCTCCTGACTCGAGACGCTCTGCGCGCGGACGACCTGGCTCTGCGGTGGCTGGACCATCCCCTCGTCACGCGTCATGTGGTATCCCGCCCCTACTGCTTTGAGCCGAGCCTCCTCGGCGGCCATCTCGGCCCGAGTGGCCGGGTCTGCCTCAGCCTCCTGCTTCCGGCGCTGGGCGCACGACCTGGCACTCTGCGACGGTCGGTTGCGCATGCCCCCGAGCTTCGTCGCCCAGGCGGCACTGGCCTGGTCGCGCTGCTCCTGGGCCACGGGGAGTGGTTCGCGGTCACTCATGCCCGGCTCCCATCCCAGCCCGAACCCGCAGGGATGGATGCTATGCGCCGTGAGCCTGGGCCGTCAGGCAAGGTCGATCACGACTTCATTTCGCCGCAGGAACCACGGCTTGAAGGGCGGGTCGAAGCGGGCGAACCGGGGTTGCCCGATCGGTTGGTAGCCGTGGGCCACTAGGGCGGACAGCAGTTCGGTGCAGTGACGCTCGTAGCTGGCTTGGGACCATCGACCCGAGTAGCGCACGGCAGCAGCCCGACCGGCTGGGACGACCCTGATCCGCACCCGTGGGTCCGTGGGTACGGGTGCGCTCTCGGGCGTCAGATCGGCGGGCAGCACGAAGGCCACGGTCTGCATCCCGGTGGGCTGCTCGGCCTGTACGACCGGCGCGGTCATCGCGATCTTCTGCCCCGGGCCCTGCAGGACGGGGGCGGTCATGGCGATCGACTGGCGTGCCTGGTTGCGGCCGGTGATGTAGCCCAGCAGGGTGGAGAAGGCTGCGTTCCCGGCCTCCTCGAAGGGGGCCTGGACGTCGACCTCGGCCACCAGGTGGGCTGGATAGCTGCGCACCTCGAACTGTGGATGGCTCTGGAGGACCTGGTAGGGCTGCTGCTCGGTCACCTTCAGAAGGTACCTCGCGATCGGCTTGCCGGGCAGATCGGCCGGGCAGATCGGCCGGGTGCATGGTGACCGCTTGACCGACTGGGGCACGATAGTCCCGGTGTGCCGGCACCGGGTGCGTTCCTGGAGAGGTGGGATGAGTTGGCGAGCGTCACCAGTATCGACAGGGACTTCGACCGGTTGACCCTCACGCTGGTGGTGGAGGTGATGGCCTCGGTGGAACGCTGCTGGCGGCTGTGGGCAGACCCCCGCCAACTGGAGCGATGGTGGGGCCCACCCGGATACCCCGCATCCGTCGAGGCCCACGATCTGACCCCGGGAAGCCGGGTCACCTACGCGATGACCGGGCCTGATGGTGAGCGCTATCCCGGCTATTGGCAGGTCATCAAGGTCGATCCCCCGCACCTGCTCGTCGTCCAGGACGGCTACAGCAATGCGGACGGCAGCCCGAATCCGGAACTGCCGACCA
>Ga0172372_10007422_pt1 | contig 14706 bp, 11 predicted proteins | sample LakKiv5m_2_FD_114544 | JGI IMG/M metagenome (GOLD analysis project Ga0172372, IMG submission 114544) | Freshwater microbial communities from Kabuno Bay, South-Kivu, Congo - kab_092012_9.5m | ecosystem: Environmental > Aquatic > Freshwater > Lake | place: Democratic Republic of the Congo...
AAGAGCCGTCTTAGTTCGGACACCGGCATCGGTTCGGTGTGGGCGAGCAAGGCGGCCTCAAGTACTTGTTTGGCTAGGGCCGTATTCATAAATAAAAGTGTTGTGGCGGAGAGAGGGGGATTCAAAAACCACCCTAAATCCCGCTGATTTTGAAGCTTTATTCTTTTATCCTCAGCCCCGATTGCCCTGGATATTGCCCGGCCGGGAACGCTCTTGAGGATTCGTCTTCAGAACGAACTGCTGTAATCTAACAGGTTCCAAGAAAGGGTTCAAGCCCAAAATTTCCTCCTCGCAATCGCTGAATATTAGCCCACGCCAGCGAAATCTCGCCAATGCAGCGAACGAATCAGTCGCCATTTAAGGTTCATTACCCCCGCCGCGTTCGCGACCAAACTTGGGTCTTTCGCCTAGTCAATAAGGGCACGGGACGACTATCCTCGTCAACCAACTGGTTAGTGGACCTTGCTGCTGTAGCTCTCACGCTTGGGCACCGCTCGGGTATCGCGAGCATCTTGCCCCTCTACAAAGCAGAAAACCTGCTACGACATAACAAGCTCAAAAAATTCAATCGCCAAAAACGCCAGGACGAGGATTCGTTTTTCGTCTCAGACTCGACCTACAGAAAAAGACTTCAGGAGGCATTTCCGTTAATAAAGACGTACTTTGTAGCCACGGTTACTAGTCGCTCCCACAAAGAAGTTAACAGGAAGCAATTTATTAGCTGGCTAACTGAGGAGATCAAAAGTACAAACAGTCAACTCTGCAAGATCTTAGAGGCCGGCGGCTATAAAGAACTTGTTGGTGGGAATTACGGGCAAAACTGGTGGAAAAAGCAGCTTCGCGCTAGCACGTTGATGGGAGGAAAAAAATAAAAAAGGGAGAGTAAATATTTTTTGTATCTTTTCGGTGAAAAATTTCTGTACTACCGAAAGGAGGCCTGACCATGTACGACAGAGTGCTCGTGACACGCATACTCCGCATGAAAGACCTGGTGCTACTTCTAGGGGTTAATCAAAGTACGATTTACGCGTTAATTAAGAAAGGCCGATTTCCCGCCCCGTTTAAGCTACTTGACGGCGGCAGAGCGACCGGTTGGCTGGGATCCGATATCGAGGAGTACATCAAAACAAGATCGGAGCTGCGCAAATGAGCACAGTCCTACCGCTACCCGATTATCAAAAGCTACCCAAGCTCCTGCAACAGTATCCCGCGTGGACACTGTGGCGCTACGAAGATCAAGGGCGTGCTAAGCCGGCAAAAGTGCCGCTGTCTCCGAAAACCTTTCGCAAGTGCAATCCATTCGTAAAGCCCAATCAGCTTTCACTTCCGGCCGCCCTTGAACTCGCTTCACCTCACGGCCTAGGTGTTGGTGTCGTATTAACCGGCGAACCAATTGAAATCGATGACAAGAAACAACACTTAATCGGGCTTGATTTTGACAACTGCGAAAACAAAATGAATGACCTTAAAGCACTTTGGAAATGGCTCAATAAGCCATATATGGAAGTTTCGCCGAGTGGAAACGGGCTACGGATGTTCGCCTTATGCCTCGAGCTCTTGCCCGGGGGAAACTGCGGGGAAGGTCGAGAGCTCTACAGCGCGGGGCGATTCCTGACCGTAACCGGAAACCCCGGGCTTGGAACCATTACCGATCAAACCGAAAGACTCGCTGCGCTACATGACAAATGGTTTCCGAAGAAAACCACACCGTTTATCAATATAGCAGACCACAGTTTTCCTGAAAATGAAATCAACAAGCACCGATTGCTTGAAGCACTGGCAAAAATAAGCGCAGACTGCCCCTATGAGAAGTATCGGGATATCTGTTGGGCCATCTTCTCAACCGGTTGGTTCTGGGCGTATGAAATCGCTCGCGACTGGAGTCTCAGCGCTCCGCATCGGTTTGAAGAAAAAACCTTAGACATCCTCTACCGCACCTTTGACGCCAATCGAGCCCGCAGACCATCGGTCGGGACGATTTTCTACTACGCAAAGAATTCTTAAAATGACGAACAAAACTAGCATGGCAGCACTGCAGCTACTACAAACAAGATTCGGTGTGGTGGATCTGCAGGGAAAAATCATGATTGTTGACTTAGATCAACTACAAAATACGCGGTTAGGTACCCCACACTGCGAAACACATTTTTACGAACGTACAGAGGCAGAGGTACTTATGCGCCGGCAGGTCGAGGCAGCGGGGCTTGGGCCATGGATAAATACGTTAATGAAAGATTTTCTAAGCAATCAAGGAACGCGGCTCTTTAATCAGATTGCGTTCACACCGATGCTACTAGGGCCCAATATCTTAAATCTGTGGATCGGACCAACGGTGCGCGGAATTCCAGGGCGGTTCGATCTAATCGATGAATTTCTTCGCGAGGTCATCTGCGATGGAAATCTCACCGACCACAACTATTTAATTTCTTTTTTGGCGCACGCCATACAAAAGCCTGAAGAAAAGCCCGGGGTAATGCCCGTACTAATCGGTAACCAGGGGACCGGGAAAGGCACCCTGCTTCGACTTCTTTCCATCATTTGGGGAAAGACATCCCTGCAAGTCTCAGACGTCGACAAAGTAATTGGCCGATTCAACGCGGCACTCGAGCGAAATTTTATGATTCTGATGGATGAAGCCTTGTTCAAAGGTGATCACAAAGCGCTCGAGCGCTTAAAGTCTATGATCACTGAACCTGTGATCGGAATCGAGCAGAAAATGCAACCGTCACGAACGATCGCCTCAGTTCACCGTTTTATCGCTGTTACGAATCATGAAAAATTCGCCCGTGTCGATCGGGATGATCGACGATTTATTGTTTTTCGGGTCTCGGACTGCAGACAGGGGGATAACGATTACTTTACAAAGCTGCATACCGAAATCGAGACTGGCAATGCTGTTTCAGCGTTTGTACACTATTTGGAGCAGCTCGATTTAATAGGATTTAATGTCCGTATCCGCCCAAAAACCGCTGAACATGCGAACCAAAAGATTCAGTCTCTCGAGGGGTTTGATCGATTTTGGTTTGAAGTGTTGTATTCGGGGAGTCTGCATGGCAGCCGACAGATTGATGGCGACTATGAATGGGTATCCCCACAATTCATCTCTTCATCAGATCTTTTGGAGCACTATAAAACGTTTAACAAAAATTCCGAGCGCTATGCGCCAATGCAAAGCCGCGAACTCAAGTCACGACTTGAGCTGCTCTGCAGATCAGTGTGCCCCGCCCGAGGCGCTAGCTTTCTCAACAATATGGTGCGCGGTTACAAGCTGCCAAGCCTTTCCCGGGCGAGAGCTGAGTTTGAAACTTTCTTAGGTGGCTCGGTGCCTGGCGGTTGGCCGGACTGACAGATGAGACGGCTTATTTACTATTAAATGTTATTTTTTAATTCTGCTCATTGAAATTAGAAATTTCCGTCAAATCTGTCACTGCACCCCAAGAAGATAGGCGCGGTTATGACTCAGGTGCATATTTCTCAAAAACGAACGCAGGCGACTCTCCTCGGGGATTACCAAACTTCCCATACAACCAAAGCGCCGCATCCTCGAAAGTACAGATCGGGCGGTAGCCCTTCGGCTTTGGACCACGGGTTCGAAGCCCCGAAATGAGCCCATAAAGCCTAAAGATATCTTCAATCTGCATTAGCCGGCCAAGGCTTGCACTGCGCTCATCCCTGATGGCACGGGTCTCACGGCCGTGTTGAAAAAATCGGCTCGCACTGACCATCCTGCCCGCTGCCGTCTTTGGGCCCGTACTCAATCCTCCATGAAATCGACAGACTCGCTGCCCGCGAACTGCGGGCGCCCTGCAGGGACCGCGACCCGCTGCGCGCCTTGCTTGGCAACGCGTACAACCGGTGAATTTCGTCATTTAGGTCTCCCCCGGGGGGAACACAGAGAACCTCTGACAAAGTTTTAGCTCTCTTTTGTGTCGAAAGTAAAGGATTTCACGCTTTCAACCGAAGGCTTCAAAATATTATGTAAACTGTACATTAATACAGTTTTGAAGTAAACTCAAAAAACTGGAGGTTTTCTCCAGTATCTGAACCTACCCACTGGAGCAGAGCTCCAGTAGACTACTGCCATGGATTTTCAACAGTTTTTCTCTGACCGAAAAGGTCACTTTCACGGTCACGAAACCTTTCCCCTTCGTCAGCTTTGGCTGACCAAAGCCTACAAAAAGGCTAGTGAATCCCACTTTAGCCCCGAAGTGTTCACAAATGAGGATGCCATTATTCGATTCGGGGTTGGCAAGAACATGGTCGATTCCATTCGGCATTGGGCCCTCGCATGCGATGTACTAAGAGAAGGTGAAAAAAAACTAGTTCCCGGTGAAATCGGGGAATGGCTCCTTGAGACTCGAGACCCCTACTTCATAAACCCCGCAAGCGTTTGGCTGATTCATTGGGTGCTGTGCGGTCGAGGTGGACGTTCAACAACATGGTGGTGGCTTTTCAATTTTGTTAGTCATTCAACATTTGACCGGGAGCTCTTACTAAAAGAACTGATCGAGTTTGCACATAACCGAAAATTTAAAGCCTCTAACCTCACGTTAAAACGTGACTTAGAAACCTGCTTAAAAACGTATTTACCGCGCGCAAGCTCAGACTCGCGTGAGGAGGCCGCGGAACCTTTGCTATCAGAGTTAGGTTTGATCAGACAGACTAACCATGGACGATCACTATCGTTCAACCGGGGGTCTAAGCCACTTCTACCAGCAGAAGTCTTTGTATTTGCATTGTGCGAGTTTTGGCAGAACCGCAATCATCAGCTTGAGAGAGAATCTAAAACCTTGCCTTTTGCGGATGTGGTGAACGGTCGAGGAAGCCCCGGAAAAGTCTTCAAGCTAGACGAAAATGCGGTCACGGAAAGACTAATTCATCTCGACGACCTTACCGATGGTGCCTTACGCTGGAGCGATACGGCAGGCGTAAAAAACATTAGCCTACATGGTAAAGAAAACCTTGAGTCGTTGAAATTTCCGTTGCTCTCTCGCGCCTACAATACGGAGGTGCGATAAATGCGACGAACAAAATTTCTGACAGAACAGGTCGCTTTAACACCTCATTTTCAAAGATCGATTCGAATTGATATCGATCTAAATAAAGAGGATGTTTTAAACGGTTATGTACTTCAACCTACCGCAAAATCAGTGCTAGAAAACCTTGCGAGATCACTTCAGCACTCAAAACAAAGCGCGTTTACATGGACGGGCCCATACGGAGGCGGTAAGTCATCGCTAGCCCTACTGCTATCGAGCCTTGTAAGCCCAAAAAGACAACTTCGTGAACATGCAAAAGAAATACTAGATATCGACGACAGCTCAGAGATCGTAAAAACGTTTTCTCATAAATGGCGTTTTCTACCGATAACGGGATCAAGAGAGTCCATAACGGAATTGATCTACTCAGCAGCCGATCAATTCCTGGAAGATTTTCGTAAGCCTGGCCGGCGATCGAGGGACGTAATCGGAGCCTTGGAAGACTACGCAAAGGCTAAGCGTTGCAAGATACTGCTAGTCGTCGATGAGATGGGTAAGGTCTTAGAGCACATGGCAAGAGCGGGTGAGGACATCTTCTTTTTCCAGGATCTTGCCGAACGAACTCGGGAACATCGCAATATCGTAACCATTGGCATATTGCATCAAAGCTTCGAGCAGTATGCCCAGCGCCTCAGCAAAGAGTTACGTGATGAGTGGGCAAAGGTTCAGGGGCGCTACGTTGATTTGCCTCTGAGCTCAACGAATGACGAGACGATTAATCTTGTTAGCCGAGCCATCAGAGCGAATTACGCTCATCCGCAGTCTGTTGAATATGCAGAAACCGTCTTTAAAACAATAAAAATACGTCGACCAAATATCTCAGCTGAAATCAAACGCAACCTAGATCAATGCTGGCCGCTACATCCAGTGGTTGCTACCGTTTTAGGGCCTGCAAGCCGAAAACGCTACGGACAAAACGAGCGCAGTTTATTTGCCTTTCTCTCGTCTGTTGAAGCCGGAGGTCTGCGCAGTTTTCTTGAGCAAACAAAAGCTTCTGAGACTGCCAATTATGGCCCCGCGGAGTATTTTGACTATTTGAATCTCAACTTTGGTGCTGCAATTCAGAGCTCTGGTGACTCCAGACTTTGGGCCCTGATTAGCGATGCGCTCGAGCGCGCCAATCGACTATCTACGAATCACCAAAGGCTTCTCAAATCTATAGCGATCATTGAATTGTTCAAAGATAGCTCCGGACTGCAGGCAACTACTGAAGTCCTAGGGACACTGGGAATTGCTTCGTCATCAGAGCTAGAAAAACTACTTAATGCGCTAGCCCAAAACTCGATAATCGTCTATCGGAAACACATCGGCGCATGGGCTCTGTATGCAGGCAGTGATTTTGACATCGAATCATCGGTAGACGAAGCTAAGGCAGAAATTGGAGAGCTGTCAACCGAACTACTAGCGAAGCTTATTGATCCAGCCCCGGTCATTGCTAAAGAGCATTACTGGAATAGCGGGTGTTTACGGTGGTTTACAAAGCAAATTCTGTCAATCACAGCACTCAGGCAGCGAAAGGGGATCAGGCTAGATGAAGGATCAGGCGGGGCTTTTATTTTGGTTCTACCAGATGAAATTTCTGGTATCCAAAAACTTCCAGAGATTCTTCAGGAGGAATCAAAGCTTCTCTCTGAGGATTCCAGCTTTCAACACGTAGGGATCATTCTTGGGTCTACCTCTGCCGAACTCTCGGCAGCAATACTGCAGGCTGCTCAAGAATCTGCCGCTCTCGATCTTATACTCCGATCTCGCACCGAGCTTGAAAGTGATCCGGTAGCCCGACAAGAAATCCGCGGAAGAATCGAAGCAGCAGAAATTACGCTCGAAACACAGCTTGAAGCTGCGATGCTACAGGCTAGCTGGACATATGCCGGCGGAGTCCATCACAAATTTGACCGTAAGGCGGGGCTGGGAATTATTGCGTCTTATGTTGCCTCAGATATCTACAAATATTGTCCGGAATTTCATAATGAACTTCTAAATCGACAATCCTTGTCATCATCAGCAGCGAAAGCCAGAAAAGATCTTCTTTACAAGATGCTTGCTTCAGAGCATGAAAAGCATCTCGGCTACACCGGATCTTCCCCAGACGCCGGGCTTTACGGATCGATTGTCAGAGATCGGATTCACCTTAGTTACGGTGGAACCTGGCGGTTTGTATGCGACAGCGCAAAGACCGACAAGCTTGGCATGTTATGGCGTGAGACCGAAGCGCTAGTTAACGCTAGTGCAGATGGAATCTCTTTGGCGGAGGTGTACAGATTCTGGGAGGGAAAACCTTTTGGGCTAAGGCGAGGAATCATTCCCGTACTATTTTTTGCTTTTTACCTCGCAAACCGAGAAAAGTATGCAATCTACTCGCAGTCAGTATTCATTCCTAGCCTAACCGAAATTCATATTGACGAATTTCTAAAATCACCGGATAAATTCCTGGTTAAAGAGGTCAGACTAACCGACGAACAGGAGACTTTGCTGCGGGAACTATCGAATTCTCTTGCAAAGACGCAGCACACACTTTTTGAAACATCCCCCCTTGAAATAGCGCGGGGACTAGTTGCAAGAATCTTACGACTCCCAAGCTGGACTCGGCGAACGGCGAAGCTCAGTCCCGACACCCGTCGTATCCGAGCCTCCCTACTCGCTGCAAGCGACCCCAATGCCCTACTTTTTCATGAACTGCCGAAAGTCTTGGGAACCAACGACTCCAGCAAGATTTTGTCTGAGCTGACAAAAGCCATTGACGAGCTGGAGTCAGCCCTTCCGAAGCAGCTACAGGCTGTAATGGGTTCAATGCTGTCAGCGCTTGGCGAGAAAAGCTCAAACTTAAAGTTGCTAAATCAGCGTGCAATAGCGATTAAAGGTCAGTCTGGCGACCCAGAAATGGGCGGTTTTCTAGTTCGCGTTTCCGAGTTTGCAAACTCACCTGAACAGGCATTAGATATGGTCTCAATTGCCGCAAAGAAGCAGGCGCGAGACCTCACCGATCTCGATTTTCAAGCTGCTGAAAATCAGCTTCTTAGTTGGTGTCTTGATTTTAAAAAACTTGAATTACTTGCAACGGTGAATAGCCGCAGCAAGGGAAGATACGTACTGAATTTCGGTTATGGCTTACACAATAGCCAACAAAAGGGGATTCTTCAGTTTCAGGTATCGGACGAAAATCGTAAACAGGCAGAAGCTCATGCCAAGAAAATCAAGAAGCTCCTTGAAAGTCTCGACAAAGAGACTCAGCTTGCAGCGCTCGCTCACACATCACACATGATCGCGGAGGAAAGAAATGGCTGAAAGGCATCTTGTCGGATTATCGGGGGGAAAGGACTCTGCAGCGCTTGCAGTTTTTATGAGTTCACACCCCGACTATCAACACCTCGACATACAGTATTTCTTTTCGGACACAGGCAAGGAACTTCCAGAAGTCTATGAGTTTCTGATTAAGCTCGAGGGAACGTTACATAAAAAAATAGTGCGTCTTGGATCTGATCGCTTTGGGGAGAATAAAAATCCTTTTGATTTCTGGCTAGATCAATACGGATACTTCTTACCCTCGCCACAAACACGGTGGTGCACGCGAAAATTAAAGCTCGATCCGTTCAAAAACTGGATTAAACCTTGGCTAGCACAGGGGGACAAAATCTATCAATATGTGGCGATTCGTGCAGATGAAACGGAACGCGAGGGTTTATGGAACACCAACCCTAACATTGTTACTTTGCTTCCGTTTCGAGAGCACGGCATAAACAAAGAGATGGTGACCGACATTCTGAATGCAGGTAACCTCGGCTTACCGAAGTATTACGAATGGCGCTCTCGCAGTGGATGCAGTTTCTGTTTCTTTCAGCAGAAGATCGAATGGGTTAACCTGAAGGAGCGGCATCCTAAGAAGTTTGAAGAAGCCAAAGCTTATGAGAAATCTGCTCTTGAGCACGATTCACCCTTCACATGGAGCCAGGGAGAATCGCTTGAGCAGTTAGAGCAGCCCGAGAGAGTCGCTCAAATCAAGTCTGATTTTTTAAAACGATTAGATCGCGAAACCCAATCTAAGAAAGTTAATCCTCTTCGAACAGGAATCGAGGCTTATCACGACATTGACGATTTGTTTCTTGAAGACGAAGGGGGTGGAGCCTGTTTGGTTTGTCACAAATGACTATCTCAACCACGGTATTAAACGATCCCAAACAATATCTAAAAGACGATCCGTTCGCTTCATAACAATATCAAGATTCCACCGATCTCTCTTTACGATAGATTCTAGCGCAGGTTGATATTCTGACTCGAGTATCAGTTTGCGCTGTCGCTCTGTCAGCTGCAAGCCAGACGCCCTTATTGAAGCCTCGCGATCCCTTTGATTAGTCTGAGTTAGGGCTTTATAGATATGCTTTTTAATCTCCCACGCCTGATTGCCTGAAAGAATATTGTCAACATCTGGGAGAATGACAAGATTCCCCAGCCGATCCTTAACTGTGGGATCTTCATAAACGTCAGCATCCCACTGACCAGCAATAGCTGCTCTTGGCGCTATATGTTCGATCCAATATCCGTCATTTCGGAAATTTTCATGTCGAAAATACTTATGAGAATTCAACACACCCGGTGTAATTAGCCCTGGATCTTGCGGATCTGGCACGCAATCATGCTGAGCAAGAAGTAAGACAAATTTTGTGAGGTGCGTCTGCTTGCCGATAGGTACTATCCTTGCGTAAGACCTCCAGTTTAGTTTGTTTTGTATTGGTCCGTCTCGTCCTGCTTTTTCATGCTGTAAACGCCTGTAAAGTTCCGCTTTAAGCTCAACGGCAGAAATTCGCCGATCTGAGGAGCGCGTCTTACAAAAAGCTCCCTCCCCATTATCGCCACTCATAATACTTCGATAAATACTGTCGATCCCAGCAGTCCCACCCCGCGCTGCCCGCCACAAAATGGAGAAAGCGGTGACAGCTTTAATGACCGTTCTAATTTCCTGAGGTGAACAACGCTCATCACGCTGCAAGGTATTTGACTCATGCCAATCAGAATAAAATCGAGTAATAACCGGATACGCTACCGAGTGTCGAATCTCCGCCAAAAAAGCACAGCAAAGCTTTACTTCGTCATCGCCTTGAATTATCTCGATAAAGCGCGATGCATTGTTAAACTTCCGCTCTCCAAAAATATGACTAATCTCAGCTGAGTTCCAAAGCAGTTGAAGATACTCTTCACGGCGTTCAACGTCTGTATCTATTCCTGTATCAAAGAAAGATTTTTTTAATTGTCTAACCTGTTCACTCAGATTCTTCCCAGTCTTTTCCCCTTCCTGAGCTAACGAAAAGAGAATTAATGTGTCAGACACTAGTTTCGCACGCTGTGGTGGTGTATTCGGGCGACTAAAAACACGATCGATATGATTGAAGAAGATAGCTTCTCTAGAATTAGCATATCGATCCAAGGGAATGAGACGTATTACCTGAGGCTTAAATGTCTCATATGGATTGAGAGGTTCACCAGTGGTATTGAGTCGTTCAAAGACCTCAAACGCAATATCTTCAGTCATACCGCGAACAACGGTCATTGCAACGCGTTTTAAAAAGTAACCGGTGAAAGCCTGAAGTCTTACAATATTCTTAAAAAAATCGACATCCTCGCTATCAACTCCGGAAAGATCTGGGACTCTTCTGCCGAAGAGAAGCTCATTGACATCCTGCTGCGAAAAAATTTTTTGATATGACGGTAGGTCTGAAAACCAATCATCGTTTGATTCCACGTTTTGGCGGTTTATCATGACACCCCCAACGGCACTTCGCACGTCTTGAAATCGATCTTTTTCAAAATTTGATTGTCCGTGCGGCCAGTTGGTTGGGTTCCTTGGCTTTAGGCCCTGTCCAGCCTCCCGAGTTCTAAAGTACTCTGAAACAAGATACGCGATCGGGCTAAAAAAATCAGCACCTATCACCCATCGGTCATCTTGAGCCCGAATTAACTTTGGGGCCTTAACGCGGTTGGTATAGAACTGATAAGTGAGTATTCTTTCAAGGGCTGTAACTTGCTGCGATATCCAATCGCTTAGTTCCGTCAATGCTGGAGTCGTGGCTCTTTCGGCTGTTCGGTTTGTTCGTCGTAGAAACTCGTCTAACTCACACAAAAGAACCAATGAAATTAAACTTACCGTGCTTATTCGCTGTTGCCCATCAACTAGCGATATCACGTTATCTGGTAGGTCGACAGATCTCGCGCGTTTTGCATCCCCAATCCCATCAGTCGTGATAAAGGTTCCAATATACGTATAGTTATCGCGCTGACCTTTCTCATAGACCGCCGATAAACCGGAGACGATATCCTCAATCATATCTCCGACCTTATCCCTACTCCAAGCATACGATCTTTGAAAAATTGGTATTAGAAAGCCTACCCTTGGATCCCCCAGATAATCGCTGGCACAAAAAGTCGCTGACTTAAACTTATCTTCTATATCGGACATATTAAAAGGCCATTCCTAAGAGTCGATTTTGGTTCGGATCAATTACATACTCACTGTCAGAGCTAAAATTTTTGTGACACGACTTTAACTCTGTGCTAATAAAGCGCTGTAAAGCGCCTAATAGCTTCTTTACTTCTGGAGTTGGGGTCTTCAAAGGAAAAAAAATCTTGGTGTTGTTGACATCTGACACAATCGAACTTACCGTGTATTTCCATTCGTCAAACCACGGAGTCAACTCAAGTTTTTTGTGTAGCTCGGAAGTATCTAGATCAATAAAAAAATTATTATCATAAATCCCAAGACCGCAGCCAAGTTTTAACGCGCGAATACCTTCAAACTTTCCATATTCGTCCCAAAAATATCCAACCGATAGTTCATTTAATTTTAAAATCACACTCTGTTGGATTTCAGGGTCATTCTGCTCAAAAGCTAGCTGTGGATCGCTAGACAAATAGAACAATACTCTATCTTGTGATGAGTAATAGTCACGCAGCTTCTCTTCTAACTCAGAGGCATAACGAAGCAGACCAAGGTCCGAGCTATCTATTGCCCTAAAGTGCGCTACTTTGTTCCTCAGCGGCAGTACGGATCCCTGTAAAGCCGCTCTTAAGCCGTAATCATCATTCAAAATCGTTCGCGCTGAATCCCGCCAAAGCTCTCGAAAAATAACTTGAATCAACTCGCTGAGACTCAAAAAAGAGAGCTCAGATGACCTAGACCAGTAAATTCCCTGTTTCTTCTCTGTCTGAATTCTCCTTTCGATTAGCTGATAGTTTTCATCACTTAATTGCGTAATCCAACTGCGTCCATACTTGCTTATCAGCTGCCATCGAACGAATCTGCGCAGCATTACCTCAAATGCGGCAATTTTTGAAAATGCAGTCACAGCTATTGGATTCATACATATCAGCCCATCTGTGCTAAGAACCGCTCCATATCTACTTTAATTTGGGGTCCTCCAACAAGTCCCGTAGCGTTTTTATAAACACCCTCCTTTTGCCAGTCAATCTTAGTGGAGAGATACTCAATCTGTGTTTGTACTCGATCCCAATTCATCTCTTTCAGATTTAGGTCGTAGTTACTTCCTAGTATCTGGAATCCAATACGAGACCAAGCGATGAGTCCGGTCAGCTCAAGTAACTTGTATCTAAACGCACGTCTTCCTTCTTTTGGCACCCCCAAGCGCATTAGATCATCAAAGGCCTCTGGATGAGCATCTTGAATCAAAAGCCAATACTTAATCATAATTTCTAGCTTCGCTTCCCGAGAAATGTCGACAATGGCTCCGTGGGAAAACATTCGCTCTAATTCATTAGCGACACTATGCAGCGCGAACAAATGCTCCGGCCCCATGCGTGTTCTTGTTATCCGACCAAAGAAAGGACTTGATTGATCAGTATTTAGGGCCCAACCAAGATGAATATAGTCGCCTCCTATTTTTGAGGTTAAAAGCGGATTATCGGCCGCTATATATTCAGTTAGCGACTTTGGAACGCCAACCTGCGTGTTATTAATAATTGAGAACTCGTGGATTTCCTCGTCTCTTGTAAGATTATCGATCAGCACAAAGTCAACATCTCGATCAACCTGTTCTGTATCAAATAACAGCACATAGCCTCCAAGGCGATGCTGCCCGTCTATTACGGCGGCATGACTTTCTACGACTAAACTCCCAAAGTCAGTTTCGTTTTTAGACGGCTCAAAAACCCATTTTCCGCGGCCACTTAGTATCACTGGGGGAACGACACTAGTAGGGTTTCCGATTAGAAACTGCTTGAACTTACTCATTCGGGGACTTGAACCTGGTCGCTGATATCCACTTTCTATTACCTCGGTAAGCGGTGTCTTTACGCTTTTTTCGATAACCGGAACAAAGACAAGCTCCCGTGCTCTCGCGGACGAAAATGATCCGTAGTAGTAGCTTCTCTCACCTAGTCGCTTTCTGAGTACATTTTGAATTCTGTATGCCATTCTCTCTTTTCCTCTAAAAATTCTTTAGCTATTGGCTTATTTCTAGCTTTTATTGGTCAACCCGTAAGCTTTTCAGAAAAGTGATTCACATTGAATCGACTGTTCTGTAGATCAAATTAAGTTCGGAAAGCATAGATGCCTAAGTAAATTTACGATACTACATATAGGGGTTTCTCTGCAATATCTGCTCCGTAGTGGCTCGGTCAAGCCTTCGCAGAAAGGCTTTTCCCCGACAGGAAGCGATGACAATCGATTTTTCGGCAAAGGAATTTAGAGAAAATAACCCACTACAAATAGTTATTTTTCATGCTTGGAAACGATATCTTCTTTATTCCCGCTCATATAATTAAACCGTAAATACGAGGCTGGCTGCTATGTCTGAGTTCTTCTTCCCTGCGATACCTTGCGTCGCAGGTAGGCTGGAGCCAAAGACCACTCCCGCCAGGCCTCCACAATCATCACCATCGCCAGGGTATCTAACTCGCAGTACCGCAGTAGCGCCGCTTGTATCGCAGCTCGGGTCTCAGGCGATAGATCTTCAAACTGCAACCGGGCAAATGCCATGGCCGCGGCACCCCCTTCCGCAATCTCAATATCGACATCTAAGGCCTCGAGATCTGCGTGATCTGCACCCTGATCGCCCAGCATCTGCTGGGTGAGTTTTTTTAACCGCTGGTAAGGATCAATCAGCGCACCGTCGCGCTCCTCCCACCAGCTAAACCCAGAGTAGTTTTTGCTGGGGATCTCTTTTCCGTAAACCGGCTTTTGGTATTTTTCTTTCAGATAGGCCGAGGTCTTCAGCACCGCAGGCAATACTTTTTTAATCGATACCCGCGCCTTGGTATCCGGATGAAAATAGGCCCGCTCAGCGATGACCGCCAAGTCCACCACCGCCCGATCTCCCCCTTTGGTCACGTGGGTAATGAAATCGAGTAACTCCTGCCGGTCATCGGGCGGGGATTCAACGTCTGCCAACTGCCGTGCAATCTGATTTAACACGGAATTCTCGTGGACTGCCCAGCAAAAAAACGTGCCTTGATCACGCTCTAGGTCACGCTTAAGCGCACGGACAAACTCAAAGTTCGGAAACACCCCAGGCTCGGCCAGCAGGAACTGGCCCGCATGATGCACGCTGCCATCGTCCTCGATCACATGATGTGAGTATTGGAACGCGATCGTTTCATAGGGCCGCATCCCTTTAAAAAACGGCAATGCAACGGTGGCTGTTTCAAAGTCGATCATGTGTAA
>Ga0172372_10007425_pt1 | contig 14703 bp, 9 predicted proteins | sample LakKiv5m_2_FD_114544 | JGI IMG/M metagenome (GOLD analysis project Ga0172372, IMG submission 114544) | Freshwater microbial communities from Kabuno Bay, South-Kivu, Congo - kab_092012_9.5m | ecosystem: Environmental > Aquatic > Freshwater > Lake | place: Democratic Republic of the Congo...
TAAAGAAACTGCACCAATCGGATGCACATTGACCAAATGATTTTTTGATTTTTCTAAAATTAATTTTACTACCTCTGCAGAATCTATCGCGGGATTTGTGTTTGGCATGCACGCAACTTCAGTAAAACCACCTGCTGCTGCTGCGTTACTTCCTGATTCAATTGTTTCCTCATCTTCCCTACCGGGTTCACGAAAATGAACATGCATATCAAACAATCCCGGCAAACAATACATCTTCTCAAAATTGTAAATCTTCACATCAGAAATGTCTTTTTCAGATAAATTTCCTATTGATTTTATTATACCATCTTCTATTAGCAAATCCGACTTCTGATTAATTTTTTGTTCGGGATGAAGGAGATTCAAATTTTTTAATAATATTTTCATTCTATTCTCGCTACCTTGTTCCTAATAAATATAAAACTGCCATTCTGATCGCAACTCCATTTGTTACTTGGTCAAGAATAATTTGATACGGACCATCAGCGACTTCAGAAGTTAGCTCAACACCACGGTTTATAGGTCCTGGGTGAAGTATTAAAACATCCTTGTTGTTTTTTTCAATTCTCTCAGCTGTAATTCCAAAATAATTATGATACTCGCGCAAAGTTGGAATTGAAGTTCCAGCCTTTCTTTCCAACTGAATTCTTAAGACATTTAAAACATCATTTTTAGCAATTGCTTTTTCAATATTATTATAAACATTAACACCAAGTTTTTGAATTCCAACAGGTATCATAGTCAACGGTCCACAAACAGAAACCTCAGCACCCATAGTTTTCAATCCATAAATATTCGATAATGCAACCCTGCTATGAGCAATGTCGCCAACAATACAAATCTTAAGACCTTTTAATTTGCCAAGTTTTTCGCGAATCGAATACATATCAAGCAAAGCCTGAGTAGGATGTTCATGCCTGCCATCACCAGCGTTTATAATACTTGCATTTGAAATTCGAGTTAAAAATTGTGGAACACCAGCAGATTCATGCCGCACAACTATCATATCAACTTTCATTGCCTCAATGTTTCTGATAGTATCCTTAAATGTTTCTCCCTTCTTAGTACTGCTTCCTGATTTAGAAAAGTTAATTGTGTCAGCAGACAAACGCTTCTCCGCCAATTCAAAGGAGATTCTCGTTCGAGTAGAATCCTCGTAAAAAAGATTCACAATAGTTTTTCCTTGCAGCGTGGGGACTTTCTTAATAGGTCTTTCCAAAACTTCACGAAAGGTTTTAGCGGTATCCAAAATTGTTTGAATATCTTCTTGCGATACTCCATTCAATCCTAAAAGATGTTTAATCGAAACTGGCATAATTAAATTCCTTTTTTTGATGCATCAATTAAATAAACAGCATCTTCTTCATCAATTTCTTTCATGCGGACTTTGACTTCCTCATCGATCGAAGTAGGAATGCTTTTACCAATAAAATCGGCTATAATTGGCATTTCACGGTGACCACGGTCAACTAAAACACAGAGTTGAATAGTATGTGGTCTTCCTAAATCCATTAAAGCATCCAGGGCAGCCCGAACCGTTCGACCTGTATAAAGTACATCATCAATAAGAACAATATGCTTTTCAGTAATATCAAATTCGATATTGGTAACTGATACTTCCGGTTGTTTTAATCGTGTTCTAAAATCATCCCGATATAATGTTACATCAAGGGTTCCGAGCGAAGGTTGGGTTTTCTCAATCTCATCTATCTTAGTTTGAATTCGCTTAGCTATAAATTCTCCTCTTGTTCGCATGCCAATCAATACGACATCATGAACACCTTTGTTTTTTTCAATTATTTCATGCGATAATCTTGTGATAGTGCGATTGAAACCAACTTCATCTATTATTTTTGCTTTAATATTCATAAAAAAATCCCCATAGCTAAGAAAGCTTATGGGGACCTCCAAATAGTTTTAAAATATTATTATTTCTATTGTACATCTTGTACATCCTTTTTTACCTCACTGGATAAAATTAAAGGTTAAAAAAAGGGGGCAAATGCCCCCTAAAAATTAGTCAACTACTTTCAATTCGATTCTTCTGTTTTCAGCACGACCAGCAGGAGTAGTATTATCAGCAACAGGATTTGCACTACCATAACCAATAGCAGTCAGTCTGCTAGCAGCAATTCCTTTACTTGTGAAATAATCTTTTACAGATGCAGCTCTTGCTTGTGAAAGAGTTTGGTTAGCTTCAACTTTACCAACATTGTCTGTATATCCTTGAACTTCAATTTTCAAGTTTGGATTATCTTTTAATACTTGCACAGCTTCATCCAATAATGCAAATGAACCTTTATCTAACTTTGCACTATTAGTAGCAAATTTAACTCCCTTCAATACCCAATTTTTCTTTCCTTCAAAAACTGTAGGTTTCTTTACTTCAGGTTGAGGAGTTGGAACTTTGGGTTGTTGAACCTGAGGAACTGGAACAGGTTTTTCAACAACAACTTCTTTTACAACTTCTTTCGGGATATGCTTTTTGATCAAGTTTTCAATTTTGTCATAATCAACTTCTGCTGATTTCGGAGCTTCAACAGAAATACCATCATACATTTGGCAAAGTTTTGAAGGTTCGCCTTTTTTGAAGTAGTAGATCGCACCAACTTCAGCAACCATATATGATGATCCTGCAGCTCCAAACAATCCGCCAACACCTGAACCAGCACCTTTAGATGTAATTCCATTGAAATAGCTATTAGACATAGTATGGAAACCAAATTCAGCTTTTACTTTCCAGTTATTATTAATTGCATAATCAGCACCAAAACTAAATGCAACTTCATAATCAATATCTGAATCATAAAGAACCTTTACATTACCATCATACATTGAATAACCAAAACCACCACCGAAGGTAAAATATGGTGATAATACTTCACAAGGAACTAAATAATAGACTAAATCTAAGTTACCAATTAGTGAAGAATTTGTATTGTCAGCATTCTTATCTTTCAATGTAAGGAAGCTGCCTTTTAATCTCAAACCAACATGCTCGCTGAAATTTCTTTGCAATGATACATAACCAGCGCCATAGTAACCTTCACCAGCGCCGAGCGGTGCATTCATAAATCTTGGATATGACAAACCAAACCCTACTGACCAGCTATTTTTTGCAAGCTGAGCAAAACTTGAGCTTGATAATCCTAAGACTAATAATATTGTAAACAATACAGATATTTTTTTCATGTTTCCCTCATTATGTTATTAATTGATGTTTTATTTAACTGAAAACTAATCATATTAAATTTTGTTGTCAAGATTTTTTTCGAATCTTTTGTCGGGGTGAGTGGATTCGAACCACCGACCTCTTGGTCCCGAACCAAGCGCTCTAACCGGGCTGAGCCACACCCCGCAAAATTTTGCCACAAATATAATTAAATTATTTTATTTGTAAAGTGTTAGACAGCATAAGCATGAACTAATTTTTTGGTATTCAATAATTCTGCCATGTGTAATTCGTCTTCCGAAACTTTTTCATTATCGCCTGCGTATTGTTTTTCAGCACTATCTAACTGAAGCGAAGATTTAACCCCAATATTTGAGATCACAGAAAGTTTCTCTACGATAACATTATTCCCAGCTTCGGTATCAGCTTTGCCTTCAACAATATATGGACCCATTGTAAAAGTCAGCGAAGCAAATTGTTCATAAGTTTTGGGAAATAAAACTGCTTCAAATGTGCCCGTTAAATCTTCTAAAGAAAGGAATTTCATTATTTCGCCTTTCCGCGTTTTAATTCTTTTTGAAGTCATATACCAGCCAACTAATCGCACATTTTTACCTTGATAATACTGCAATGTGTCAGCACTTATTATATTTTTCCCATTTAGTAGTTCTGTGTAAAACTCAAGCGGGTGACGCGTTACCATGTATCCAAACAATTCATACTCAATTGTGCAAATTTCTTCAGGCGAATATTGCCTATCAGTTATAACTTCCTTCTCAAGTTGAAATGTTTCATTAATAAAAAGGTCAGGAATTTCATCAGACAAAAGTTTCCGCCTCGCAATATAAATATCCAGAAGGCGCATCAGAGTCGGGCGCGTTTGTCCAAAACAATCCATTGCACCACACTTTATCAACAATGCAGTCTCTTCGTATCCTGTGTGGGTACGGACAATAAAATCAGCAAGTGAAACAAATTTGCCATTTAATTTTCTTTCTTTAACGATAGATTTAATTGTATTTTCGGACAAATTTTTTATCGCCATAAAGCCAATTCGTATTTTATTATTTTCTCCGAAATATTCAAAAAAACTTTCATTGATATCCGGGAGTAAAATTGTAAGCTCCATTCTTTTTGCTTCCTGAATGTAAACCGCCGCCGAATAATATCCGCCGCCATTGCTAAGAACGCTTGCCATAAACTCAGCCGGGAAATGAACTTTAAGATAAGCAACTTGAAATGAAAGTAAAGCAAAAGAAGCACTGTGAGCTTTACAAAAAGCATAACCTGCAAATGATTCAATCTGCCGCCAAAGTTCAAGGGCTTTTTTATTGTTAATATTTTTCTTTCGGCACGAATCAAAAAATTTTTTCGATATTTTTTCCATAGCTGCACGCGACCGAAGTTTGCCGCTCATTGCACGCCGCAAAAAGTCAGCATCTTCAAGTGTTAGCCCCGCAACATGATGCGCTACTTTAATAACATCTTCCTGATAAATCATTACTCCGTAAGTTTCACCAAGGTATTTTTCCATTTCCGGCAAAAGATACTTACGCAACTTTGGGTTTTTATGGCGGGCAATAAATTCCTGCATCATTCCGCTTTCTGCAACTCCGGGGCGAATAACCGAACTTGCCGCTGTCAGCATTTCAAAAGTATCGCAGGAAAGCCTTTTCAACAGTGAGCGCATTCCCGGCGATTCGATATAAAAGCAACCAATTGTATTTCCATCGCGAATAATTTTTTTCGTGTCTTCATCATTAAAAAGCATATCATAATCATAAATATCGAAGCCAATTCCTCTTTCATTCCGAGGAATCTTCGAATGCAGAACGGGAATTAAAAGCCTTGTCCCTTTTTCTGTAATAACACGATAATCATGTAAGTTAAATTCTGATGCTTTCATTTTGAGCAAATTATATTTACGAAATACAGTGAACACTTGCACACTATATTAAGATATAATTATGAAAGTTGCAACAGAAAAATTTTTTTAATTTTGCACCGATAGAATCAAATCGGCAAATTCACGGAAAGCCCCTTGCCCGCCATTTTTTGTGCAAACATAGTCAACAATACTTATAATTTTATCCACAGCATCCCTTGGTGAAGCAGAAAATCCAACACTTTTTATTATATCGATATCATTTACGTCGTCTCCGATAAAAGCAACATTTGAGGGTTCAATGTTAAACTCGCTACAGATTTCAAGCATTTTCGCCTTTTTATCCCAAATTTCAATAAAAGCGAAATCAAGTTTAAGTCTTTCAGCCCTTTTGGTAATTATGCTTGATTTATCTGTGGAGATAATTCCGCACTTAATTCCCTTTTCTCTGAGAAAGTGAGTAGCCATTCCGTCCTTTACATTAAATCGTTTCATTACCATACCTTCTTCAGTATAATAAAGTCCGCCATCAGTCAAAACCCCATCAACGTCTGTAATTATGAGCTTAATTTTTTTAAGTTTTGGGGCAAGATATTTCAGTTCATCATTCATAAAAATCCAAAGTTTTGAAATCTTTTATAAAATTTAAGAAAAACTTACTTAAGATTCCAAATATTAATTTTATGTTAAGAAAGCAAAATAATTTTTGCATATCAAAAAAAGTTCTTATTATTAAATGTCTATTTAATCAATATATTTCAATAACAAACCAAAGGTATGTTCTATGTCAAAAATTTACAAACTAATAATGCTGATGGTAATTACATCATCATCATTATTTGCACAGTATACTTTGTCAGGTGTTGTAACCTCCTCTCAAACGGGAGAGAAACTATACTTGGCTAACGTATTCCTGAAAAATACCTCTATCGGCGCTGCTACAGATGAAAAAGGGAATTACAGTATTTCAGCAAAGCCGGGCACGTATACCGTAGTCTGCAGTTACATCGGGTTCGAGACTCAGGAAGTCACCGTTAAATTAAATGCAAATATGCAATTAAATTTTTCATTGAAAGAAAGAGATTTCTCTCTATCTGTGACAGTTCTTGCTAACCGCGCAAAAGAACGCGAAACTCCTGTTGCATTTACTAACGTTGATAAAAAACAAATGGAATTTAAATTGGGTTCACGTGATATTCCATTGGTCTTGAATACAACTCCTTCTGTTTATTCAACAGAAAATGGCGGCGGTTCTGGTGATGCTCGTATTAGCGTTCGTGGATTTAATCAGCGAAACGTTGCAATTATGATTAATGGTGTTCCTATCAATGATATGGAAAATGGCTGGGTTTATTGGTCAAACTGGGATGGATTAGGTGATGCTACTTCATCAATCCAGATCCAGAGAGGATTAAGTGCAGTTAACTTAGCAACTCCATCAATTGGTGGTACAATGAACATCATTACAGACCCAACTGCATTAAAATTTGGTGTTAAATTCAAACAAGAATTCGGAAGCGGGAGCTTTTTGAAATCAACTCTTTCTGCTAATTCGGGTTTGATGAATGGTAAATGGGCATTCAGCGGTGCAGTTGTCCGTAAAGTTGGGGATGGTGTCGTTGATAAAGCATGGACTGATGCATGGGCTTATTATTTTGGTGCTGCATACAACCTTAATGAAAATAACCGACTTGAAGCTTACATGGTTGGAGCTCCTCAGCAGCACGGACAAAGCAGTTATAAACAAAACATTGCTACCTACGATCATGCAATGGCAAAAGATTTAGGTTATAATGCTGATGCATTAAGCGTTTTTCCGGAAGCTGAATCGGGTCGTTTATACAATCAAACATGGAATAAAGTAAGTTCATCGTACAAAGGTCAACAATGGTACACAAAATTGTTTTCATCTGATGGCGAAGCTTCTGAAAGACATGATCCTGGTTTCATTAATGAAAGACAAAACTACTTCCATAAACCAATCGCAAACTTAAACTGGTATTCATTACTCTCAAGTAAATTAAGTTTATACTCAACAGTTTATTGGTCAGGCGGACATGGTGGTGGAACAGGAACAATCGGCTCAATGAAATATGATTATACATTACCAAACAGTCGTATAGTTGATTGGGATGCAACAATTGCTAATAATACTGCTGCTGTTGATGGCAATGGAAAACATGCGGCTAAAGGTATTTTACGCGGTAGCCGAAATAACCAATGGACAATAGGTGCTATCTCAAAAGCATTCTATAAAGTTTCTGATAACTTCACTGCTTCTGCAGGAATTGACTGGCGTACTGCTTCTATCGATCACTACAGAGATGTTGTTGATTTGTTAGGTGCAGATTATTACAACCAAAAAAGCAGTTATTTCTGGGGACCATCAGGAAAAAATCTTGTGCTTGGTGATAAATTCAATTATAACAATACAAATGATGTTAATTGGATTGGTGGATATGTTCAGGGTGAATATACCATGGGACAAATTTCAGCTTATGCAACTGCCGGAGTTTCGACAATAAAGTATAAATATACAGATCATTTCCGCCAGGATGGTTCAGATTCTACTAAAGTTCTTGATGGCGTTGATGATACTCAAAACAAATTAGTTCTTGAATCAGACAATATTGCTGGTTACCAAGTTAAGGGCGGTGTTTCATACAGATTGACAACTATGTGGGATGTTTACTTCAATGCTGGTTATGTTTCAAAAGTTCCGACTTTTGATCAAGTAATTAATGATGCTTCAGGTAAATTTGTTCAGGATCAGAAAAATGAAAAATTTGTTCATTTTGAAGTTGGCTCCAACTGGACAGGTCTTGATGGCAAGTTAAATCTTAAAGGTAACTTTTATATGACCACTTGGTCAGATAGAGCATCTACTCAAGTATTTATTGATCAAAACGGTGAAGATGGTTTGATAACTTTGAACGGTATCAGTTCACGCCACTTAGGTGTTGAATTTGAAGCAGCTTATCAACCAGTTCAGGTTATCAGATTTGACGCAGGTGCTTCATTTGGCAACTGGAAATATGTAGATGATATTAATGGCCAATATGAAACTTATAAAACTGACGGCACTATTCAAGTAAAAGAATATAATTATTACATTAAGAATTTGAAAGTTGGTGACCAACCACAGACTCAGTTAGCAATTGCTGCTACATTCTTCCCTGTTGATGGTTTAACGACTTCTATTGATTACAAATATTTTGCTAATCATTATGCTGACTTCAACCCATTCAGCAGAACAAGCAATGCAGATAGAGCTCAAAGTTGGAAAACACCTGCTTATGGTATTGTTGATTTCCATTTTAATTATGATTTACCATTTGATCTTAAAGGTATTAACTTCCAATTATTTGGTCATATCTTTAATTTACTTGATGCATTATATGTTACTGATGCTGTTGATAACAGTAGCTTTAGTTCATATAAAATTGATTCTGACGGAAACGGTTCAAGAGATAAAATTGCATTCCCACATACGGCTTCTGCTGCAGAAGTATTTGTTGGATTGCCAAGAACCTTTAACCTCGGGATCAGCGCTGCATTCTAAAAAAATCTTTATTTGATAAAAACCCCTCTTTTGAGGGGTTTTTTATTAATTCTCGTTCTTAATTCCAATTGTTATTTTAAAAAAAAATATTAAAAAATGCTTAGACTTACTATAATTCTATTCATATTGGCGAATATTTTATTTGCTCAGAATTTGACTCTATCAGGAAAAATAATTAATTCAGATTACAAGCCATTAAGAAATGCAAATGTATTACTTGAAAATCTTAATCGTGGTACCACGACAGACAATTCAGGATTTTTTTCTTTTAATAATCTACCGAATGGAAATGTAAAAATAATTGTCAGCTATGTTGGATACGAAACTTATAATGCTGAAATCGTATTTGCATCAGACAAATTTATTGAGATAAAACTCAGATCTAAAAATATTTTACTCCATGAGACTTTGATAACTGCTAAGCATGGTGAAACTCCACATGCGTTCAATAATATTTTTCAAAAAGAATTTGAAAATAAAATTGGTTCGAAAGAAGCAGTGTATGCATTGTCTACTATCCCAAGCGTTTTTATTTCGCCACAAGGTGGCGGTGTTGGTGATTTACGATTGAACATGCGCGGATTCGGACAAACAAATATTGCAGTGATGATTGACGGCTCCCCTGTTAACAATCCTGAGAATGGCGAAGTGTACTGGACTAATTGGGCAGGTATGAGTGATATCATTAGTGAAATTCAGGTTCAACGTGGAATCGGATTTGTTCCATATTCAGTTTCATCAGTCGGTGGAAATGTAAATTTTATTACCTCAGGAAATAATTTCGATGAGTTTATAAAATTTTCTTCAGAATTTGGAGCAGACAATTTCAACAAACAGACGATTTCGTTTGCCAAACATTTAACAGAAAACATTTCACTTTTAACTTTGATTTCAAAGAAAAAGTGGGACGGATACGCTGATAAAACTTGGTTGGATGAGTACACTTATTTTTTATCATTAAATGCAGTCCTCGATAATCATTCACTTAAAATCAATTTCTATGGTTCGCCGCAATCGCATGGACAAAGGTTAACCATGCAGTCAATCAATTTCTGGAAAACTCACGGATCAGATTTCAATACTGACTGGGGATATTTAAACGGCAAACCCTTAAATCTGCGCGATAATGTTTTTCATAAACCCACGATTAGTTTATCTCATCAATGGAATATTTCTGATAAAGTTATTCTCAGCAATAATATTTCTTATTCAATCGGCGAAGGTGGTGGAACAGTTCCATCATGGACTGAATTTGATAAAACCAAATCGGGGTTAATAGATTTTGATAAAGAGTATAATTTTAATACATCAAATGTCGATACAATTTTTAATCCGATACTTCATTATGCGCCGAATGCTTTACGATTCACTGTGCACAAACATTATTGGACAAGTATAATTTCAAGCCTGCAATATCAAATAAGTGATTTTTATTTTGCAGGTGGAATTGATTTCAAATATTACTCCGCTGAGAACTATCGCAAAATAGAAAATCTGCTTGGTGGTGATTATACACTTTACAGCAGTAATATTAATCGTCCGTGGAATGACTTATTATTTATTGGGGATAAAGTCGATTATAATGCAGATAGCTTTACTCGTCAGCTTGGAACTTTTTTATATACTGAATATTCACTTGATAATTTTTTAAGTTACATTAACCTCAGTTTAGCCAATGTTGGTTATAAAAGGATTGATTATTTCAATTATTTGCCTTCTGATCCAAAGCATGAAACAGGTTGGAAATATATTAATAGCTACACACTTAAGGGTGGTCTAAACTATAAAGTAAAAGGAAATAATTTTTATTTCAATATCGGTTACTTCACAAAGCCACCATTATCGGAAAATGTTTTCGATTACTCAAATAATCTTTACTCAAATATTGTAAATGAAAAAATTTTTAATACAGAATTCGGATATGGTTTTGAAAGCAAATCATCTTTATTAAAAATTAATTTATTCCGAACACTGTGGCGTGATAAAGCTTTTAGCCAAACTATTCAGGATCAGGCAACAGGACAATTTTTCTTTACGAATATTTCCGGTGGTTCAGCGCTGCACAAAGGGCTTGAGATAGAAGCAAAACAATTCCTGACAAATGAATTTTTTATCAACGCATCAGTTTCAATAAGTAAAAACAAGTGGATCAACAATATTGACGCTATTATTTCGCCTGAATCGAATCCCACGCAACAAACAAGAGTGCAATCATTTATTAAAAATACATTTGTGGGTGGATTTCCAATGCAGATATTTTCATTGGAAACAAGCTATCAAACAAAATTTTCAAATGACAACAGCTTCTTCATTAATCCTGTTTTTACTTTTTATGGAAATCAGTATGCTCAATTTAATCCAAACAACAGAAGCACGATGGACAAAAATGTAAATTCATGGAAAGTACCCGATTATTTCACTGTCGATTTACATCTTGGTTATAAGTTCGAAAATTTCAGTTCAATTATTTCTGTGATAGGTTTTACCTTTGATGTGTTTAATCTTCTGGACAAAAAAGATTATATTGTAGATGCTTATGATGGAATAAATCATAATTCAGGTTCCAGTATTGTTTGGATGGGACGAGAAAGATGGTGGCATTTTAAAACAACTTTTCAATTCTGAGGTAAGTCTAATGAAGAAATTATTAATTATATTTTTTATTTTAGTTTCGATAGCAAAAGCCGAGAATAAACCTTACGTATTGCTTGTATCATTTGATGGATTTCGATGGGATTATTTAAATCGCGGTTTAACACCCAATATAGACAAACTTATTAAAGGCGGAAGCCGTGCAATTTCTTTGCAACCTTGCTTTCCTTCAAAAACATTTCCCAACCATTATTCAATCATCACGGGAATGTATCCTGAAAATCATGGAATTATTTCAAACCTATTTAACAGTATTAAAAATAAGAAAACTTATAGGCTTGGAGATTCTGTTCAGGTTCGAAATCCTGAATGGTATTTGGGAGAAGCATTTTGGGAAACAGCAGAGAGAAATGCCATAAAAACTGCAAGCTATTTTTGGCCCGGCTCTGAAATGAAACTTGAATATCGTCATCCATCTTTTTTTAAAGAATATAAAAAAGACACTCCATATAAAGAACGCGTTGATGGAGTAATTAATTGGCTGAAATTGCCCATGAATGAAAGACCTCATTTTATTACACTATATTTTGAAGCCACAGATGATGCTGGGCATGATTTCGGACCCAACTCAATAGAAGTTGATCGAGCAATCATGAAATTAGACAGCACAACAGGCTATTTAATCAAGTCTCTAACTGATATAAATTTTCTCGATAGTTTGAACATTATTTTAGTTTCAGATCATGGAATGACTAATACCCCAAAAGAAAAAGTAATCAATATTGAAGAATTAATTCCTGACTTCAAATGCAGGTTTGTTGAGACAGGCCCTGTGATGAAAATTGATTGTGCACATTCAGATATTGATAAAATTTACAACTCGCTGAAGACTAAAGAAAATCACTTTAGGATTTATAAAAAAGAAAATATTCCAAATTATCTTCATTACTCGAAACATCCATTTATCAGTCCGATAATTATTATAGCTGATTTAGGGTATTCGTTAATCGACAACAGAGTTGCAAAAAGAAAAGTAAATGATTATGCTTTAGGTAACCATGGATTCGACAATAGCGAAATTGACATGCACGGAATTTTTATTGGTTTTGGAGATGCATTTAGAAAATATTTTCTTACCGGGACATTGCGAAATATTGATATTTATCCATTGCTCTGCAGGATTTTTAAGATTGAACCACGCTCAAATATTGATGGAAGAATAGAAAATATTGAATTTATTTTACGAAAGGATTTTAATGATTGACATATTGGATTTCCCTTGTCAGAAAGAAAAATTAGATAATGGTCTTGAGGTAATTTTATATGAAGATAATTCTTTACCAATTGTATCTGTTAATATTTGGTATCGAGTTGGGTCGGCGAATGAAGAAAAAGGAAAAACTGGTTTCGCTCATCTTTTTGAACATATGATGTTTCAGGGTTCGTTAAATGTTCCTAAAGAAATGCATTTCAAATATATTCAGGAAGCAGGCGGAACCTTAAATGGCTCAACAAGTTTTGACCGAACAAATTATTTCGAAACACTTCCTTCAAATTCTCTTGAGCTAGCGTTATGGTTAGAGTCCGATAGAATGGGCTTTCTGTTACCATCTTTAACTCAGGAAAAATTAAATAATCAGAAAGATGTAGTCATAAATGAGCGCAAACAGAATTATGATAATCAACCTTATGGATTGGCCTGGGAAATTTTATTTGCAGCACTTTTCCCAGAAGGTCACCCATATTCATGGCCGACAATTGGTTATCAAAAAGATATAGAGAAATTCGAATTGGATGAAGTAAAAAGATTTTTTGAAAAATTCTACGCACCAAATAATGCAAGTCTAGTTATTGCTGGTCAAATTGATAAAAAGGATTCTTTACATTTAGTTAAAAAGTATTTTGATGAAATTCCGGCAAATGTATATTTGTCTTCATCGAAGAGTCAGCAGCAATATTTATCAGAGAACAAAAAGATAGTACATGCCGAAAATGTGCAACTTGAAAAAATGTATCTTGCATGGCATTCCGATTTACTGTATAAGCCTGATGATGCAGCGATGGATATTCTCTCAGAAGTTATCAGTGGCTCTAAAAATTCTGTTTTGCAGCGCAAATTAATTTTTGAGAAACAAAAAGTTCAGAACGTTTCGGCATTTCAATTCTCAGGTGCGATAAATGGGATGTTTATTATAACCGCAACACTAATGACGCAATCAAGTTCAGAAGAAGTCAAAGAAATTATTCTGAACGAAATTTCTCAGATTAAAAATAATATCACAGATGAAGATGTCATTCGTGCAAAAAACAGTATTAGATCATCTTTCATTTATTCATTGCAAAAAATCGAGAGTATTGCAGATTACCTAAATTCATACAATACATATCTTGGTAATCCTAATTCATTCAACCATGATTTGAGCCGTTATGAATCTGTAGATAAAAATAAAATTATTGAAGTTGCTGAAAAATATTTCAAACCAAATTTTGTCGAACTAAGAATTACTTCGAAAGCCAAAAATGAAAATTGACAGAAAATTTCCTCCTCGACCAACGGATTTAAATCCATTTGAGATTCCAATTATTAATTCTTTTAATATTAATCATGGGCTAAAAACCGTCCTTGTACAAAAACCCAAGCTTCCTATTATTCAATTTTATCTTACTTTTTTTGCAGGAAGCAATTGTGATTTTGACAATAAAAATGGTGTTGCAAACCTATCCTCTCTTGTTGTTGACGAAGGTGCGGGAGAATATTCATCGATTGAGTTAGATAATGAATTTGAAAAACTCGGAATTGTTTTTTCAATTAATCCATCCAATGAGTTCACGACTTTTTCTGTTCTTACTTTAAAAGAAAATTTTGATAGAGCAGTTGAACTTCTCTCAAAGATTCTTTATCAATATAATTTTGGCGAAAACGATTTCTTCAGAGAAAAGAACAAAGCGATTACTGGATTAATCAGACTCTCCGATGAACCTGAATATATTGCTGAAATTGCTTTCAATAGAATTTTATACTCGAACTCGGTTTTTGCAAATCCTGTGATTGGATATAAAAATTCTATCGAAAAAATTGAAATCGCTGATTGCAAGCGTTTCATTGAAAAATATTTTATACTTAACAATTCACAGTTAACCGTTGTAGGCGACATCTCAATAGAATTTCTTAAAGATACATTCATGAAATATTTTAAAGATTCTAATTTAGGTGCGCCAATGAATTCTGAATTACCATCAATAAAAAATACCTGTCGTAAATTTTATATTATTGATAAAAAGGACTCACCACAATCTGAAATTCGGATTGGGCGATTGAGTTCAAAACGGAAAGAGGGTAATTATTTTGCGCGTCTTATTATGAATAATATTCTTGGTGGTGAATTTGTAAGCAGAATTAATTTAAATCTGCGTGAAGATAAGGGATATACGTATGGCGCACATTCAGCATTTAACTATTATCGAAATGCTAGTAACTTCATAGTTTCAACA
>Ga0172372_10007427_pt1 | contig 14700 bp, 14 predicted proteins | sample LakKiv5m_2_FD_114544 | JGI IMG/M metagenome (GOLD analysis project Ga0172372, IMG submission 114544) | Freshwater microbial communities from Kabuno Bay, South-Kivu, Congo - kab_092012_9.5m | ecosystem: Environmental > Aquatic > Freshwater > Lake | place: Democratic Republic of the Congo...
AACTTTGTCCCCACCTCCCTGCAGATTTCTGCAATATTTCGGGTAACTTCCACATTAATTAAAAAAAGCTTTTGCCAATCCATTGTTTCGGCAATATTTACATCTGTGATTGCTGCAGTATGAATTATTACTTCAGGCTTAAATCGAAATATTACTCTGTCAAGATTTGCAAATTCAGTAAGTTCAATTTTTTTAGATAGAAATTTTTGTGCGTTTCCGATATTATTATTATATAAAGTTAGGATTTGATTTTTTTTGTTTAATTCAATATTTAAATATTGCCCAAGAAGACCGCTGCCACCGGTAATCAAAATCCTCATGGCAAGCAAATCTTTCCAAGTATTGTCGCTTTGCTTGCGCCCGTTGTTAACGGAATATTAGCCAGATTTCCATGAATTGTTTCATTAGCAAGCATAGCAAAACATACCGCTTCTTTTGCCTCTGCAGACACACCCATTTCATCAATAATTTTTATATCAATTTTACTTCCAAAATAATCAGACAAACATTTATATAAGAAATTATTCTTCGCACCACCACCACTGATGATAAGTTCATCAATATTAAAATTTGGTTCAATAAATTTTTGATAATTTCTAAAAATGCTGTACGCAGTAAAGTGGGTTAAAGTATTTAACCAGTCCGACCCTGTCAGTTGATTAAATTCGTTAAGTAAATCTGTAAAAAAATTCATTCCATAATACTCTCTGCCAGTCGATTTAGGTGGTGATTTTTCAATAAAATCGTCTTTCAAAACTATTGCATTAAAAAGTTCTTTGTTAAAATTTCCACCTTCGGCAATTTCACCATTTGCATCGAAAGGTTTTTGGAAAAAATGATTTGCTAAAAAATCGATCAGCATATTCCCTGGTCCAGTGTCAAATGCCAAAACATCATTTACACGACAATTTTTTTTCATCACAGTAATATTTGAAATTCCGCCTATATTCAGCAAAGCCCTATTAATTTTGTTTGATCTGAACATTATAAAATCAAAATACGGAACAAGCGGTGCTCCTTGTCCTTCGAGAGCAACATCTCCAACTCGGAAATCACCAATCGTAATTACTCCAGTTAGTTTAGCAATTACTGCTGGATCACCGATCTGTAAAGTTGAACTAACATCATATCCAAATAATTTTTGTTTTTTTGGAATATGATAAATTGTCTGCCCGTGACTCCCAATCAAATCAATTTCACTTAATTTATAATTTAGTTTGTTAAGCAAAGAATTAATTGCATCAACATAAATTTTAGCAAGCAAGAAGTTAAGTTGACTAATTTCTTCAATGCTGCTTTCTCTCGGGTCGGAATTTTTAATGATAAAATCTTTTAAGCCATTTGGGTAAGAATACTCTTCAAAACCAAGTAAATTAATTTCGGTATCAATCCAATTATTAATAATTTCAACCAGAGCAACATCAACATTGTCAATTGATGTTCCTGACATCAAACCAAGAACATATTTTTTATTTTTTTTTGTTAATGCTAATAAATTTTTCATAAAAAAAACTATCGCATTTATTAATAATTAAAACGGATCGTCCTGCTCATAGTTTACATCAGCTGGTATATCTCTGTGGATTAATTCAAGATTTTCAAATCGAGCAAAATCTTTAATGAATCTTAATTTCACTTCACCAATCGGACCATTTCGTTGCTTTGCAATTATTATTTCAGCAACACCTTCAAGAGATTCACCCGTTTTAGGATCATTCTTAATATTATAAACTTCTGGCCTGTACAAAAACAAGACAACGTCAGCATCTTGTTCAATCGAACCAGATTCACGCAAATGCGAAAGCATTGGTCTTTTATCCTGAGTAGATTCAACTACTCTATTCAACTGTGAAAGAGCAATTACTGGAATATTTAACTCTTTTGCTAAAGCCTTTAATGAACGTGAGATTTGTGATATTTCCCTTTCGCGGCTTTCCATTCTAGATGAGGAATTCATTAACTGAAGATAATCAATGATTACCATTCCAATATTTTTTTCATTTTTTAATCGTCGGGCTTTTGCACGTAATTCTAGAATTGTCAATGAAGGTGTATCATCAATATAAATTTTGGCTTCTCTTAATTTATGAACTGTGCGACTGATTTTTGCGCCATCCTCAACTCTAAATCTACCAGTTCTAATGCTGTGAGCATTTATTCGCGCTTCTGCTGAAATCAATCTTGTTGCAAGTTGAATAGTTGACATTTCAAGGCTGAAAACTGCGATAGGAACTTTATAATCAATCGCAGCATTACGAGCAAATGATAGAGCAAATGCAGTCTTACCCATTGAAGGACGCGCAGCAATGATAATTAAATCCGAACGTTGAAATCCACCCAACATATCATCAAGCGCAAAGTAACCCGACTGAACAGAAACTGATTTTGAAGTTTTAGCATGAATAGATTCGATCAATTCCAAAGCTTCCTTAACAGCTTTATCCATTGATTTATATGATTCACGAGTTCCTTCTTGCGAGATTGCAAATATTTTACTTTCGGCTTGATCAAGAATATCAAAGACATCATCTTTTTCTTCAAGAGCCGATGTGGCGATTTCATTTGCGGTTGAAATTAATTGCCTAAGAATCCATTTTTCAGTAATTAAGCGTGCGTGATAATCGACATTAGCAGCAGAAGAGACTTCCTGAGTTAGTTTTGATAAATATTCTGCACCACCGGCTTCCTGAATTTTTCCAGATTTTTTTAACTCTTCAAAAACACTGACAGTATCAACCGGCTCATTAGCATTATCAAGGGTTGAGATAGCGTGATAAATTATTTTATTTTTCCCGTCAAAAAAATATTCTGGTTTAACAATTTCTACAACTCTTGGAATTGCAGAATTATCCAATAATAATGCACTTAAAACAGCTCTTTCTACATGCACAACTGATGGTGGAACGTTGACATTAGTTAAATTTTGCTCTTTCTCCTTAACTTTTGACATGATTACCCTACTAATTCATCATATAATTTTCTTAATTGCTGAATATCTTCCCAACAGCCTTTTTTCCAATTTGGATTTCTTAATAAAGCTGCTGGATGATAAGTCACCATCACGGGAATATTATTAAACGAAAACTTATTACCTCCACGCAAGAGTGACATTGGTTCGTTCTTATTCAATAACGTATTCGCAGCAACTCTTCCAAGACACAAAATTACTTTTGGATTTATAAACTCAATTTGCTTTTGAAGATAAGGAAAACATGTCTGTCTTTCAATTGGTAGTGGATCTCTGTTATTTGGAGGGCGGCATTTTAGAATATTCGCAATATATACTTCATTGCGGTCAAATTTAATTGCTTTCAATATATCTGTTAGTAATTTCCCTGCACGGCCAACAAAAGGAATTCCTTGTTCATCCTCATCTGCCCCTGGGGCTTCGCCAATCAAAAACAAATCAGCATTTGGATTTCCAACACCAAAAACAAAATTCTTTCTGAGCTTGCCAAGTTCACATTTCTGACATTTATTAATCGTATTAAAATATTCATCCAATGATTTTATCATTTCATGCTCTGATGTTTTTTCAACATACACTTCCTCAGTTTCTTGAACTACATACACAGACGAGCGTTTTTGATATTTTTCAATATCAATTTCTAATGATGTAAAAAGTTCATCGCCAAATAATTCTTTCTGCACAAGTAGAGAATTTTTCAAGATATTAATTGATGACGAATACATAGCAAAAATTATTTAGGTTCTTTGAACTTATATTCGATACCTTTTTCAATCAATTCATTTAAAGCAGCTTGAGAAGGTTTTGCTCTTTTTTCAAACTCAAGAGAAATTTTCACCAAATCCGGATTTGCACGATCATCAAACTCATCATCCGGTGCAGGCAACAGAGACCCGGCTTCTTTATTATATTCCAATTTATTTTGGTCATTAATCTGGCGTGCACGTCTCGCCGTAACGATAACAGCCTCATAAAGATTATTTGTTTTTGCAATAATATTGGAAATGTTTTTTGGTTTTACTTCCATTTTATACTCCTAATTTATTTCTTTCCTAATAATTTCTAAAACTTCATTTTTTGCCCTATCTAAACTATCGTTCACTACAATATAGTCGAACTTACTATTATATGATAATTCCATTTCAGCACGATGAATTCTTTTCAAAAAATCTTCTTCGCTCTCCGTCTGTCTTTGAAGCAATCTTTTTTTCAATTCCTCAATGCTTGGCGGCATAATAAATATCAGTACTGAATCGGGATAAGATTGCTTGATATTTAATGCACCTTTCACATCAACTTCAAGCACAACCGATTTTGAATTATTCAATTGATCTTCAATGAACTCAACTAAAGTACCGTAATAATAATCGTAAAACTTTTCCCATTCAATAAATTCATTATTACGAACCTTATTTTCAAACTCAGTTTCATCAATAAAAAAATAATCTTTTCCATCGATTTCATTTTTTCTTTTCTTGCGAGTGGTTGCAGAAATTGAAAAAATTAATTCCGGAAATATTTTTAGAATCTCCCGCACAATGGTTGTTTTACCTGAGCCGCTCGGCGCTGAAAAAACAAATAGCTTTGCTTTCTTATTAACCATCACTCAATATTTTGAATTTGTTCTCTAATCTTTTCAATTTCTTCTTTAATCTTGATGCCATAATTTGTAACATCAATAGAAATTGATTTGCTATTGATAGTATTGGCTTCGCGATTCATTTCCTGAAGAATAAAATTCAACTTTCTCCCAGCATCTTCGCTGTTATTTACAGCAGATATAAATTGTTGAATATGGCTCTTTAATCGGACACATTCTTCTGTAACATCATATTTTTCCGATAACAAAGCAAGTTCCATATTTAATCTATCAGGATCAAGTTGAAACTCAGAAATCAGTTCAGAAGCTTTGTCTCTAAGTCTATTAAAATAAAATTTTATTGACTCAGGGTTAATCTGTTCAATCTTTTCAATTGCACCGGAAATAAAATCAATACGCTGTGATAAATCTTCGCTGATCAAATTTCCCTCTGCGATTCGCATTTTATTCATTTCATCAATTGCCAACGAAATTGCTTTCAACGTCATTTCAAATTCCATTTGATTCTCAGCTTTATCTTCAGAAAAAATGATTGACTGAAATTGCAAAATATTATCAAGCGAAATTTTAGATTCGATACCAAGTTTTATATTAATATCGGAAAGTATTTTATGAACACTTTGAAGCATTTCTTCATTCAAATTCGAAAAGCCGTTTACTAATCCGTTTTTCTCAATAAAAACTGATAATGAAATTTTTCCGCGTTTTACTTTTTCCTTTAAAAAATTTCGAATTTCAAACTCTTTATCAGCTAAAAAACGAGGAACTTTTAACGAAAGATCGAGATAACGGGAATTAATACTTTTTATTTCAACTTCTACCGAAAAATCTTTATTTGTTAGCAAAGATTTACCGTAACCGGTCATACTTGATATCATATAAATCTCAAAATTTAGGTTTGAAATTTACTTAAATCCTGACTTCTTTGAAAGAATTTTAATTTTAGAAAGCCTCACCAATTCCTAAATGAAATTCAAAATTCTTAAAAAAACCTCCAACATCATTTAGTCGGGCAAAGAATGCTCGCCTATCGTCTGGATCATAAACTTTGAATCCAAAATCCAATCGTACAGGAACAATTCCAGAATAATATCTAAATCCAATTCCTGAAGCGATTGCCAATTTATCATATTGGAAATACTCCTTACTTAAAAATGCATTACCAAAATCAACAAATAATGCGGCTCCAATATCACCAATAATTCGAAAACGATTTTCAACAGAACCTTCAAAAAGTAAAAACCCACCGGGAGTTGCATTATTCCTACTAATAGCTTCAAGATCCGATGGTGAAACAATATCAAGTTCAGAAAAGCCCAATAGAAATGGCGGCGATAGCTCTCTCGACTTCCAACCTCTCACAGAGTTGCTTCCCCCCGCATTGAATCTTTGGTTCAAGGGAACACCCGCCTGATCACCTCGATATGCATGAATGTAGCCAAGTGAAAGTTTCATTCCGAAAGCTGAGTTTTTATTATAATAGAACGGTAAAAAACCAGCCGTATTTATTAATATTTTAAAGTAAAGAGGTTCATTAAAAGTAGAATTGAACATCCGGTAAATTAAATATTGGAGTGAATTCGCATCTTCAAGTTTTATGTAAATAGAATAGCCGCGTGTCGGAAACAGCACGTTATTAGTTTTATTTGCTCCAAGTTCAACACCAATGACTGAATTTTGAGATTTATCTGTTTTTTTTGCATTTGAAGCTAATATTTTGGCTAATGAATCTACACCAGTTGGAGTCAATTGAAAAATATCATTCACTCGGGAAATAACAGCAGAATAAAAATTACGCAAATACTTTTCCCGCAAATTAACATTAAGCAATTCCCAATAAACATAAGTCGAAAGTGAAGTCAGAAAAACTTTTTCAGGTAGTTCGAAATTAAAACTCAACTTAGACCCAAATACCGTTGTATTATATTCATCACGTCTTTTTTGAATCGTCACATAATTTTCAAATCGGGTCAATATCGGAAGGCCAAAAAAATAAGGTTGTTCGATGGAAGCACGCAAATCTGCATAACCAATAACAGTTGTATCGTTGATTGCTGGATTACTAAAAAAATCAATAATATTTTGTGAAGCAGTGGATAAACTAATATTCAGTTTTCGCGCATTACCAATAAAATTTTTCTTTGTAAATCCGAAGCTAAGACCTAAGTTAAATCGATTGTCTTCATTATTAATAATCATTTCTGGCGATAGTTCATGAAGAAGACCAATATCTGAAGTGATATTGATTGGTACTCTATCACCTACAGTATCTGAAGTAACACCATACACCAAAGTCGAAGTAAAAAGATTTGTACGGAATAATCGTTGCTGTATTCGCTGAAGAGTAGAAAAATTATAAGTATCGCCGGGCTTCAAATCTGCGATGTCTACAATTAAATTATCATCAACCAAATTTTTTCCTTCCCCAGTTCTTTCAACGCGAACTTCAGATATTTTATAAATAATTCCGAGATTGAATGATAACTTTACATTTACTTTGTTTTGAACAGTGTCAATTCTGATATTAATTGGATTTGAGCTTGCAAGCATCATTCCCTTGTTTTTTAAATAATATAAAATTTCGCTATTTATTGTCTCAATATATTGTTTTGAAAAGCGTAGCGATGTATCAGTCTTTGCAAGATTAAAAACATAATCAGAAAATAGTTTAGGTAATTTTTCAACACCTTCAACTTCAATTTTCTGATAAGTAAATGGAGCATTTTCCTTTATTTTATATTTGATTTTAACAGATTTATCGTCATTTAATTTTTCAAAATCCACATAAAATTTAGATTTGAAAAAGCCATTATCGTAATAAAAATTTTTCAAAATACTTAAATCAATAAATAAAGCTAAAGAATCAAAATATTTTGCCTCTTCCCCAATGCCAAAAACTTTGTTCGCAAATTTTGATAACCAATTCGGTGAAGTTTGGGTAGAGATAATATTAATAAGTTGCCCTTCAGGGAAATTATTGTTGCCCGAAAAAATTATTTCATCAATTTCATATTTGCTTTGAGCAAAAACTATAGTTGCAACAAACAATATTGTCAAAATGTATTTAATTTTTATCATCGTCACTCTTGAATAACCACTTCAGTACCTATTTTGCATACTGCAAATAATTCATCAATTTCATAATTGCTCACCGCAACCGAACCATTTGTCCAGTTAAATACAAATGGCAGATTTTTAAAAATGATATCAAATTCACCAATTCCTTGAATTCCAAATTGCTCAATCGAATTGATACCATTTGGAGGACAATCATTGTTTTTTTCCGCCAGTAAAATTTTTCGATAAACACTTTTGGATATTTTTTTATCTAACAACATTTCTGCAGCATCTACAGAATTTGGGTAATTTAATTTCATCAATTTATGATATTTAAATTTATTTATTAATTCACAAATCTTATACTTTCCTACTGGTGTACTTCCATATATAAATTTTTTGCCATTACGAACACGTCCCATTACAATTTTATATGACTTTAGCAGAGTAGTATCTGAAAAAAGCCTTAATTCATATTTTGATTTGCTGATAATAATATTAATATTTTTTATTGCATCAAGATTCTTTTTTCTAATTACGCTATCCAAAGATTCCTGAGTACGTGACAAAAAAATTCCGTAAAAAACTATCCCAAGTAAAAATATGGCGAAGCTGCCAATCAAATACAAAATATTTTTTACCACCTAAATCTCAAAATAATTTTTCGAACATTAGAAATATACAAATGAAAGGGAATAATTCAGGTATGAAAACGGCTGCCTATCGACAGCCGTTAATAATTTTAATCGTTGAGATTTGCTCCTACAACTCCAATTGCAGACATATTAATAATATCATCAACAGATGCGCCACGCTGCAGAACATGCACTGGTTTTTTCATACCAATTAATATAGGTCCAATAACAGTTGCATTAGTTATTCTTTCGAATAGCTTGTAAGCAATATTTCCAGCACTAAGGTTTGGGAAAATCAAAGTATTAGCGCCGCCCTGAATTTTTGCAAATGGAAATTCATTTGCCAAAATCTCCGGAACAAGAGCTGTATCTGCCTGCATTTCACCATCACAAATTATATCAGGACGAAGTTGATTTACAAGTCTTGCTGCTCTTACAACTTTTTCTGATTCTTCATGCATACTGCTTCCAAAATTACTGAATGAAAGCATTGCAATCTTTGGCTCAATATTAAAAACACGTACAGTATCAGCGGTGCTAATCGCGATATCCGCCAACTCTTCTACTGTTGGATTAACATTAACAGTTGTATCAGCAAAAAACAGAACTTTTCTTTTGATGATAACTATATACATTCCGGCAACCACTTTACTTCTATCTCTCACCCCAATGCATTGCAGAGCAGGTTTAATTGTATCCGGGTAATGCGTAGTCAATCCGCCAATCAAAGTATCAGCATCACCATTATCAACCATCATAGAAGCAAAATAGACTGGCTTCATGATGATTTCTCGTGCTGCTCTTTGTGTGATTCCTTTTCTCATTCTTTTATGATAAAACTTTTCAACATAGTCATTGAACTTAGGTGAATTTTTCGGGTCAATGATCTCAAACCTATCAACTTCAAACTCAAGTTCTTTGATCTTATCCAATATTTTATCCTTATTACCAATTAAAATAGGATTGCCAATATTATCATTAGAAACCGAATTAGCAGCGCGGATTATTTTTTCTTCTTCACCTTCTGGATAAACAATTTTTTTTGGATTTTTTCTTGCTTCGTGAATAACAGAGCGAACGACTTCTTGTGAAAAACCAAGTCTCTCTTTCAACTGTTCACGATATGAATCCCAATCTTCGATAATAACTCTGGCAACACCTGTTTCAATCGCAGCCTTCGCAACTGCAGGTGCAACATTCCAAAGTACACGCGGATCAAATGGTTTTGGAATAATATAATCCTGACCAAATGTAAAATCCTTTCCACCATAAGCTCTAATTACAACTTCCGGGACAGGTTCTTTTGCTAAATTCGCCAAAGCCTTTACAGCAGCCATTTTCATTACATCATTAATTGCTGTTGCACGAACATCAAGCGAACCTCTGAAAATAAAAGGAAACCCCAATACATTATTTACTTGATTAGGATAATCACTTCTACCCGTTGCCATTATTACATCTTCACGAGCGGCTTTTGCCACATCGTATTTTATTTCTGGATCTGGATTTGCCATAGCAAATACAATCGGATTTGGGGCCATCACCTTTATCATTTCAGGTTGAATAATATCTCCCTTTGATAATCCAATAAAAACATCTGCACCAGTCATAGCTTCGGTTAGATCTTTGTATTTATTTTCAATTGCAAAAGCAGCTTTGTACTTGTTCAAATCTTTTCGATCTTTATGAATTAATCCCTTTGTATCGAACATTGAAATATTTTTCCGAGTAACTCCAGCAAGGATATATAAATTACAACATGCAATTGCAGCCGAACCAGCACCAGAAACAACAATTCTCAAATCCTTCAACTCTTTTTTTGCAACTTCAGCAGCATTAATTAATGCTGCGCATGAAATAATCGCCGTTCCATGCTGATCATCATGAAACACAGGAATGTTCATTGTTTTTTTTAATTCTTCCTCAATCTCAAAACATTCCGGAGCTTTAATATCTTCCAAATTAATTCCACCAAAGGTTGGTTCAAGCAATTGAACTGCACGAATAATTTCTTTTGGATCGTGAGAATTCAATTCAATATCAAAAACATCAATATCGGCAAATCTCTTAAATAATACTCCTTTGCCTTCCATAACAGGTTTACCAGCCATTGCACCAATATCGCCAAGACCAAGTACTGCAGTGCCATTTGAGACAACAGCTACCAAATTTCCTTTCGCAGTGTAATTAAAAACATCCTCAGGATTCTTGTTTATCTCAAGACATGGTATAGCGACTCCAGGTGTATAGGCTAATGCTAAATCTCTTGCAGTAAAGCAAGGCTTAGTGGCAACAACCTCAATCTTTCCTCTCCTGCCATCTTTGTGATACCTTAAGGCATCTTCTTTTGAAATACTCATTGCTACTCCAATAATTTTTAAAAGGACACTTATAGATTTTTATAATTGAAAAATAGAATTAATATTCATAAAGAAAAAATAATTTTAAAAATAAAAAAGGCTTCGATGTGAAGCCTACTTAAAAATTTACACTGTCATTATTTCCTTATCTTTTTGAATGACAAGTGCATCAATATCTTCAATATGTTTGTCAGTGACCCTTTGAACTTCTTTTTCAATTTTTTCAAGATCATCTTCTGTAATTTCTTTTGCTTTTTCAGCTTTTTTTAATTTATCATTACAATCTCTGCGAACATTTCTAATTGCGATTTTTGCTTCCTCTCCAAACTTTTTAACAAGTTTAACCAACTCTTTTCTTCGCTCCTCATTTAATGGAGGTATAGGAATTTTCAAATTTGTTCCATCACTGCGAGGATTCAGACCCAAATCAGCAATTAGAATTGCTTTCTCTATACTCTGAACAAGCGATTTATCCCAAGGAGTGACTGAGAGAGTATGCGGATCAAGAACAGAAACATTTGCAACTTGAGCGAGCGGAGTCATATTTCCATAATATTCAACCTTAATTCCATCCAACAATGCAGTAGTTGCTTTTCCAGATCGAACTTTAGAAATTTCATTCTTAAAAGTCTCGATACTTTTATCCATTTTGTGTTTGGAATCTAAAAGAATTGGATTATTCATCATAATTTACCTCTATTTAATTTATTTTATGACCAACAGTAGTGCCTATGCCATCACCACGGACAATTTTAAGAAGATTACCTTCTTTGTTCATATTAAAAACAATAATTGGCAAATCATTTTCCTTGCATAAACTGATAGCAGTCAAATCCATAACGCGCAGATTTTTGTTTAGCACATCTGAATAAGTAATCTCAGTAAATTTTTCCGCGTTTAAATTTTTTTCTGGGTCAGAATCATAAATTCCATCAACGCGAGTTCCTTTAATAATCGCCCCAGCGCCAATTTCAACAGCACGCAATGATGCTGCTGTATCAGTGCTGAAATAAGGGTGACCAGTTCCCGCACCAAAAATAACGATTCGTCCTTTTTCCAAATGCCGGATTGCACGCCTTCGAATATATGGTTCTGCAATTTCATTCATCTGAATAGAACTCATCAGCCGTGTGTACATACCAGCTTTTTCAAGAGCGTTTTGTAATGCCAGCGAATTGATAACAGTAGCAAGCATTCCCATTTGATCACCAGTAACTCTATCGATGCCTTGATCGCTCGCATTTAATCCGCGATAGATATTTCCACCACCGATAACGATCCCAATCTGAACTTTTAATTCAAAAATAGTTTTGATTTCATTTGCGAAATATTCAAGCATTTGAGGGTCAATTCCCGAACCTTTCTCCCCCATCAGAGATTCGCCGCTGAGTTTAAGTAATATTCTTTTGTATTTAATATTTTCTTTCATAATACTTGCCTAAATATAAAAAAAAAGGTCTTACTGAAAAATAAGACCTTTAATTAAATTATTTTTTTTCATCACTAAGTTGATATCGTATAAACTCAGTCAACTTAATACTTGATGAATTCTCTTTATTAAAATCTGCAATAATATTAGAGATGGATTTTGAATTATCTTTTACAAATGCCTGCTCAAGCAAACAAACTTCCTGATAATATTTCCCAAGTCTTCCTTCAGCAATTTTATCAAGAATATTTTCCGGTTTACCTTCTTTGCGGGCTAATTCTTTATAAATATCTTTTTCTTTGTCAATCGCTTCTTGTGGTACTTCTGATTTTGAAAGGAAAAGAGGCCTCATTGCCGCGGTTTGCATTGCAATATCTTTCAATAAAGCAGTAAGTTTTTCATTATCTGCACCATCTGTATTTTCAGCTTTAACAAGTACACCAAGCTTCGAGCCATGATGAATATAATCAACAAATTTACCGTTTCCGATTTCGAGAATTTTGAATCGTGAAACTTCAATTTTTTCACCAATCTTTCCAATCAATGATTGCAGTTCATTACCAACCATTTTACCATCAAAAGATGAATTCAGTAAAGCATCCAATGAATCAGCATTTGTTGCTTCGAGAGCGTTTAATGCTAAATCAGCGAAAGCGAGAAAGTCATCACTTTTAGCGACAAAGTCAGTTTCGCAATTTACTTCAAGAATAATAGCTTTTTTTCCATCATTCAAAATTTTAATTTTTACAATTCCTTCATTCGCAGAACGCTCTGCACGTTTTGCAGCAACAGCAGCACCTTTCTTACGAAGAATTTCAATAGCTTTTTCAAAGTTACCATCTGCCTCTGTGAGTGCTTTTTTGCAATCCATCATACCGGCACCGGTTTTTTCTCTTAATTCTTTTACAGCACTTGCACTTATTTCCATTTTCATCCTACTATTTTATTCAACTTCTTTTTTTTCTTCACTACTTGCATTATCAACCTTAGGCTCTTCGGTTTTAGGCGCAGAATCACTTGAAGGTTGTTCTTTGCTTTCGTTTTGTTCTGATTTTTCTCTCGGTCCTCTTTTTCTTTTACCATCAAATTTTACATGTCGGACTTTAACTTTCTGAGATTTATCATTGTTATCTTCAACTTCATTTTCTTTTTTATTTTTCTCTCTTTCAGAAGCTTCTGCGGCTCTCAATTCTTTAGCTTTTACTAACCCTTCATTTATAGCATCAGCCATAACATTCACGATTAATTCTACTGCACGGACTGCATCGTCATTAGCTGGAATTATGAAATCAATTGGATCAGGATCACAATTCGTATCAACAATTGCAAATATTGGAATGTTTAATCTCAAAGCCTCATTAACAGCAATAGATTCTTTTTTAATATCAACAATAAATAATGCACCGGGAAGTGAAACAAGATTTTCAACGCCATCTAAAATTTTTCTTAATTTATCTCTTTCACGAGAAAGGAATAATCTTTCCTTTTTTGTAATTTTATCAAAGGTTCCATCATTTTCCATCTTCTCGATATTTTGTAACCTTTTAACACTTTTTCTAATAGTCGAAAAATTTGTAAGCATTCCACCAAGCCATCGTTCGCTAACCCAATTGCTTTCGCATTTTTTTGCGGCATTAATTATTGCGCCTTTAGCTTGTTTTTTAGTTCCGACAAATAAAACTGAAACTCCTTGTGAAACTATTTCAGTCATTTTTTGAGCTGCCACTTCAATAGCTTCTTGAGTTTTTTTAAGATCGATAATATGAATCCCGTTTTTTTCCATAAAAATAAATGGTTTCATTTTAGGATTCCAACGGCGGGTCAAGTGACCGAAATGTGCCCCTGTTTCAATAAGTTGCGTTAATTCAACTTTACTCATTTTTTCTCCTGTTTAACTTCTACTTTCTTCAACTTTGCCGATAATCCTTTTCATTTGGACACAGGCGGCAAATCAGAAAGTATGATTGATTATATAATTAATTAAAAATAGAAATTATCGTTTAGAGAATTGGAATCTCTTTCTTGCTTTTTTCTGTCCGTATTTTTTTCTCTCAACCATTCTTGGGTCACGAGTAAGCAAGCTTTGTGTTTTAAGCACAGGTTTGAATTCCGGATTAATCGAAATTAAAGCTCTTGAAATACCTAATCGAACAGCTTCAGATTGACCAGTAAATCCGCCACCATTGACATTAACATAAACATCATATTTCCCAAATGTTTCAGTCATTTTTAATGGAAGCACTACATCATCTCTACATGTTTTGATTGGGAAGTAATTTTCAAGTTCTCTATCATTAACAACTACTTTACCGGAACCGTTTCGCAAATAAACCCGAGCAACAGAATTTTTTCTACGACCAACAAAAATTTTATCTGACATTTAATTCCCCTTATAAACTTAAAACTTGTGGATTTTGTGCTTGATGCGGATGATTTTCACCCGAATAGACTTTTAATTTCTTAATAAGTTTATTTCCAAGCTTAGTTTTAGGAAGCATTCCTTTAACTGCATTTTGGATAATAAATTCAGGATTTGTTTTTTTAACATCAGCAAACGCTTTAATTGTAACACCTCCAGGATAACCTGAGTGCTTAAAATAAGTTTTCATGGTTTCACGTTTACCTGTTACGACAACTTTATCAGCATTTAA
>Ga0172372_10007429_pt1 | contig 14699 bp, 7 predicted proteins | sample LakKiv5m_2_FD_114544 | JGI IMG/M metagenome (GOLD analysis project Ga0172372, IMG submission 114544) | Freshwater microbial communities from Kabuno Bay, South-Kivu, Congo - kab_092012_9.5m | ecosystem: Environmental > Aquatic > Freshwater > Lake | place: Democratic Republic of the Congo...
CCACCAGCCCCACCTTGCAGATCCCCTCGGCCAGCCCGGCCGATGCCGGTGAATACACCGTCCGGGTCTCCAATGCCGGCGGATCCATCGTCTCCGCCCCGGCGGCCATCCTGAACGTCATCGTCCCGCCCTCCATCGTCACCGCGCCTGCCGACGTCACGGTTCTCGCCGGGCAAATGGCGGGGGTCGCCGTGGAAGCCAACGGAACCGAGCCGATCCAATACCAGTGGGAGTTCAATGGACGCGCCATCACGGGAGCGACCGGACCAAGTTTTGCGGTTCCTTCAGCCGGTGCGGAAGTCTCGGGCTCGTATCGCGTCCGGGTATCCAACGCAGCCGGCAGCGTCCTCAGCCGCTTCGCCGTGGTCGTGGTCACGCCCCCCGGGGGAAGCGTCCAGTTCAGCAATGCCGGCCTGCGGGTCCCGGTGTTGGCAACCGATGGAACCACCCTGCTGGAAGGGGACGGGTACCTCGCCCAACTCTACGCGGGCACTTCTCCTGAATCGCTCCAACCCGTGGCCGGTGCGGTACCGTTTGCCACCGGCGCGGCCGCAGGTTTCTGGCGCGGCGGTGTCCGCAACGTCCCCTTCATTCCGGCCGGTTCTCCCGCGTTCCTCCAGGTCCGCGTCTGGGAAACATCGGCGGGCACGACCTTCCATGAGGCGCTGGCCGCAGGTCGTCCCGTGGGAATCTCCACGGCCATCGCTGCAAACCTCGGAGGGATCGGGGTTCCTCCCAGTTTCCCAGCCACCCTCGCAGGGCTGCTGCCCTTCCAGCTCCAACTCTGGACGGCTCCCGCGATCGTCTCCAGTCCTGCACCCGCGAATGTCATCCTCGGTCGCGAACTGCGCCTGACGGTCAACGCGGTGGGCACCGCGCCCCTGCGATTCATCTGGACCCGCAACGGCAACCTGCTGCCCGAAACGAGTCCCTCGCTCGTCATCCCGGAGGTCACGGTCGCCGACGCCGGACTCTACGCGGTCACCGTGGCCAACTGGGTCGGCGCTTCCGTCGCCGAATCGGCCCAGGTCAACGTCCTGACTCCGCCGCGGATCACCACGCAACCCCAGGGATTGTCGGTGGTCGCGGGCGCGGCGGCGCGGTTCGAGGTTTCTGCCTCTGGTTCCGAACCGTTGAGCTATCAATGGCGCCGCGGCGGCAATGACATCCCAGGTGCCCAGTCGCGCACCCTGCTGATTCCTTCGGCGCAGCTCGGCGATGCCGGGAATTATTCGGTGTTGGTCTCGAACGTCGCCGGTTCCGAGACCTCCCAGGACGCCAGCCTGACCGTCCTTGCCCAACCGTTCTTCATCACCCAACCCAAATCGGTCAACCTCGCGGCCGGTGCGGCCCTGGAGCTTTCGACAGAAGTGGGCGGCGCCGCCCCGATCTTCCTCCAATGGCAGAAGAATGGAACCCCGGTCCCGGGCGCGACGAACCGGACCCTGCGGGTGTTCGCCACGACCCCGGAACACTCGGGAACTTACCGATTGGTCGCCACCAACCCTTACGGCGAGGCCATCTCCGAGACGGCCATCGTTGTCGTCACCGGTTCCGGCGGGACCGTCCAGTTCAGCAACGTCGCCTTGCGCGCGCCCGTCACCGACACGGATGGAACCACCCTGCTCGCAGGTCCCGGTCATCTGGCCCAACTCTACGCCGGTGCCACCGCGTACACCCTCAAGCCCGTTCCCGGGGCGACGATCTTCGGCACCGGCTCGGCCGCCGGTTATTGGATTGGCGGAGTCCGGTCCATTCCCGATCTCGCTCCCGGCACCACCGCGTTCCTCCAGGTCCGCGTCTGGGCACTGGCCGCCGGCCCCACCTTTGAAGTCGCGGTCGCCGGAGGTCACCCGGTCGGGATCTCCGCACTGGTGACCGGCGTCCTCGGCAACCTCGGAACACCTCCGTCCCTCCCGGTCGCCCTCAACGGCCTGCTTCCGTTCACGCTCCAATCGTGGACACCTCCGCAGATCACCCTCCAACCACCTCCCACCCAGGTCATCGTCGGCCAACCCCTCACCCTATCCGCGGGAGTGAGTGGTTCCGGGCCCTTGACGCTGGCGTGGTTCCGGGGTGAATCCCGAATCCCGGACGCCGCAGGCACCGTGCTTTCATTTCCCGCCGTCACGCTTGCGGACGCCGGCGAATACCGACTGACCGCCATCAATTGGGTCGGAGCCACCACCAGCGCTCCAGCCGTTGTCACCGTGCTGGTCCCACCCGCGATCACCATCGCCCCACAACCCCTCGCCATCGCCGCAGGCCAGACAGCGCGCTTCGCCGTGGAAGCCACCGGCACCGGGCCGCTCGCCTACCAATGGCTGAAGAACGGAGCCACGATCCAAGACGCCATCTCCAGCATCCTGGAGAAGCCCAATGCCACGCCGGACGATTCAGGAGATTACTCCGTCCGCATCACCGGCCCGGGCGGCTCGATCGTTTCCACGCCGGTGGGTCTCTCGGTCATCGCGCTGCCCCGGATCACCTCCAACCCGATCCCGCTCACGCGCATCGCCGGCGAGACCGCTCAGTTCTCAGTGCAGGCCACGGGCACCGGAATCCTGACCTACGCCTGGTATCGCAACGAGGCCGTCATCCCCGGCGCATCCTCCCCGACGCTCACCCTGCCGAGCGTTCTCGTCACCGATGCGGCCACGTACCGCGCCCGCGTCTCGAACTTCGCCGGTTTCGTCGAGTCCATTCCGGCCCCGCTGAGCGTCGTCACGCGGCCCACCCTCGTCGACGCGCCGGTGTCAGTCGTGGCCACCGCCGGAGAAGCGGTGCACTTCACCGTTCTGGCACAGGGCACCGGGCCGCTCGACTACCAGTGGTTCCGCAATGGGACGCCGATCGCGGGTGCCCTCACCCCGGCCTATTCGATCGCCAGCGTGACCACCGCGGATGCCGCCCGGTACTCGGTCCGCGTCCGAAATCCCTACGGCGAAGTCACCACCCCGGAGGCCACCCTCGATGTCGATGAACCGGTGGAACTCGCCGGCGTCGCCGTCGATGGTTACATCGTCGGCGCCACCGTGTTCTTCGATGCCAACCGCAATGGCAACCAGGACCCGGGCGAACCGTTTGCCATCACCGATGAACTGGGCCGCTTCGACCTCGACATCCCCCTCGGCCGGTTCGACACGAACCGCAATGGTCGCATCGATGCCGCCGAAGGCCGCCTCGTCCGCCTGGGAGGCGTCGACATCTCCACCGGCCTCACCTCCAACATCCCGGCCATCGGCCCCGTGGGCTCCGAGGTCCTCGGACCGCTCTCCAGCCTCGTGGACGCCCTGCAATCCGGAAACAACGCCCTCTCCGTGGAGGATGCCGAGGCCATCGTGGCGCGCTCCCTTGGACTCCCCGAGGGCATGGCCGTGACGAAGGTCGATCCCATCGCGGCCGCTGCGGATGGGGATCCCGACGCCGCCGCCCTGCTCAGCGCGGCAGCGCAGGTTCAGGACACCCTGATCCAGATCACCTCGGTCATCGACTCCGCCGCTGGCGGTTCAGTCACTGCGCCGGAATCCGTCCTCGATGTTCTCGCCGAAGCCCTGCTCGAGGCGGAACCGATCGATCTCACCGAACCCCGGTTCATCCTGGATCTCGTCAATGCCTCCGTCGATCGCGAGGGCCTTGAGTTCAGCGAGGAGTTCACGGACGCCGTCTCCGAGGTCATTGCCGGTGGCAACCAGGCCAAGGAGGAAGCCGCCAAATCCGGGGATCCGCTCGAGATCGCGGAGCTCATCGCCCGGATCCAGACCGTCGTCCAAGGCTCCACCACGGAAGACCTTTCCGAAGCCGCCGCGGGCCTCGTGAGCGAGACCGAGGTCCTCGCACGGAACACGGGTGAGAACTTCGACAAGCAGGTCGAGGAAGCCCCGTCCGGGGATCTGCTGGGCACCGAGACCCGCCCCGGAACCTTCTCGATCAGCCAGGCGTCCCCACGACTGGTGGAGAACGGCCTGGTCATCACGCCGCTCACACTCCTCCGGAATGACGGCAACGCCGGCTTGGTCCGTGTCACGCTCTCGCTGGATCCCGGCACTGCCACCGCAGCCTCCGATTACACCACGTCCGAACTGTTCGTGGACTTCGCCGACGGGGAACTCGTGAAGACGGTCGACCTCGCCAGCCTCCTCGTCGACGACAACACCCCGGAAGCCGAGGAATCCTTCCATGTCACGTTGCGCGTCGCTCCCGGTTCCCCGTCGGGTGCGGTCACCGGCAACCGGACCACGGCCACCGTCGTGATCGATGACGACGACCGCGCCGGCACCTTCGCCTTCAGCACTCCGCAACTGGAGATCAACGAGGACGGCACCATCGTCCGGCGCCTCTTCGTGGAACGTTCCGGGGGACTGGACGGCTCCGTCCGCGTCGTCGTCAGCAGCAAGCCGGTTCCGGGGGGCGCCACCCCGGGCCTCGAGTACTCCCCGTCCCCGATCATCCTGGACTTCACCCCCAACCAGCGGCTCGCGCAGGTCGTCGTCCCGGTCTTCGACGACTCCCTGTTCGAGTCCACCGAGGCTGCCGAACTCACACTGGCGATCGCCAATCCGTCCGCCGCCGGCGCAACGGTCGGAGACCGCTCCACCGCGCAACTCCTGATCGCCAACAACGACGCGCGCCTCCCGCGCATCGGGTTCATCGGCCGACCGGGCGACGAAATCGCCCGCGCCCGCCTGCGCCTTACCGGTCCGGCAGGCCAACGCATCGGCATCGAGCTGTCCACCGACCTCCTGAACTGGACCCCGGCGGACGACGTCGTCATCGGCGAGGACGGCACCCGCGAACTCCCCATCGATCTGGAGCGCCTCGACGGTTCCTTCTTCCGCTTCGGACCCAAGCGGTGAGTGACCGCAGAATCGGTCGCGGAATGTCCTCCGAATCCGGGGGACATTCCGATCGTTCTGGAGGCTTCCCCTCCACGTCCCGGATTCAGGGCTCCAAGATCTCGATGCAGTGTACTTCCAACCCCGCATCGAGGTTCACCGTGAGGGCGTAGATGTCGCCCAACTCAAGTCCCACCGGGGATTCGGATAGCTCCGGATGGAGCGGGTGGAATTCCGCCAACGGAAGGTCAACGGTCCACGCATCACCGACCCTCCCGAGGTCACCGCTGGGAACATCAACCTCGAACTTCCCAGAAAACACACCCTGCATCCGCTGGGTGCTGAAACCGAAACGCACGCTCGAACTCCGCGAGGTGCGTCCCTGGAAACGGACACGCGCCCCCGTCCGGAGCTCGACGGGGATTCCCACGGTCTGCAAAGCGGACACGGAAACCGCATGGAGCATCAGTGGAGGCGCATCCGGCAACGGCCACAACAGGGGCTGGGCTCCCAACCGAACGCGCTCACCGGCTCCTGACGGCAGCCAGCGACCGAGGATCACAGAGGTCCCTGCGTCCAGATCGCATCGCCAATGACCAACATGAGCCGGTTGCGGTTCGGCCCGTGTCGGCGTCCGTCCTGCCAGATCCAGGCTGGCCTGAAATCCATTGGAAACCACCACTGGCAGGGACGCCAGACGATGCGTGATCCGGGCCTCACCGGAATTCACGCGCAGCAGCGTCTGGTTTGCCGATGCCTGGACGTCAAACTGGGCCCGTCCCGATTCAACGCGCGCTGCGGGTGTTTCCACCACCCAGGTTGAAGACGCCTGATTGCTGGCTGGACGATACCACAAGGTACCGCGGACAAGGCTGGCCCGACCGGATCCAGCCAGGGGCTCCAGCAGACGCAGCAACGAATGGCCGGCAACGGTGAGCCGGGAACCGTCGCGGAGCTCCAGTTCCACCCACGAATCGCAGGACCTTGTTTCGATCATGTCCCCGGAACGCAGCCGAATTCCAGCCGGCAGGGGCTGTTCCAACGAACCCCGCGCTCCGAACACACCGCTCGCCCCGGTCACCCGGACCACACGCGCCACTTCGCGTCGGCCTTCCCTCAACCGAAGGATGCCAACGCCCGCTCCAAGCAACCCCAGGAGCAGGAACGCCGCTGCGGCCCATCGCCCATAAGGAGTGGGTTGTCTCGTCACATGCGGCCACGGATCCTCCACGCGACGTGCTACGGCAATTCGTTCCACGTCCGCGAGCATCACGGCTTCCTCGGCGAGGCGACGCAAGGCCGCACGCGCTTCCGGACTTTCGCGGAGCTCCCGTTCGACCACCTTCCCCTCCGGGTTGGAAAGCCGCCCGTCCAGCCACTTCAACAAACGGATCTGCTGTGCCTCCTCGGGATTCATGGAAGGTCCTCCCGAACGTTGGCGAGCTTGCCTTCGACGCAAAGCCGAAGACTCCGGTGCGCGCGGGAGAGCCGCTGGTAAACGGCCTCGAGACCGATGCCGATCCGAGCCGCCACCGCATCGCAGCCAAATCCGTCATGATAGCGAAGACGGATCAGTTCCCGCGCTGCGTCCGGTTGTTGCTCCAGGCATTCCGCGAGGGCATCCAACCGGGGCCCCGATGCGGGAGCATCGGTCTGCCACTCACGATCCAGCAACTCGAGCACACCCTCCCCGAGCCCCACCGATTCCCGCTGGTGCTTCCGAAGCCAGTCGATGCCCTGACGCCGCGCGGTGATGAACGCCCAGGACAGGAGCGCCGCCTCGCTCTCGAAAGTGGCGCTGCCACGCATCGCCTTGAGCGTGGTCTCCTGGAAGATGTCCTCGGCCCCGTGCGTGTCCCGCACCACGAGCCAGATGGCTGCCGACAGACGCGTGCGCGCCTCCAGCAGGGTCTGGAGGATGATGTCTTCGGATAGCTTCATGCCTGGGTCCTCATGCCGGAATCCCGCCCCTCCCCCGTGCCCACCAACGCGTCAGGTCATCCGCCAGGACCAGCACGCAGGGAACCAGGAACAACGTGATGGCGGTGCCGAACAGGATGCCGAACCCAAGCGACACCGCCATGGGAATCAGGAACTGAGCCTGGATCGACTTCGCCACCATCAGCGGGGCCAATCCCGCGAACGTGGTGCTCGACGTGAGCAGGATCGGACGGAACCGCCGCGCCCCCGCCTCCAGCGCCGCTTCGCGGAGGGTGCGACCCACGGCCCGTCGTTGGTTGATGTAGTCCATCAGCACGATGGAGTCGTTCACCGCCACGCCCGCCAACGCCAGCATGCCAAACACGGATAGATATGAGGGAGTCACCCCGAGCAGGATGTGCCCTGCCAGCGCCCCGATGACCGCAAACGGAATGGCCAGCATGACGAACAAGGGCTGAACGAGGGACCGGAATGGAATCGCCAGCATGGCGTACAGTGCCAGCAGCAGGGCACCGGATCCCAGGACGACCCGGCGACGGGCCTCGACCGCCTCCGCCACCTGTCCCTTGAACTGGAAGGAGAGATCCCCCGCCAGCCCGCAGATTTCCCGCAACTGCGGCTCCATCGTCCGGGCCAGCGCAAGGACATCGACCGTCTCGTCCGACGGTTGCCCGCCGATGCGGATCACCTCGGCCCGGTCGTTCCGCTCGACGAACGACGGAGCCTTGATGAACCGGATCTCAGCCACAGATGCCAGCGGCACCTCGGCTCCGCGCGGGGTCCGGATCTTCATCTCGTCGAGGGTATGCAACGTCTCCCGATCGGCCCGCGGGAGCCGCACCATCACCCGCAGATCGTCGACGCCCCGTTGCACCCGCTGGGCTTCCTCGCCGAAGAAAGCCTGGCGAACCTGTCGGGCGAGCAGCACCTGGTTCAAACCCAACTCCGCCGCACGCGGCCGCAACCGCAGTTCCAACTCGTCCTGCCCATAGTTGATGTCCGCCCACGCCGTACGAATGCCAGGCTGCGATTGGATCAGCGCCTTGATCTTCTGCGCTGCCTCCGCCTTCTTTGCGGAGGTGGGCCCCCGCAATTCGAGGTGCAGGTTCTCGTCAGCGTACTCACGTCCGGCTTCCAGCGAGCGCTCCGCGATGATGCGGAAGGTCACGGCTTCCGGAATTGGCCCCACCAATTCCGTCCAGCGCCGGGCAATCTCGCTGTTGCGCGGCCCGGGGACCGTGCGGTCGCCGGGATCGGTGATCTCGATCGCGATCGCTCCCCGCGAACGGTCAAAGCCACCCCCGGCACCATAGCCACCGGCGGTCAGTGCGACGTCCTGGATCAGGGACCTTTTCGTGCCGGGATCCACGAATTCCGTGCGGACCTGCTCCAGTGCTGCGTGCACGCGATCCATGTAGCGTGAGGTCACCTCGATCGGCGTGTCATCGGGAAGGTCCAGGATCGCGAAGATCCGCATGGTGTCGACCGAAGGAAACGAGACGAACTTCATCCGGCCACCTGCGATCCACCCTCCCATCCACAGGGCCAGTGCCAGGAATCCGCACAGCACCGCGCCGCGCCAGGCCACCGCCCGTTCCAGCAAGGGCTGGTAGACGCCGTGGACAAACCGTTCGAGGCCACGGGCCACGGCCGCCTGAAACCGCGTGAACGCATTGGCCGGCGGGAAGGGTTTCAGGTGCTTGAGATGCGCCGGGAGGCACAGCTTCGATTCCGCCAGCGAGAACAGCAGCACCGGGATCACCACGGGCGGAATCTGCTTCGCATAATCGCCCCACGTCCCCTCGAAGAAGAACATCGGCACGAACGCCAGCACCGTCGTCAGGACCCCAAAGGTCACCGGCACCGCCACCTCCCGGGTGCCCTCAATGGCCGCCTCGAGCGGTGGCACGCCCGACTGCATCTGCGCGAACACGTTCTCCCCGGTCACGATCGCGTCATCCACCACCATGCCCAACACCAGGATGAACCCGAACAGGCTCATCACATTGGCCGTCACCCCAAGCCAGGGCATCACGATCAGGCATCCGGCGAACGACACCGGGATGCCCCACACGATCCAGAAAGCCAGCATCGGACGCAGGAACAGCCCCAGAACGACCAGCACCAATCCCGCCCCCTGCGCCATCCCCGACACCAGCGTCGACAACCGTTCGCGGATCGCCTTGGACTCGTCGGCCCAGACAAACAGCTCGACGCCTTCCGGAAAACGCGACTGGGCTCCCGCCACGTACGCCCGCACCCGGTCCGAGATCGCAATCGCACTTTCGTCACCCGTCCGCATCACCTGCACGAACAACGCCGGCCGACCGTTGAACTCGATCCGTTTCTCGTCCTCCTCGAAGCCATCCAGGATCCTCGCCACGTCGCCCAGCCGCACCTCGGATCCACCCGCCGAGCGCACCGGTATCCGCGCGAACTCCTCCGCCGTGTAAGCCTGCCCCCGGGTCCGGACGATCAACCGTCCGCTGCGGCTCTCGATCGCCCCCGCAGGAAGGTCGAGCGAGAACCGCCGAATCGCGTCCGCCAGATCCTGGAAGCTGAGCCGGTAGGCACGCAACCGCTCCGGGCTCGCCTCGATCCCGATCTCATAGCGGCGCCCGCCTTCGAGGGCCGCGCGACTCAATCCGGGCAGTTCCAGCAGGTCTTCCTGCACCCGGCGCGCCGCCTTGCGGAGCTCGGCGGGATTGAGTTGCCCCGTGACCGCGACCGTGAGCACCGGTTGGTAATTGCCGGATTCAGGAATGAAGATCCGCGGCCGCTCGGTTTCGGAGGGGAACGTCGTGATGGCATCCACCCGCGCCTTCACGTCGTCCATGACCTTCTGCGCGTCGGCTCCCTTCTCGAGCTGCAGGTAGAACCGGGCGTATCCACGGGAACCATCGGCGTTCAATTGCCGGATGCCCTGCACCCCTTCCAGCGCCTCCTCGATCGGGATCAAGATCGCCTGTTCCACGTCCTTCGCCGTCGCGCCGCGGTACGGCATCTCGATCATCACCGTGTCCCAGCTCAACGCCGGCGTGACCTCGAGTGGCACGCGGTAGAAGGCCGAATACAAACCCGCCAGCAGGATGCCAATGGTCAGGAAATTGGCAGCAATCCCGTTCTGGGCAAACCAGCGGATCATCGGGCTCCTCCCGAGGCCGGCGGTGCGTTCGTGATCTCGGGGATGATCTCCACCTTCGCCCCTTCCGGCGCGTACACCAGATGCGTCGTCGCCAGCAATGTCCCGTCCGGGATCGACGGATCACGCATCACGACGTTCTGCTCGTCCGCCCACAGCGCCACGATCCGACGCGACGACAGAAGCTTGGTGGTCGGATCCACCAGCTGGATCCGGTCCAGTTCCCGGACGGCATTCCGGGGCAACACGAAGACGTTCGTCAGCACCGCTCCCGGCAGGAATCCCGTCACGGGCTGCCCTGGACGCAACGGCCTTCGACCGCTGTCGAACCCGAAGGGATCCTCGACGCGGACGATGGCGAACCGTTCGAGGGTCTCCCCGTCGAGCGCCTGTTCTCCGCGCACCACGAAGCCGCTCCATCGGGAATCCGAGGAAGCGTTCAAGGCGTCCTCCAGGGACACCTCCATCCGGGTTTCCACGGTGGGCCGGAGCGCCACCCCGCCTCCCCCACGGGGAGGCCAGGGCAGCTCCGTGCGCTGGATCCGTTCGCCCGGCAATTCGAGGAACCCAAGGGCAGGACCGGACACCGGCAACCGGACCTCCACCGCCTCCACGGAGAACACCATCCCCAACACCGATCCCGGACTGACCCACTGACCCGGCGCCACCGCCCGCCGGCGGACACATCCGGCGAACGGTGAACGGACCCGCGTCCGGTCCAGATCCCGGCGGGCACGCTCGAGTTGCGCCTGGGCCATGGCCGATTCCGCGCGCGCCTGGGCCAGCGTGGCCGCCGTGGCTTCCGCCTGCGCTGGCGTCAACAGGCTGCTGCTCAGCAACGCGGAATCCCGATCCTGGTTCAGCTCCGCCAGCACGGCCGCAGCGCGGGTCGACTGCACTCGGGCTTCGGCCATGGCCACCGCAGTCTGGAAGTCCTCCGCATCCAACTCCACCAGGATTTCGCCCGCGTCGAAGAAGGCCCCATCCTCGAACTCCGGAGCCACCCGCGCCACGCGCCCGGCCACCTGGGCACTCAGGGACAGTTCCTCCCTTGCCCGCACGACTCCCTGGGAACGCACCACCACCGGAAAATCGCGCTTCCGGAGTACGACCACCCGACTGCGCACCGGCTGCGGGGCTCCGGCGGGTGGCGGCGTCCCCTTTGGAACCCGCGCGAGCCATACGTACCCCCCAATCCCCATCCCCAGCAACCCGATCGCCACCAGTCCACGCACGACCCATGACCCGGCGTCGCCGCCGCGGCCTGCTGGAGCTGAATTTGTCTCGGGAACGGAACTGTTCATGAATGCATGGCCCGGCGTCGCATGTTGCCTCTGGGAACGCGCCAGCCCTCCAGATCCTGACAACGAACTTGCGCCTTCATCCCATCGCCCATTTCAGGTCTTATGCACGACACGTGACGCAACATTCCTTCAAGACGCAGTTCCTTGAGCGCCTGCAGGCCGCAGTGGCCGACGGCACCTTTGTCCGCCTGAACCTCGGTGGCCCCACCGGTCGGGACCGCTCCATCCGCAACCTGTTCGTCCGCCCGGTGAAGCTCCGCGGCGAGCTGTTCCTCTCCTTCGTCTACCGCCACGTCGCCCGCGACGTGACCAAGAACCAGACGCCCGCCGACGCCTACGTGCTGCTCGACGAACTGCTGGGGAACGAGTTTACCGACGCCTTCCTTTCCACCACCACCGGCACCGCCCACCTGAACGTCCGCAAGGGCCGCAACGCGCAGCTCAAGCTCGGCCCGGCCGAGGACACCGCCGCCCCGGACCTCGAACACGACCATCGTAAGGCCCGGACCGTCCAGACCTCGGGCAACACCTGGCTCCGTGATCTCGGCGTGACCGGCATCGATGACAAGGTACGCGCCGGCATGGAGGCGAAGTACCGCCAGATCCATCGGTTCGTGGAGTTGCTCGCCCCGCTCATCCGCGAGGCCGGCCTCCCACAGGACCGCATCCCCAGTGTCGTCGACATGGGCTGCGGCAAGGGCTACCTCACCTTCGCCCTCCATGACCACCTCCGGCGCACCTACGAACGCCCCGTGCGCGTGCTCGGGATCGAACAACGTTCCGAACTCGCCGAGGCCTCCAACAAGATCGCCGCCCAACGCGGGCTGGACGGCCTCCAGTTCATGACGGGCGTCATCGGTTCGACCGTCCTCCAACCCACCGACATCGTGGTGGCCCTGCACGCGTGCGACACCGCCACGGACGACGCTCTTGCCAAGGGCATCGAAGCCGGTGCCCGCCTGATCGTGGTCGCCCCCTGCTGCCATCGCGAGGTGAGTCTACAACTCATCGCCCCTGCGCCCCTCGCCCAGGCCCTCAGCCACGGCATCCTCCACGCCCGCGAAGCCGAATTCGTCACCGACGCCCTCCGAGCCGCCCTGCTGGAAGCTGCCGGCTACGAAGCCCGCGTCTTCGAGTTCATCTCGCCGGAGCACACCTCCAAGAACCTGATGATCTCCGCCGTGCGCCGCACCGCGCCGTTCGATGCCGCCGCCGCCACCCAGCGCGCCGTCGCCCTCGCCGCCTTCTACGGACTGCGCCACCAACGCCTCGCCCAGCTCCTCCGAATCCCGCTGGCAGCATGAACTTCGCGGACCTCGACTGGCGCATCCTGGACCGGCTCCGTTCCACCTTCCTCCAGGAGAACTTCTCCCCGGCGGCCTACTGGCAGTCGCATCGCGACCTCGCCCAGTACCACGTCACGTTCGGTGAACGCATCGGGTGGAAGTGGGACGCCGTCCTCGAGGAACTCCGCGACATCGCATGGGTGCCCCGGGCAGGCGTGGACACCCTCATCGACTGGGGTTGCGGCAGCGGCGTCGCCGGCGAACGGGTCCTGCGGCAATACCCGCAGCTCCGGCGTGCCTGCGTGAATGACGCTTCGCCGCTGGCCATGGAGTTCGCCGTCCAACAGATCCGCCGCCTCCACCCGTCCGTGGAAGCGCGCCCTTGGGCCGGCAACAGCGCGCAGGGCTGCGTGCTCGTCGTCAGCCACGTGTGGAACGAACTGAGCAACGAACAACGCGTCGATCTCCTCAAGCTGGCCTCCACCGCCGCTGCCGTCCTCTGGGTCGAACCCGGCACCCACGACACCGCACGCGATCTCCAGACCGTCCGCGACCACTTCCGTCCGGCCTTCGACATCATCGCTCCGTGCACGCATCAGGCCGCCTGCGGCATGCTCACCACCGGCAACGAACGCCATTGGTGCCACCACTTCGCCGCGCCTCCCTCTGAGGTGTTCCTCTCCAGCGATTGGTCACGCTTCGCCGATCGCGCCGGCATCGACCTGCGTTCCCTCCCCTACAGCTTCCTGGTCGCCGAACGGCGGGATGAATCGGCCCAACCGCGTCCGGACAACGGTTGGGAACGTCTCCTCGGTCGCGCGCGGATGTCCAAGCCCTACGCCCGCGTGCTGTGCTGCGGCCCCAACGGGCTCTGCGACACCGAGGTCACCAAACGCTTCCATCCGGAATGGATGAAGGTCTTCAAACGGGGCGAGGAACCCCGCCGGCTCCAGATCACCCGCGACGGCACCCGTGCCGCCACCATCCACCCCAGCCCGCCCCGGCCCGCACCAGATTCGGAACCGGATGACCAGGGCGGCCCCATCCTCCCCGTGCCGTGAAAAAGCTCACGAAGCCAGCCCAACCACCCCGGGAGGAGCGAAAGCTCCCCGGGCTGCCGCAATCCCGTCCGCCCCTCGAGCGCATGATGCGGATCCACGCCCTCGTGTCCTCCGGCCGCCACCTCAATGCGCATCGACTTGCCGAGGATCTCGAAGTCAGCCGCAAGACCGTCCTCCGCGACGTCGAGTTCATGCGCGACCGTCTCTCGCTGCCCATCGAGTACGATCCGGTCCGCGGCGGGTATCACTACACGGGCAAGGTCGAGGCCTTTCCCACGCTCCAGATCACCGAGGGCGAACTCTTCGCCCTGCTCGTCGCCGAAAAGGCCCTCCAGCAGTACCGCGGCACGCCTTACGAGAAACCCCTGCTGGCGGCCCTCCGCAAACTGGAAAGGACCCTGCCCGACACCGTCTCCCTGAACTTCTCCGACTGGGAACAATCCATCTCCTTCCGGACCAGCGCCACGCCCGTCCAGGACCTTCCACTGATCGACACCCTCGCCCGCGCGGCCGCCGCCTGCAGCGAACTCCGTCTCCTGTACCGGAAGCCCAACCGCCAACCCGAGGAACGCATCGTCCACCCCTACCACGTCGCGAACGTCAACGGCGATTGGTACCTCTTCGCTTTCGACCGTCTCCGCAACGCCGTCCGAACCTTCGCCCCAGCCCGCATCACCAAGGCCACCCCCACCGGGAAGTCCTTCCCGCGGCCCACCGACTTCAACCTCGACCAACTCCTGCGCGACAGCTTCGGCATCCATTCCACCCAGGGGGAATTCGATGTGGTCGTGCGGTTCGCCGCCGACGTGGCCGATTACATCCGGGAGAAGCGCTGGCATCCCTCGCAGCAGTTGCGGGAACTCGCCGATGGGGGCGTGGAGATCCAACTCCGGCTGGGAAGCCTCATCGAGGTGAAGCGCTGGATCCTCGGTTGGGGCGCCTCCGCCACCGTCCTCGCTCCCGATTCCCTCCGGGACGACATCCGTTCCACAGCCGCCGCTCTGGCCACTGCCTACGGGTCATGACCTCATCCCACCTGCCTCGTTACCTCGTCAGCTACCCTCTCAATCGTAGCTGACGACGTCAGGAGGCAGTGGTGGAAGTTCCGAGTTCGAAGAAGGAAGATTGAG
>Ga0172372_10007433_pt1 | contig 14696 bp, 12 predicted proteins | sample LakKiv5m_2_FD_114544 | JGI IMG/M metagenome (GOLD analysis project Ga0172372, IMG submission 114544) | Freshwater microbial communities from Kabuno Bay, South-Kivu, Congo - kab_092012_9.5m | ecosystem: Environmental > Aquatic > Freshwater > Lake | place: Democratic Republic of the Congo...
CGACGTGGATGCAGCGTGCGGCTATTCCACGGCGCACGCAAATCGCATGAAGTGTCACAAATATATGGCAACCGGCCTTCCGATTGCAACGGGTGTGATTGAAGGCGCCTGTCGCCATCTTGTTAAAGACCGCCTTGAGCCAACCGGCATGCGCTGGTCCGCCAGCGGTGCTCAGGCGATGCTTATTCTCAGATGTCTGAAAGCTTCCAACGTCTGGAATGAATTCCAACGGCAGTTACACAACCCAACTCCCCTCAAGGCGTGACCGCCGCAAGTGCGGCCACACTCGGATTCGACACGTCCCCAATTCGGCGGCAGGACATGCACCGTTTCACCATCCCAGCTTCGCCCTCCCGGCACCGCCCCTGCCAGAAAGTCAAGGCCATTAAATCTGCATCGTCGCTTTCCGACGCCCTCAGCCCGTTCTGTAGCCCGGCTGCTGACACCAGGCCATCGACGAGGCCAACGCAGGCTCAGTTCCGCGCGTATCAGTTGCCTGCGGCGAGCCCGGGGAGCATGGACACGGCAGGTGCAAACCGAGGTGCTCACGGTTAGAACGCTGAAAATGCGGGCGGCTAAGCCGTTGTGCGCGATGGTGCATGTTGCTGAATTTCACGAACCAGCCACCGCCAGATCGAATCTCCGAATACAAGGGGTGAGGTTGTCGCATCGTCGGCTCGTGGATAAAATATGCTGCATACAGGGTCCACTGGTATTACCACAAAACACGGCGAAAATCGCCAAGTTGATTGACTGAAGAGATTTCCGATGTGGCGTCTGGCCTGACGCCGGTGAGCGTGGCCGTGAACACGCTCGGAATCAACGGACGGTAGTGTGTTGCCACGATGAATCGGCAGAGATGATGGCAATCGATAATGCTCTACCCTCGCAGAGGTTCATCGCGCCCTTCTCGATTCAGCGTGGCACGCCGCTGAAGGAACTCATGGATCGCAGGCTCGTGGCGCTGATTGGTGAGTCTCTTGCAGCGCTCATCGAGGGATTCGACCTCGCTCAGTTCCAGGCTTCCGCGTCGAATGATCTGGAAAGGCTTGAACTGAAACAGCGGGCGATGAGAATTGCAGACGCGATGGCCGAACAATTGCCGGCATCGTTCGTTGAGACGGCCCCGTTGCTCATAAAGGCATTCGGCCCGCCACTCGAACAGACCGATGGAAATGGCCTGGCTCCTTTCTTCTATTTTCCGCACAGCCAGCTGATTGCCACTCGCGGAGTATCGCACTTCGAGAGCGGTATGATGGCAAACTTCGAGCTCACGAAACGCTTCACCGCTGAATTCAGCATCAGACCATTTCTGATCCGCTACCGCTCGCCGTGTCTTGAAATGCTGAATTTCTGGACGAGGGACAAAAATGCCCATGTTCGTCGACTCGTAAGCGAGGGAACCAGGCCACGTCTGCCGTGGGCAATTCGATTGCCGGAGTTCCAATCCAACCCTGACCTTGCGCTCCCGCTGCTCGAATTGCTCAAGGACGATCCCGAACTGTATGTGCGGCGATCAGTCGCCAACCACCTTGGCGATATCGCGAAGGATCATCTCGAACTGGCCCTCAGGGTCTGCGAGAAGTGGATCGAGGAAGTGAAGTGCTCCAACGACGAAGTCGTGGCAGCGCATCGCTGCTGGGTTGCGCGACATGCGCTGCGATATCCGGCGAAGAAAGGAGATCCAGGGGCAATTCGGATACGAGCGATGGCCGCGCAGATTGGGGGGCGAGGCCGAAATGTCTGACGACCACGGCAATCAGGGTCAGGATCGTGTCGTCCTGGATGACTGGGACAAACCAAACATCCCCGGGACCGTTTTGGGGCCATTGGCTTGGCAATTCCGGAGAGGCACTTTTTTTTTGGGGGGGGGCGAGGGGGATTTGCAATTCCACTCCCTGACGGTCGCGGCTCGGCGGGGGTGTTGGGCGGGGGTGTTTGGGGAATTCCATGGCGATGGGGTGGCGTGGTGCAGGCGTGGTGCATGGCACTTTTGCAACGTGACCTTGCATTTCATGCGAGGCTGATGGAACTGGCCTGACGGGCCGGAATCGCAGTGGCAATCAATATGACTGCGAAAGCATGGTCGCCGTAATGAATCGTGCCATGGGTGTACTGTCTGCTGTTCAGGCAAGAATTCCCTGGAGGACTCGGCCTTCATCTGTGGGCCCGATGAGGCGATTTTCGAGGCCTTGATAGAGGTAGCTGAAGCGGTAGGGGTCGAGTCCCAGCAGATGCAGGATGGTGGCCTGGAGGTCGCGGATGGTGACGGGGTTTTCGACGGGATAGTAGCCGAATTCGTCGGTCTGTCCCCAGGCCAGTCCACCGCGGATGCCTCCGCCTGCCAGCCAGATAGTGAAGGCGTGGGGATGGTGATCGCGGCCGACGAAGCCTTTTTTGAGTTCGGTGCGGACGTTGTTCTGCATCATCGGTGTACGGCCGAATTCGCCACCCCAGACGATCAGGGTTTCGTCGAGCAGTCCGCGTTGTTCGAGGTCTTTGATGAGTGCTGCCATCGCTCGGTCGGCAGCCTGGCACTTGATTGGGAGTGTTTCATCGATGCTTTCACCGGGAGAAGAGCCGTGATGGTCCCAGCCCCAGTCATAGAGCTGCACGAAGCGAACTCCGGCTTCGACCAGTCTTCGGGCCAGCAGGCAGTTGTTGGCGAATGTGGGATCGTCTCCGCGATAGAGTACTCGCGGGTCATCCGCACTTTCGGCGGGCGAGACGTATCCGGGCTGAGCACCGTAGAGTTCCAGAATATGTTTGGGTTCGCGTGACAGGTCCATCACTTCGGGAACGGTCGCCTGCATGCGGAAGGCGAGTTCGTACTGAGCGATGCGGGTTTGAGTTTCGGGGTCACCGCTGCGGGCGAATTCAGCGGCATTCATTTCTGCGATGGCATCGAGCATTCGTCGGCGCATGCTGCGATCCATGCCGCCAGGGTCTCCGAGATACAGCACGGGATCGCCCGTAGTTCTGCAGTTGACACCCTGATGCACGGACGGGAGAAAGCCGGAGCCCCAGAGTGACTTGCCGGCATCGGGCGTTTTGCCACCCGACAACAGGACGACGAATGCCGGCAGATTCTGATTGTCTGTTCCCAGCCCCCAGGCGGTCCATGCTCCGAGGGACGGGTTGCCGAGTCTGGGTGAGCCGGTGTGAATGAACAGTTGAGACGGGGCATGGTTGAACTGATCGGTCTGCATGGTGCGAATCACGCAGGCTTTGTCGGCGACGCTGGCGAATTCCGGCAGCAGTTCGCTGATCCACTGACCGCTCTGACCATACTGACGAAAGTTAAACTGCCCGGCCAGAATCTTTGGAACACCGCGGATGAACGCAAACCGTTTGCCTTCCAGAAAGGACGGCGGGCAGTCCTGCAGGTGCAGTTTTTGCAGGGCGGGTTTGTGTTCGAAGAGTTCCAGCTGCGAGGGTGATCCGGCCATGTGCAGGTAGATCACGCGTTTCGCGCGGGGTGTGAGCAGTGGCAGTGGGGGAGCGGGTGCGGGTGCGGGGCTGGCTGCGGTTTGGCCACCTTCCGCAGCCAGCAGTGACTGGACCGCCATGGAGCCAATTCCAAGTCCTGCGGTTTGCAGCAGTTGTCGGCGAGTTTGCAGCTGGCAGTATTCTGAAAGGGGATTCATGAGTTCAGTTTCTTGTGAGGAATTCATCGAGATTCAGAATGGCACTGGCGGTGACGACCCAGCTTCCCAATTCGGCAGCGGAGGCACCCTGCGGGAGCTGGAGACGGGCGGCCTGCAGCAGCGCGGCAGCGCGTTCGGGATGTTCATTCAGCTGTGTGGCCACATCGCGCTGAAGCTGAATAAGTGGCTGCAGTTCGGCCGGTGCCACATTCCGAATCAGGGCACGACGGAGGCCATACTGCACGCCATCAGCTCCGGCCGCCTGCATCTGCAGGGCGAGAGCACCGGCGGCTTCCAGATTGGCCGGGTCATTGAGGCTGACGAGTGCCTGAAGAGGTGTATTGGTGCGGATGCGACGAATCTGACAGACCTCACCGCTTCCACTGTCGAACGTCGTGAATGACGGATAGGGTGTGGTGCGTTTCAGATACGTATAAAGCGCGCGGCGGAAGCGATCTTCACCTTCAGCGTTGATCCACTTCTGGCCGTTGTAGGTGGAACGCCAAAGACCGTCGGGCTGAGGCGGCATCACGGGAGGACCACCTTTTTTGAGCGATAAAAGACCGGCAGCAGCGAGCGTCTGATCGCGGAGGACTTCGGCAGGCAGCCGATATCGCGGTCCCCGCGTCAGCCAGACGGCCCGGGGATCCTGTTCAAGCCGTTCGGGGGAGGCAGAGGAGTCCTGCTGGTATACGTGGCTGAGGAAGATCTGTTTCAGAATTTTTTTCAGTGACCAGCCGCCGTCGCGGTATTCGCAGGCCAGCCAGTCCAGCAGCTGAGGGTGGGCAGGAGGGGATCCGAGGAGTCCGAAGTCTTCTTCGGTTTCCACAATACCAATCCCGAAGACTCGAGCCCAGATGCGGTTGGCCCAGACGCGAGCGGTCAGGGGATTATCGGCGGCCATGAGCCAGTCAGCGGCATCGAGTCGCGTAGTGCTTGGCAGCCGACTTTCGGGAAGCGTGATTGTGCGTGCTGAGGATGGAACGAAGGCCGCGGGCAGACCTGCAGTGACGAGCTCGCCGGGATCGAGGAAATTGCCGCGGCGGTGAATTCGAGTCTCTCGCTGCTGTTCGGGGGTCATGGCGATCATCACCGGAACTTTCGGGAGCTTTGCCTGCAGGGCATCCCGTTGCCTGACAGCCTCCGCCAGTTTCTCGGTGAGGCTGTGGACTTCCGGAGAAGGGGGCAGTGGTACCAGTTCGGCTGCTGGTTCGCTGGTGAGACTGATTCGGAATCGGCGGAGGGTGAGTGAGTTGCCATAGTGCTGTCTCAGAGTGATCTGCAGCACAGCCGGTTCGCGTGTCTGGAGGGGTTCGGTGAACGCAAAGAGGGCGAGGTGATTTTCGCGCTGGCGGGGGCTGATGGCCCAGCCGGTTTTGAGATTGCCGTCGAGGGCTGCCGATACGGGCCAGCCGGACTGTTCGAAGTCGGCTTTCGGCTGATGCAGTTTCAGCGGTAAGACTGAGGCTGTGGTTTCCAGCGACAGTTCAATTTCCGACAGTACGAAATTGGGATCAGCGGGATTGCGTCCGGCACCGGGACCTCCGGAGGCGGTATCGGCGAAGGCCTGCAGACGAACCGCAGTCCATGCTCCCGGTGGCAGCTGGAGTCGCAGGGTGTACACATTTTCGGGAGGGGATTTTCCGCTGGCAAGGACGGATCCGTCCGATCGCTTCTGCAGAAGAGTTCCGTCGGTGGCGGTGGCTTCGATGACTTTTGGGGCGAGCCATCCGGGATCACTGGCGGCATGAGCATCTTCAGCGGCGGCCAGAGCCATCTGCAGTTGCTGGACAGTGTCGCAAGCCGACTGCAGCTGCTGTTTTTCAGAGTCAGCTGCGGGGACTTCGAGAGTGGGGGCGTCGTCGTAGCGGTCCGCATCCTGAGTTTGATTCCAGATGGCGAACAGCGCGTAGTATTCCTGCTGTGAAATTGGATCATACTTGTGTGAATGGCATTTCGCGCAGCCGGCAGTGAGTCCCATCCAGACCTGCAGCGTGGTATCAACGCGGTCTTTGACGGAGACAATTCTGAATTCTTCGTCGTCGGTCCCTCCTTCATCGTTGACCATCGTCTGCCTGTGAAAGGCGGTTGCAAGTCGTTGATCGGGAGTGGCGTTGGGGAGCAGGTCACCGGCCAGCATTTCGCGGGTGAGCTGATCGAGGGGAACGTCAGCATTGAGTGACCGTATGAGCCAGTCGCGCCAGGGCCACACGGTGCGGCCGAGGTCTTTTTCGTAGCCTTTGGTGTCGGCATAGCGGGCGAGATCCAGCCACATTCGAGCCCAGTGTTCACCGAACTCGGGTCGGGCGAGGGCATCATCGATGAGTCTTTCCCAGGCGGCAGCGCGATCGGGCGCTGTTGCGAAGGCATCTGCTTCGGCTGTTGCAGGTGGCAGCCCGATGGCATCGAGAAACATGCGACGGGCAAGTTTGTGCGGTGCCGCAGGAGCACTGGCTTTCAGGCCGAGCTGGGTGTGTCGCGTGTGAACAAAGTGATCAATGGCCTTGCGAGCATTGACATCTGCGGGCAGTTCCGGCCTCAGCAGCGGTTGAAACGACCAGTGGCCGCTGAACACGGCTCCCTGCTCGACCCAGCGACGCAGGAGCTGTTTCTCGGCATTACTGAGTGGATGCGGAGCGTCGGGAGGAGGCATGACGATGTTCGGATCGTCAGCTTCGATCCTTTGAATGAGCAGGCTGGCCGACGGATTTCCGGAAACAACCGCTGCACCTGCGTCACGAACGGCCCGAGCGTCACTTTCCCGATCCAGACGCAGGTCGGCCTTGCGCTGTGATTCGTCGGGACCGTGACAGGCAAAACATTTTGTGGAGAGCACCCGCAGGGCATCGCGGGAGGTGACTGAATCATCACCTGCAGCCGGAGTGCCGCAGCAAACGTCGGCAGCGGCGGTCAGCAGGACGAGAGCGAACAGACGCGTTGCCATGCGTTGGGTATCCGGGTGACGTGGTGGATGAGTCGTTCGGGTGGGCTGTGTTGCGGTTTCTGTTTGTCAGGAAAAGCGTTTTGCGGATTGATTCACTGCTGAAATCTCGCGTGGGGTGTCAGCAGTTTTGCGAGAATATTCGAAGTGGGGTGTGGGTGACCTTTGTATTGCCTGAAACCTTCACCGAAGGGGACTCCGACTTCCTGTCCGCGTGCGATGCTCCAGCGGCGGCAGGCTTCAAGATATTCGTCCATGCCGTGCTGGCGACGGAGCCATTCGCGCTGGCTGGCGTGACAGGCGAGAGCGTCAAGTTTGGCCGGCGTGTGCTCGGTGACGTCAACGATGAAATCCACTGGCTGGCGGCGGCCAAAGTGATCGGTTCCTTCGACAGGATCGACAAAGTAGAGCCATGGAATTGCTGTTGTCGGCGGAGCCGGATCCCACTGTGCAGTGCGATAGTTGGGAACGCTGGCATTGAAACAGGCGTCACGAATCAGTGCGCTGGTCATTTCATGGTCGTGCATGTAGTCGATGGGTGGAGCGGTGAGAATGATGTGTGGCCGCGTCCTGCGGATGAACTCGGTGACCCGGCGACGGCTGTCGTTGTCGAAGACGATAGACAGATCGCGGAATTCAAGGCATGTGTAATCGGCTTCAAGAATCTTCGCGGCTGCGGCGGCTTCACCGCGGCGGATGCGGGCAATGTCTTCGGCCGAATATTCCGCGCTGCCGCAGTCCCCCGGGGTCATTGTGGCGACTGAAATGCGGCACCCCAAACGCTTCAGGTGTCGCAGGGTGCCGGCACACTGGAATTCGATATCGTCCGGATGAGCGTGGATGGCAAGCACGTGCAGTGTGGACGGATCGGGCATTTCGGAGGCAGTCACGAGGTGACCTTTCGCGGTTGAGGGTCTGGAAACTCAGCAGGACAGCCCGTATTTTCGTTTGCCCGGCTCCGCGAAATCAAGTCACGCTGAAAAGATCAAATGAAAGCATAGCCCCTGACGGGCTTTGCGGCGGCTTGTCGGAGGTTTCTTCGGGGGGTGGCGGAGCCGCTACAGTCCCACTGAGCGTCCGATTCAAGTAAATTCCGGATAATTTTCCACCTTTTCTCTGTCGAAATTTCCCCGGTATTTGAGCTAAACTTTCGCGGGACTGTCGGAATGGCCGATTCAAAGCTCAGCATTTGGGTGTGGGCAGCAGATTCTTGTGGAGATTGTCTTATGGCGGGAAGTTCCCAAGGTATCGTGTTCGGTTCCATGGGAGTTGCCGGGCTGCTGGCATTGCTGGCTGTGGCCGACCTCGCGGCAGCGGTACCTTTTGGTGGTCAAACCACGTTTGATGTCTTGTTTATTCTGGCGGCAGCCCTTGTGATTTACATGGGCATCGACTGCCTCAAAGACGCAAAATAACGCTGTTTTCAGCGAATTCTGTTCATTGACTGGACGGACAGGGAGGTCCGCGGCTTGGCCACTTCACTGCACAGGCAGCTCCGGGAACACTACGTCACGGATGCTGGTCGCCACGAGGTCTCTCTCGATGGCTACCGAATTGACGCCGTCGATGATGTCGGCCGTCTGATCGAAGTTCAGTGTGCATCGCTGGCTGCCATTCGCGACAAAGTCCGCAACCTGCTGGATCTGGGACACGCGGTCGTGGTTGTCAAACCACTGGTCTCGCTCCGTCGCGTCACGACCCTGCAGCACCCCGACGGGCCGCCACTGCGTTCGCGTCGCAGCCCGGCGAGGCAGAAGCCGGCACACATCTTTCTGGAACTGGTGCATTTTGGGGTGTTCCCCAGTCCCGGACTGCAGCTGGATCTTGTGCTGACAGAGCAGGAGGAGCTCAGACTGCCGCCGACATCCCGGAGTTCCTGGAAGAAACGCTATCATGTGCAGGATCGCCTGCTGGTGTCGATTGAATCACAGCAGTCTCTGAAGACTGCAGACGACCTCTGGAAGCTGCTTCAGCCCGACGCCGATCTTCCGGAAATCTTCTCAACGGCACAGCTGGCTGAAGCCTGTGAGATCCCGCGGTGGCTGGCACAGAAAGCGGCGTGGTGCTTCCGCCGCATGGAATTTCTTGAACTGGCTGGCAAGCAGGGCAACTCACTTCTTTACCGTCGCCCCGCACGGCCTCGAAAACGCCGCCGGGCCGCGTGAGCGGGCGAGTGCGTGTGGAGCCGGGGAAATCGCGTCAGCCGCAGGGTGGCCGTCCATCCGCTGTGGGTGCTTCAGCGTGGTGCTGTGTTCAGCTGGGAGCGTTTCCACTCAATGACATCATCAAGGATGCGGTCGAGTGTTGCGGTGGGGCGGCGGCCGATTGTGGTGTGCAGGAGGTCCACGCAGGGAACGCGTCGCTGGACGTCTTCAAAGTCTTCGCTGTAGGCCTGGTGATACGGCAGAAATTCCATACCGGCCGGGCTGCCGGTTTTTTCGAGCACGCGCTGAGCCAGCTGCAGGATGGAGACCGGCTGGTCGCTGCCAATGTTGAAGACGCGGCCCGCTGACGCGTCACACTCGGTCAAATCCAGCACACATTCCACGATTTCCCGGACATGTGCGAAGCAGCGCACCTGAGAACCGTCGTCGTAGACGGTGACGGGACGGTGCTGGAGTGCCGCTTCGACGAATCGAGGCACCACCATGCCGTAGTTTCCGACCTGTCTTGGCCCGACGACATTGAAGAAACGGCCTACGGTGACCTTGAAACCGTATTTGCGGTGGTAGGCGAGTGCGAGGAATTCGTCGATGGCTTTTGAGCAGCCGTAGGCCCACCGTGGACGGCTGGTGGGGCCCAGATGCAGATCGTCTTCCTCGGTCCACTGCTCTTTCGGATTCTTGCCGTAGACTTCGCTGGTGGAAGCAAGAAAAAATCGCCTGACCTTGCCCTGAACGGCGAGTCGCAGGAGTTGATCAGTGGGGTAGATGTTGGTTTCGATGGTGCGTACGGGGTCGTCAGCCACCAGCTTGACTCCGACAGCAGCAGCGAGATGGTAGATGACTTCGGCCCCCAGCACGGCTTCTGCCAGAGCTGTGGGGTCTGTGATTGAGGCGTGTCGGATTTCGAGCTGGCTGTGGCCGCGGACGGCAGCCAGGTTGTCGGCGCGGCCAGTGGAGAGGTTATCGAGGACAACAACGTGATGGCCGCGATCGAGCAGAAGTTCGGTGAGATGGCTGCCGATGAAGCCGGATCCGCCCGTGACAAGACATCTGGCCATGTTGAAGAACCGCCTTTGGAACCTGGAAAACACCTGCTGGGAGTGACTGTTGAAAAACGCAGTCGGTCAGCCCTGAGCCACTTCAACGAACACTTTCAGAGCTTCGCGGTCTTCCACAAGAAGCCGCATCATCTCGCGATAGTTATCGAGACCTGCGACGGGGGTTGTGAGAATTTTCTGAATGACGCCCGGCCATGTGACTTCGCCGAGAGCCAGATCGCGGATGCCGGATTCGAAGTGCCTGAAATTGGCATTTACCGAACCAACAAGGAGCTTGTTTCCAAGCACCCAGCTGATGTTGATTTTGTCGCCAGGCACCTCCACTTTTTTGTCGCCTCCAGTGATGCTGGTCCAGACCATGCAGCCGTTGTGTCCCAGTACTTGCATGGCTTCGAAGGCGACTGCGCTGCTGCCGGTCGCTTCGATGATCAGGTCCGGTCGGCCGTGGGTGTCTGCAAGCTGCTGCAGCGACGTGTCGCTGGTGCTGATGTAGTGGGCGCCGAAGCCCTCGACGATTTCGGATTTGAGACATGGTTTGCGACCACGGGCCAGCGTGAAGACTTCAATCCCGCGAAGGCGCAGGATGAGCGTGCTGAGCAGTCCAATCTGGCCGGCACCAGTCACCCAGGCGCGCTGCGGTTGCCACACCTGAAGACGCTGCTGGGCAAGATAGGCCTGTTCTACGGCCTTCGCCGCACAGCTCATGGGTTCCGCCAGCACATGCAGATGTCGAAGCCCCTGCGGCATTCGCACAATGTACTCTTCTTCGTCAACAAAGTACTCCGTCAGAAACCCATGCCGCAGATTAATGCCACGCTCGTAATAGGTCTCTTCGCTGGTGATGTCGTTGCGCCCGATGCGGTCGTAAATCGAACCGCCCGGTCGACGCACGGTGCACGTCACGTAGTCCCCGGGCTTCACCTTCTTCACCGAGGGACCCACTTCCTCGACGATGCCAAAACATTCATGTCCAATCACCAGAAAGTCATAGCCGGCGGGAGCGTTTCCGTAGAGCGCGTCGTTGATCTCCCGGTCCGTCGCATCGACGCCCACTTTGAGCACCCTGACGAGCACCCCACGACCGTCAGGAATGTCTGTGACGGATGGTTTCGGGAGTTCTGCGAGATGAACGCTGTTGGGAGTTCCGGGACGGACAGCGATGGCTTTCATGGGACCGCGGCTTTCGGGCAAAGGAGTCGGCGCGAGTGGTGTTGGTGGTGGGCGGATGGGAAAGTGGTTCAAACCGTGGATCTTAGGAGGGAGTGGGTGTGAATCAAAGGCTGGCGGGCGCGACTTTCGTGGGTTTGGCGGGCGTTGCGGGAAGCGGACGTTTCGCGGACGGAAACGCGACGGCCGATCGCGACAGCAGCAACTCAGCTGCCATTTTGACAGAACGCCGATTGAGTACCAAAATCAACACGACTGCCTATTTGGCAGCTGCTGATTCCTGGGCGATATTTTCGCCAGCAAAAAACCTGCTTTTTGTTCAATTTTTGTGATATGGAACGAGATTAGCATCGTGGGGAAGTCATATGCGGCGGTTGGAAGGCAGTATCATTCTGTGATTCAAACAGAGGGGAGGTCAGCCATGGCATTTGATCCACGAAAACTGACAGTGAAGGCTGGCGAGTCGATTCAGAGGGCACAGGATCTGGTAGAGAAGAAGCAGCAGCGATTTCTGCGGCCATTGCATCTGCTCAAGTCACTGCTTGAGGAGCCGGAGGGGCTGATGAAGCCGATCCTGCAGAAGCTAGGAGTTTCCATACCGCGTTTGCAGCAGATGGTGGACGGTGAGATCGGCCGATTGCCGACGACTTCGGGCACAGGTGAACCCGTGGGTGCGGGTCCCGAAGCGATGAAGGTGCTCAACGCAGCAAAGAAGCTGGCGGATTCGATGGGTGACGAGTACACATCGACGGAGCATTTGCTGGTGGGGTTATCGCAGGTTGAGGACCAGGCGAAGCGGCTGTTGTCTCTGAATGGAGTGGAAGAGAAGGATTTGCTGGAGGCGATCAAGTCAATTCGAGGGGGTCAGACCGTGCAGGATCAGAATCCGGAAGACAAGTTTCAGGCTCTTGAGAAGTACGGCAAGGACCTGGTGCAGCTGGCGCGGGAAGGGAAGATTGACCCGGTGATTGGTCGGGACAATGAGATTCGCCGCGTGATTCAGGTATTGTCGCGTCGTCGCAAGAACAACCCGGTACTGATTGGTGAGCCGGGTGTGGGTAAGACGGCGATAGTGGAAGGGCTGGCGCAGCGGATTGTTCTGGGCGACGTACCACAGAACCTGAAGAATAAGCGAGTATTTGCGTTGGACATGGGAGCGCTTGTGGCGGGTGCGAAGTACCGGGGCGAGTTTGAAGACCGTTTGAAGGCGGTCCTGAAGGAGGTACAGGGTTCCAACGGTCAGATCATTCTGTTCATAGACGAGCTGCACACGGTTGTCGGGGCTGGAGCGGGCGAGGGCGCCATGGATGCGTCCAATCTGCTGAAGCCCGCATTAGCTCGCGGTGAACTTCACTGCGTGGGCGCGACGACTCTTGACGAGTACCGCAAGCACATTGAGAAGGATCCGGCACTTGAACGGCGTTTTCAGCCGGTGATGGTGCAGGAGCCGACTGTGGAGGACACAATATCAATTCTGCGGGGGTTGAAGGACCGTTACGAAAGTCATCACGGCGTGAGAATTCTTGACGAATCGCTGATCGCCGCGGCCACTCTTTCCGACCGTTACATCAACGACCGGTTTCTCCCGGACAAGGCCATTGATCTCGTCGATGAGGCCGCCAGCCGACTTCGCATGGAGATCGATTCCATGCCTGTCGAGATTGATGAAGCCACACGTCAGCTCACCCGGATGCAGATCGAAGCTGCGGCGCTTGAAAAGGAAGCGAGCGAAGACAGTCGGGAGCGTCTGCAGGAATTGAGGCGGCAGATTGCGGAGCGCGAGGAAACCACCAGTCAGCTGAAGGCGCGCTGGGAAGCTGAGAAATCGGCACTTTCCGGCATCAAGCCGCTGAAGGAGAATATTGAACGTCTGCGAACCTCCTTCCAGCAGGCCTTCTCCCGCGCCCAGCAGACGCTCAGAAACGAAGACTTCGTCGAGGCACAGCGGACCGAACAGGAACTGCGGCAGGCCGAACAGCAGCTGCAGGTCATGGAAGCTCGTTCAGCCGAAGTTCGGGCTGACGCCGACAATCGACTGCTTCGTGAGGAAGTCACTGAAGAAGACATCGCTCGTGTCGTCAGTCTCTGGACCGGTGTCCCGGTAGCCCGAATGATGCAGGGCGAGCGCGAGAAGCTCCTGAATATGGAACAGGAGATTCATCGTCGCATGATCAATCAGCACGAAGCTGTGGAAGCGGTTTCCAATGCTGTGCGACGTTCGCGTTCGGGACTTCAGGATCCCAATCGTCCGATTGGCTCCTTCATGTTCCTCGGCCCGACCGGCGTCGGCAAAACCGAACTCTGCAAAGCGCTCGCAGGATTTCTCTTCGACGACGAACGCAGCATGGTGCGGATCGACATGAGCGAATTCATGGAGCGGCACAGCGTGGCGCGGCTCATCGGAGCACCTCCGGGATACGTCGGATACGAGGAAGGCGGCCGACTCACCGAAGCTGTGCGGCGCAATCCGTACTGCGTAATCCTGCTTGACGAAGTTGAAAAAGCCCATCGCGACGTCTTCAACATCCTCCTGCAACTGCTCGATGACGGACGACTCACGGACAGCCAGGGCCGCACCGTTGACTTCACCAACACAATCGTCGTGATGACCTCGAACATTGGCAGCCAGGCCATTCAGGAGCTTTCCGGAAAGGCCGACGAAAAAGCCATTCGCAATCGCGTTCTGGATGCCCTGCAAAAACACTTCCTGCCCGAGTTTCTGAATCGAGTGGACGAAGTCATCGTATTTCATCCGCTCGGACGCGACGAGATCCGGGAGATCGTGGACCTGCAGCTGAAACGACTTGATACCCAGCTGCAGAAAAACGGCTATCGTCTCGAAGTTACCGAGGCGGCCCGGCAACTGCTGGCAGCAGAAGGCTACGACCCCGCATACGGAGCACGACCACTGAAGCGCGTCATCCAGCAGCGAATTCAGAATGCTCTGGCAAATGAACTGCTGGCAGGAAACTTCGTCAGTGGTGACACAATCCTGATCGATGCCGCACGCGATGGGTTTGTGTTTTCCGGTAACGCAAGGGTGGAAGTCTAGGTGCTGAAACCGTCCGGATGCGTTTGGCAACAGACGCATCCAGGAGGACGGGTGGGGCGCAGCTGGAAGGGCGAAACGGTGTTGATAGTGTCAGGTGCCATGACAGTGTTGGGTGCCATGCATCCTGACGCGGCGTGCCCCCTCTTTGCCCGACCGTCATCAGCTGTCACTCAACCCGGCCGTTACGCTTCCGGGGACAGTCCCCGACGCCGGTTCCGATGCTGCGGAGCCTGAAGATTCTGCGGTCCGTAACAGTTTTTCCGTCCAACCAATTCCCGTTCGTTCTCCGACGAATCGCCGTCTGCACGAACTGTCCCCGGCGCGCCACTCAAGGCCGCGAAGTGCAGTCAATTTACGCATTTTCTGCTCTTTCGATGCTCTGCAGGTGCCATGCACCATTTGCTTCATTGTGGCATAGGTACCCGGGGTGTTTGTCCGACTCCCTGACGGTCGCGGCTCGATCGATGCTCTGCAGGTGCCATGCACCTTCTGCTTCATTGTGGCATAGGTACCCGGGTGTTTGTCCGACTCCCTGACGGTCGCGGCTCGATTGATGCTCTGCAGGTGCCATGCACCTTTTGCTTCATTGTGGCATAGGTGCCCAGGGTGTTTGTCCGACTCCCTGACGGTCGCGGCTCGATTGATGCTCTGCAGGTGCCATGCACC
>Ga0172372_10007434_pt1 | contig 14695 bp, 14 predicted proteins | sample LakKiv5m_2_FD_114544 | JGI IMG/M metagenome (GOLD analysis project Ga0172372, IMG submission 114544) | Freshwater microbial communities from Kabuno Bay, South-Kivu, Congo - kab_092012_9.5m | ecosystem: Environmental > Aquatic > Freshwater > Lake | place: Democratic Republic of the Congo...
CTGACCGTGGTCGCGCTCGATGGCGGCCGTCTCGCCTTTGATGTATCGGCCGAGAGCTTGCGTTGCACTGTGGGCCTGGGCGAGCCGGGCCCGGTCAACCTGGAGAAATCGTTGCGGCTGGCGGATCGCTTGGGCGGGCATCTGGTCACGGGCCATGTCGATGGTGTCGGCACCGTGCTGGGTTTTGAGGCGCTTGGCGACAACCGCCGCCTCACCGTGGCAATGCCGCAGGCGCTGGCACGCTATGTGGCGCAGAAGGGCTCGGTGGCGGTGCAGGGTGTCAGCCTCACGGTCAATCGTGTTGCAGATGCGCCGGTGGCCGGCGACCCGGTGTTGGCCGCTCTGCCGGCCGGGCACAGCGCGTTTCAGGTCAACCTCATCCCGCACACGCTGGCGGTGACCACGCTGGGGCTGCTGGCGCCGGGCGCTCGCCTCAACCTCGAGGTCGACCTTCTGGCGCGCTATGCGGCGCGTTTTGAAGAGACCGCTGGTGACGCTTGAGGCATCATCGGCGGCTCACCGCAATGCGGTCCAAGCCAATGCCGCCCAAGCCAACCTGCCCGACATGAATCACGCTCACGACATCAGCCTCTCTCCGGTCGAGGAGATCATCGCCGACATCGCCGCGGGCAAGATGGTGGTGCTGGTCGACGAGGCCGACCGTGAGAACGAGGGCGACCTGGTGATGGCCGCCGAGCACGCCACGCCCGAGGCCATCAACTTTATGGCGCGTTTTGGTCGTGGCCTGATCTGTCTCACCATCACCCCGCAGCGCGCCGAGCAGCTCGGCCTCAAGCCCATGGTGCGCGACAACCGCGCGCCGCTGCAGACGGCCTTTACCGTGAGCATCGAGGCGGCGCACGGCGTGACCACCGGCATCTCGGCGCAGGACCGCGCCACCACCGTGCTCGCTGCGGTCAAGAAGGACGCCTGCCCCGAAGATCTCGTGCAACCTGGGCACATCTTCCCGCTCATTGCCAAGCCGGGCGGCGTTTTGGTGCGCGCGGGCCACACCGAGGCCGGCTGCGACCTGGCCATGCTCGCCGGCTACGAGCCGGCATCGGTGATCTGCGAGATCCTCAAAGACGACGGCACCATGGCGCGTCTGCCCGATCTGCTGCCGTTCGCGCAGGAGCACGGCCTCAAGATCGGCGCCATCGCCGACCTCATCCGCTACCGCGCGCACACCGAGCGGCTGGTGGTTGCTGCCGCGCACCGCGAGGTGCAGACGCCCTGGGGCGCCTTTACCCTGCACGCCTTTAAGGAGACGCGCAGCGCCACCGTGCATCTGGCGCTGGTGGCCGGCGCCTGGGGCGAGGATGACGAAGTGCTGGTGCGCGTGCACGAACCGCTCTCGGTGGTGGATCTGCTCGATGCTGAACCGGGCGGCCATTCCTGGAGCTTGCCGCAGGCAATGGCGCACATCGCTGCTGCCGGGCGTGGCGTGGCGGTGCTGCTGCGCCGGCCCGATGGCAGCGCCAGCCTGTTGCAGCGCATCGAGTCGTTGCTTGAGCCTGCCGAGCCGGTCAAGTTCGACCTGCGCAACTACGGCATCGGCGCGCAGATTCTCGCCGACCTCGGTGTGCGCCGCATGCGCTTGATGGCGCAACCGCGCAAGATCCCGTCGATGGCCGGTTTCGGTCTCGAGGTGGCCGGATTTGTGGCACCCTCGAGGGACTGACGCGGGGTATCTGCGCCAGGTTTGCGACGCCAACGTTCCCCATCCCGACGTTCTCCATTTCAAGTTTCCCAACCTCAAGCCCTTGCCTCCGGCACCCCACAAATGAGTTCAGCGCCTCCCCGACTCTCGCCCAACGGCCAAGGCCTGCGCGTCGGCGTGATCTGCAGCCGCTTTAATGATGCTGTGTGCGGCGCCCTGCTGGCCGACTGCCGGCAGCGTCTGGTGGCGCTCGGCGTGGCTGCGGGCGACATCACCGAGGTGCGGGTGCCCGGCGCGCTGGAGATCCCGGTCGCCTTGCTGACCATGGCACAGAGCGGCCACATCGACGCACTGGTGGCGCTCGGCGCAGTGATCCGTGGCGAGACTTACCACTTTGAGGTGGTATCGGATGCTTCTGCGGCCGGGGTGCTGCAGGTGCAGATGCAGACCGGTATCCCGGTGGCCAACGGCATTCTTACCGTAGATACCGATGCTCAAGCCGAGGCGCGCATGCACACCAAGGGTGGCGAGGCAGCCGAGGCCGCGGTGGAGATGGCGGTGCTGCTACGCAGCCTGCGCTGAGCTTTTTGCCCCCTGGCCCCGCCGCTTACCGCACAGCCCCGATCATGACCTCTCCCCAGACCCCTCCCGGCAAGACCGGCTCCCCGCCCGACCGCGGCCGCCCGGCGCACAAGAGCCCGCGCCGGCGGGCCCGCGAATACGCCGTGCAAGGCATCTACCAGGCGCTGCTCAACGGCGATCAGCGGGTCGAACTGATCCTGGCGCACCTGCGCGAGAACGAACACTTTGGCAAAGCCGACGCGCCGCTCTGCGACGCGCTTGTCCGTGGGGTTCTGGCAGCTCGAGACACGCTTGACGAGGTTATTGCACCGCATCTGGATCGAACGGTTGCCGAGCTTTCGCCGGTCGAGCACGCCATTCTGCTGCTTGGCGCCTGGGAGTTGCTGCGCCAACCGGATACGCCGTTCCGCGTCGTTATCAACGAGGGCATCGAACTGGCCAAGACCTTTGGCGCCACCGATGGCCACCGCTACGTTAACGGTGTGCTCGACAAACTGGCACAGGCGGCGCGTCCGTTCGAATCGACCGGGCAGTCGCAACCATCGGGTGGATGAGTTCGGCCTGATCGACCGTTACTTTGCGCGCCCGGCGCGCCATACCGCCTTGGGCGTTGGCGACGATGCCGCACTCATCGACACCTCGCCTGGCTGGCAGACGGCGGTTGCTACCGATATGTTGGTCGAGGGTGTGCATTTCTTTGCCGACGCCGACCCGCGCGGGGTCGGTCACAAGGCGCTCGCCGTGAACCTGTCGGATCTCGCCGCGATGGGCGCCGGGCCACGCCAGGCGCTGCTCGGCATCGCTCTGCCCAAGGCCGACCCGGACTGGCTCGCTGCTTTCTCGGAGGGTTTCGCTGCGCTGGCGGCGCGCCACGATGTCGACTGGGTCGGCGGCGACACGACGCGCGGCCCGCTCAACCTGTGTGTGACGGTACTGGGAGCGGTGCCGCGCGGTGCGGCGCTGCTGCGCAGCGGTGCGCGCCCCGGCGATGACATCTGGGTCTCCGGCCAGCCAGGGTCGGCTGCACTTGGGCTGGCACACTTGCGCGGCGATTGCGTGCTCGCCGGCGCTGCGCGTGCGGCGGCGTTGCGGCGCCTGCTCACGCCGGACCCGCGTGTCGGGCTCGGCATCGCACTGCGCGGTGTCGCCAGCGCCTGCATCGACATCTCCGATGGGCTGCTCGCCGACCTTGACCACCTGCTGCGCGCCAGTGGCGCTGCCGCGGCCGAGTTGCAGGCCGATGCGCTGTTTGGGCCGCTGCGGGCGCTGCTTGCCGATGCCGCTTGCGCCATCGACGACGATCTCGTTCGCCACGCCGCCCTCTCCGGCGGCGACGACTACGAGCTCTTGTTCACTGCCGCGCCCAGCCGCGCCGACGACGTGCGCGCAGCAGCCGGGCATGCCGCCACACCCGTGGCGCGCATCGGCTGTGTGCACTCGGGCGGCGTAGCACAAGCGGTCGATCCGGGTGCCGCCGCTTCCGCACCGTCGGGCATTACCTTGATCGAGGGCGAACGCCGCAGCGTGGTGGCGCCCGCCGGGTACCTGCACTTTGGCTAAGGCGACCCTCGGCTTCATGCTCCGTCATCCCGCGCGCCTGGTCGCGCTCGGCGGCGGCGCCGGACTTTTGCCAGGGCCCGGCACCTGGGGCACCTTGCTGGCGCTGCCGCTCTACTGGTTGTGTCTGGCCGATCTGCCCGTGGTCTGGCAAGGCGCCATCTGGCTCGTGTCTGCGCCGCTGTGTGTCTGGGCGGCCAGTCGCGCCGCCCGTGATCTGGCCAGTGCAGACCCGGGGGCAGTGGTCATCGACGAGATCCATGCGTTTGTCGGCATGCTCATCGTGCTGCCGACGGAGTTCCATTGGCAGCTCTGGGCGTTCTTGTTGTTCCGTGCGCTCGATATCTTCAAGCCGCCGCCGGTGTCATGGGCCGATCGGCGGGTGCACGGTGGGCTGGGGATCATGCTCGACGACTGGCTGGCTGCGGCCATGGCGCTGCTGCTGCTGGCCTTGATCGCTCGCATCACCGGTTTGGCGCCGTCGTTGTAGGCTGCCCCCATGGCCGACATCATCGATCCGCAACTGGTCTGGCTTGCCACCGAGGTGGGCCATACCTTGCGCGACCACCACCTCACTGTCGCAACCGCAGAGTCGTGCACGGGCGGTCTGGTGGCTGCGGCGCTTACCGAGATTCCGGGCAGCTCGGCTTGGTTCATGGCGGGCTGGGTCACCTACAGCAACGCCGCCAAACAGCGCGACCTCGGTGTCGATGCGCAGCTCATTATCGACCACGGTGCGGTGAGTCGGCCGGTGGTCGAGGCGATGGCGCGGGGGGCACGGCAACGTGCCGAGACCGATTGGGCAGTGGCGGTGAGTGGCGTGGCTGGCCCTGGCGGCGGCACCGCAGACAAGCCGGTCGGCACGGTCTGGCTCGCTTGGGCCGGTGCCGGCGGTGTGTTGAGTGAGCGTTGCCACTTTGACGGCGCTCGCGCTGCCGTGCGCCATGCGGCGGCGTGTCACGCGCTTTCGATTCTGCTGGGCCGCCTGCGATAATCAGGGCATGCACTTCACCACGCTGCTGTTAACCCTGCTGCTCGATCGCTTGCGACCGGCTGCCCCGCTCGAAGCCATGCTCGGCAGCTTGCGCGCCGCGCTGGCAGGTCTGGCGCGTGCCACCTGGGCGGGCGAGGCGCACAACCCCTGGCTGGCCTTTGTGCTGGTGGCACTGCCGTTGGCCATCGCGGCGGTGCTGCTGCGCGGTCTGCTCGATGGCCTGGGCTTGCTGCTTGATCTGGTCGTTCTGCTGGTGGTGGCGCGTGTCGCCGATATTCTGCAGTGGGCCGACCAGGTCGCGCGTGCGCTGGATGAGGGCCGCGACGCCGATGCCGCCGCGCTGTTGCGCCTTGCGCCACTGCCCTTGGCCACGGTGCCCGCGCAGGCGGCGGCGCGTGGTCGACTGGCGGTCGAGGTGCTGCTGTTGACCATACACACCCGGCTGTTTGCGCCGGTGTTCTGGTACGTGTTGCTGCCGGGCTGCATCGGGCCACTCTTTTACCTGTTCATCTGCCAGCTGCACTTGGCTTGGACCCGCCCCGACGCGCCGCCGCCCTACCGCGACGCCGCGCAACGCCTGCTGCGCTGGGCCGATTGGTTGCCCGCGCGCGCCACCGCACTCGCCATTGCTGTGGTGGGCGATTTTGAGGACGCGGTCTACGCCTGGCGCCAGCAGGCTGCCAACTGGACGGTGATGGAGGAGGGCGCGATCCTCGCCAGTGCCTCCGGCGCGCTCGGCCTGGAGCTGGGCGACCCGCGTCGCGTCACGCCCGAGTTCGCCACTCAGGCGAGCGGCGACGACACCGCTGCCGGCGGCATCCGCAGCGCACTGGGGCTGGTCTGGCGGGCGATCGTGCTCGGTTTTGCCGCGCTGCTGCTGCTCGGCGTCGGGCGCATGGTCGGTTAGGAGAGCGTGGCGCGGATCGCCTCGTAGTGCCATAGCCGCACCGGCGCAAAATCGCCGCGCTCGGCTGCAGCGCGCACCGCGCAATCCGGCTCTTGCAGATGCCGGCAATCGCGAAAGCGGCACTTGCCCAGGTAGGGCCGAAACTCGGGAAACTGCGCGTCGAGCGCATCGGCGCCCACGGCGTGCATGCCGAACACCTGCATGCCCGGCGAATCGATCAGGTCCGACTGCGCGTCGAGGTGGTAGAGCCGCGCGTGGGTGGTGGTGTGGCGGCCGCTGTCGGGCGCCACCGAGACCTGACCCGTAGCGGCGTCGGCGCCGGCCACCAGCGTATTCACCAGGCTCGACTTGCCGACGCCGGACGGTCCCACCAAGACGCTGGTGTGCCCCATGAGCAGCGGCCGTACCGCCTCGGCGCCTTCCAGCGCACTCAGTTCGGTGATGTCGCAGGCGCCCTCGAACACAGCCAGCGCCTGCCGCGCGCCGGCGCGGCGCTCGGCCAGGTCGACCTTGTTGAGCAGCAGCCGCACCTGCACGCCGGCGTGTTCGGCCGCGACCAGACAGCGCACCAGCAGGTCCTCATCCCAACCCGGCCAGGTGGCGACCATCACCAGCGCCTGCGTCACATTGGCGGCGATCAGCTTTTGTTGCACCGCATCGGCGCGGTAGAGCAGCGAGGTGCGCTCAAGCACACGTTCGATCACGCCACCATCGCCGGCGGGCGCCACGTCGACCCAGTCGCCGCAGGCCACGCCGCCGCGTTTGCCGCGCGTCACGCAGTCGATGCGCTCTGTGCTGCCATCTGCCGCCATGGCTTCGGCGGTAAAGCGCCGCCCGTAGGCGGCGACGATGCGGGCGCGGCGGGTGCCGGCCAGCGCCGGCGTGTTCAGCGGCGGCGGAAGCGCCGCCGCCGTGCTCAGACCCGCCTCGTCGAGGGGCAGCGGAAGTGTGCGGTCAAGCCGCCGCCAATGTCGGCTGACCCGCGCCCTGCAGGCGCGCGATGCGCTGTGCCGCCGGCGGGTGCGAGTCGTATACCGCCGAGTGCACCGGGTCCGGGGTGAGCGTCGAGGCGTTGTCCTTGTACAAGCGCACCAGTGCGCTCACCAGCGCGCCAGCATCGGCGTGCTCGGCGGCGTAGGCATCGGCCTCGAACTCGTGCTTGCGCGAATAGCTCGCCAGCACCGGACGCAGCACGAACAGCAGATACGGCACGGTGAGCACGATCAGCAGCACGCTGCCCGGTGTCGTCGGCCGGCCGAGTCCGAGTGCCTCGAACACCACCGGGTTCTGCAGCAACCAGCCCATCAGCGCGAACACCACAAAACTCACCGAGAAGATCAGCAGCAGGCGGCGGCTCACGTGCTGCCGCTTAAAGTGCCCGAGCTCATGCGCCAGCACCGCCTCGACCTCGGTGGGCGACAGGCGGCTGATCAGCGTGTCGAACAGCACGATCCGCTTGGCCGCGCCAAAGCCCGAGAAGTAGGCGTTGCCGTGGCTCGAGCGGCGCGAGTTGTCCATCACGTAGAGCCCGCCGGACTCGAAACCGCAACGCGCCAGCAGTGCCTCGATGCGCTGCTTGAGTTCGCCCTCCGGCAGGCGCGAGAACTTGTTGAAGAGCGGCGCCACCACGGTGGGGTAGAGCGCCATCACCGCCACGTTGAAGCCGGCCCACACCGCCCACGCCCAAGCCCACCACCACTCGCCGGTGCTGGCCATGATCCACAGCACCAGAGCCATCAGCGGCCCGCCGATGGCCACCGTCATTGCTGTCTTGGTAGCAAGGTCGCGCAGAAACAGCCCGCGCGACATCCGGTTGAAGCCGAACGAAGCCTCGAGTCCGAACACACGCTGCCACGACAATGGCAATTCGGCCACGCCAGCGATAAGCATCACCGCGCCGACCAGCAGCAGCCCATGCAGCAGGCCGTCGCCACCCAGTGCACTGGCGATCTCGGCATCGAGCCAGCCGATGCCACCCCCCACCGTGAACAACAGCAGCAAGCCGGTGCCAAGCAACAGTTCGTGCATGGCGTGCCGTGTTTTGGCGACGGTGTAGTCGGCGGCGCGAGCGTGCGCCTCATCGCCCACCGCTTCGGCAAAGGCAGGCGGCACGGCGTTGCGGTTGGCCGCGACATGGCTCACCTGCCGGCGCGCCAGCCACAATCGGGCCAGCGTCACGCTGGTGACGATAAAGATAAAAATCTGGGTGATGGCTGATGTTTCCAAGATTCCGAGGATCCCTTCGGGTTGTTTCGATCAGGCCGGTGTGTGGCGGCCTGATCAGGGCAGTGCGATACAGGGCAGTGCGGTGTCAGGGAAGTGCGATACGGGGCGGTGCGGTACCAGGGTGCTGCGGTCTGGGCGACAGGCGTCAGACAGGTGCGGCGGGCGCCGGTTCGGGCGCCTGTGCGACAATCGACCCCCCACGCTAACCGCTCAACGGACGTCTACCCAGGGCGATCCTGCAGTTTGGCGCCTGCGTAATTTACTCAATATTTACGCAACTCGACCCAACCGCCGTACAACCGCGTCACAGGACTACCATCGATATGAATACCAAAGCCACCCGCTGGGTCTGGCTCGATCTTGAGATGACCGGGCTCTCACCCGAACGCGACCGCATCATCGAGGTTGCGATGGTGGTGACCGATGCCAACCTCGAGGTGGTCGCCGAAGCACCAGTGTGGGTGGTCAATCAATCCGATGCCGCGCTGGCCGGCATGGACGCCTGGAACACTGGCACCCACGGCCGCAGCGGCCTGATCGACAAGGTGCGTGCCTCGACACTCGACGAGGCGGCGGTGCAGGAAGAGGCACTGGCTTGGCTGCAGCAGCATCTGCCGGCGCGCAGTTCGCCCATGTGCGGCAACAGCATCGGCCAGGACCGGCGCTTCCTGGCCATCCACATGCCGCAGCTCGAGGCTTTCTTCCACTACCGCAATATCGATGTCAGCACGCTCAAGGAGTTGTCCAAGGCGTGGTTCCCGGCGGCTTTCGCGGCCTTCAAGAAGAAGACGCGACACGAGGCGCTGGCCGACGTCTACGAATCGATCGATGAGGCCCGCTACTACCGCGAGAGCGTGTTCAAGCCCGCCGGCTGAGGCGCCGGGGTGACCAGCGGCTGCACGCGGTCTGCTGGGTCACGCGGCAACGGCAGCCACTGGCCGGCATAGAGCATCTCCAGCGGCTGAAAATCCACCTTGTAGCGCATCTTCGGGCTCTCCTCGATCCAGTAGCCGAGGTAGAGATACGGCAGGTCATTGCGGCGGCAGTAGTCGATCTGCCAGAGCACGCCGTAGGTGCCAAGGCTCGCGTGCGGCAGGTCGGGGTCGTAGAAGGTGTAGACCGCCGAAACACCGTCGTTCAGGCGATCGATCAGCGCGACCATGCGTAACACCCCGGCTTCGCGGAACTCGATCAGCATGGAATCGACGCGGGTCTGCAGCAGAAAATGGGCGTACTGCTCGCGGCTGTCGTGGTCCATGCCGCCGCCGCTGTGGCGAGTGCTCTGATAGCGCAGATAGAGCGCGTAGTGCTCCTCGGAGAACACCAGCGGGCCTTCGCTGACTACCAGGTCGCCATGCTGGCGTTGTGCCCGTCGCTGGCTTCGGTTCGGCCGGAACTGGTCCACCAACACGCGCACCGGGGTGCACGCGCGGCAACTGTCGCAGTAGGGCCGATAAGTGAACAGCCCGCTGCGGCGGAAACCCGCGCGCACCAGTTCGCCGTAGACATGGCTATCGATAAAGTGCCCAGGCGTGGCGACCTGCGAGCGCGCCAAGCGGCCCGGCAGGTAGGAACAGCTGTAGGGTGCGGTTACATAGAACTGCAGGACCTGATACGGCAGGTCACGTAACGAACTCATCTTCCAGGCGCCATTTCCCAGGGGGCAGCCCGCAGTCTACCAACTCGGCGAGCCGCGCGATGAATGCATCGCGTGGGATCGGCACGGCACCCATCGACGCCAGGTGCGAGGTCTCCATCTGGCAGTCGATCAGGCCGAAGCCCCAGCGATGCAATTGCTTGCAGAGATGGACGAGCGCGATCTTGGAGGCGTCGCGCTGCACGTGGAACATCGATTCGCCAAAGAAGATGCGCCCGATCGCCAGCCCGTAGAGCCCACCGACCAGATTGTCGTCCGACCACACCTCGATCGAATGCGCGTAGCCCTGATCGTGCAACTCCAGATAGACGCTGCGGATCGCCGGGTTGATCCAGGTGCCGTCGTCGCGGCGCAGATCGGCGCAGTTGTCGATCACGTCGGCAAAGGCGGTATCGGCCAACACCTCGTAGCGCGTGTTGCGCAGTGTCTTGGTCATGCTGTGCGAGACATGCACCGACGATGGGTCCAGTACCATGCGCGGGTCTGGGCTCCACCACAGGATCGGGTCGTCGTGCGCGTACCACGGGAAAATGCCGGAGCGGTAGGCGCGCAACAGCGTGTCGACGTCGAGACGCCCCCCGGCCGCAAGCAGGCCATTGGGGTCGCGCAATGCAGCAGCCACCGGCGGGAAGGGCGCACCCGGAGACAGCCAGGGAATCATCTTGGACCTCTCACAACACCTCGTTCTGCAACATCTGGCGGTATTGGAATGCTTCTAATATTAGTCCGAGTCTAACGGATGCACCACCGTTGAATGACGTAAATTCCTGTTACCACTGTGGGCTGCCAATGCCGGTTGGCGAACGCTTGCAAGTGGGTGTCGGCGGTGTTCTCCGGCCCATGTGTTGTCGGGGTTGCGCTGCGGTGGCGCAGGCCATCGTCGATGCCGGCATGGACGCCTACTACACGCAGCGCACCGCGCTGCCCGATGGCCGCGCCGAGCCCGTACCAGACCTGGCGGAATTGGCCGTTTACGACAACCCGGCGCTGCAGGCGGGCTTTCTGGATGCGCCGGCCACCGATGCCGACGGCAGCCCCTGCGAGGTCAACCTGATGCTCGAGGGCATCACCTGCGCCGCGTGCCTCTGGCTCAACGAGCGCCACCTGGCAGCACAGCCCGGCGTGCTCGGCGTCGACGTCAACTTCAGCACCCATCGCGCCCGGGTGCGCTGGGACCCGGAGCGCACGCAGCTTTCCCGGCTGCTGCAGGCGGTGGCGGCGATCGGCTATCGCGCCCAGCCGTTTGATGCGCGTCGGCGCGATGCGCTGATGCAGCGCGAGCGGCGCACCGCACTGTGGCGTTTTCTGGTGGCCGGCCTCTCCTCGATGCAAGTGATGATGTACGCGGTGCCGGTTTACCTGGCCGGCGAGGGCGACATGACCGCCGGCGACGAGACGCTGATCCGCTGGGCCAGCCTGGTCCTCACCGTGCCGGCCATCGTCTATTCCTCGGCGCATTTCTTCCGCAACGCCTGGCGCGACCTCAAGCTGAATCGTTTGAGCATGGATGTGCCGGTGGCGCTCGGTATCGCGGTGGCCTTTGCCGCCAGCGCGTGGGCCACGGTGGCCGGCACTGGCGAGGTCTACTTTGACTCGGTGACCATGTTCGTCTTCCTGCTGCTGGGTGGACGCTACTTGGAGCTGCGCGTGCGCCAGCGCGCCACCGATGCGGTGGACCGTTTGGCGGCGGTGGTGCCGGCGGTGGCCGACCGCCTACCCGAGTGGCCTGCCTCGCGCCGCAGCGAGGCGGTGCCGGTGGCCAGCCTGGCCATCGGCGATGTGGTGAGCGTGGCGCCGGGTGCGGTCATCCCTGTAGATGGCGTGGTGGTCGAGGGCGATTCCGCTGCCGACGAGAGCCTGCTCACCGGCGAGTCGCTGCCGGTGCCCAAGGCGCTTGGTGCGGGCGTGACGGGTGGCGCGATCAACCTGCAGAGCCCCTTGCTGCTGCGCGTCACCAAGGTCGGCGCCGAGACCACGGTGCAGGCCATCGTCCGCCTGCTCGATCGCGCCATGAGCGAGAAGCCGACGGGTGCGGCGGCGGCCGACCGCATCGCGGGGCGGTTTGTGGCGCTGGTGCTGGTGGCGGCGCTGCTCACCACCCTGGGCTGGCTGTGGCTGGAGCCGGCACGCGCGGTCTGGGTGGCGGTGTCGGTGCTGGTGGTCACCTGTCCGTGCGCCCTGGCTCTGGCGACGCCAGCGGCGCTGACTGCCGCCACCACGCGCCTGGCGCGGCAGGGCGTGCTGGTGACGCGTGGCCATACCCTCGAGACCCTGGCGCGCGTGACCGACGTGGTGTTCGACAAGACCGGCACCCTCACCCGGGGGCGGCTGCGCTTGCGGCAGGTGGTGGCCCACGGCGACTTGTCGGCGGATCACTGCCATGCACTGGCTGCTGCGCTCGAACACGGCTCGCGGCACCCGGTGGCGCTGGCGCTCCTGGCGGCATTTGCCGGCGCGGCGGCCGATCGCCAGGAAGACCAGCCGCACACGCCGTCGGCAGCCGATGCCACCGCGCCGGGCCACGCCACCGCACCGCACGCCACGGCGCGACATCTTAGCGGTCAGGGTGTCGAGGGTCGCGCCGAAGGCCTCGATCTGCGCCTCGGCGCCGCCGACTGGCTAGCGTCCATTGATCCGCTTGCGCCGGCCGATCGGCTCGCGCCGGCAGACGGCGCCGACCCCTGGTGCGCCGCGCCGGCACCCGCTGGGCTCCCCGCCGGTGGTGCTGGCCGAGTTGTTGTGCACCTGGCCAGTCGCCACGCCTGGCTCGCCAGCTTTGTGATGGAGGACGAACTGCGCGCCGATGCCGCGGCCGCGGTTGCAGCGCTGCAGGCAGTGGGCTTGCGTGTGCACTTGCTGTCTGGCGATCAAGCCGGCGCCGTAGATGCGGTGGCCGAGCACCTGGGCATTGCAAGTCGGGTGGCGCGCGCCACGCCGGCATCTAAACTGGACCACGTACAAAAGCTGCAGAGCCAGCCGTCGAGTCTTGGTGGCGCGACCTGTGTGCTGATGGTTGGAGATGGCGTTAACGATGCGCCGGTGTTGGCTGCCGCAGATGTCTCGTTGGCGGTGGCCAACGCCAGCGATGTGGCGGGTGCCAGCGCCGATGGCTTGCTGCTGTCTGGGCGGCTGCTGGACATCGTCGCAGCGTTGCAGCATGCCGGCATGACGCAGCGCATCATTCGCCAGAACCTTGTTTGGGCAATGGTTTACAATGCGGTCGCGATTCCGCTGGCGGCCGTCGGCCTAGTCAGCCCTTGGCTTGCCGGGCTGGGTATGGCTGGCAGCTCGCTGCTGGTGGTGGGCAACGCATTGCGTTTGAGCCGCTGAAGTCTTGCGCTGCAACATGGTTGGAGGGTGTCATCGAGAGTCTCTACATCCTCATCCCGCTCAGCGTTGCCTTGATCGGCGGCGTGCTCTGGTTGTTGTGGTGGTCGGTAGGCAGCGGCCAGTTTGACGATCTCGAGGGCCCGGGACACCGGATCCTCATGGACGACGACCGGCCCGCGCCGGCTCCGCCGCCGGATGACCTGCGCTAGATCAGGTCGCAAAGGCGATGCCGGTGCCAGCATCGGCTGATCGGCGGCTCTGTGACGCGGCATTGGGCTGGGCTCCGGGCGTAAAGGTTTTGTTAAAGAGGACGGTGTGATGCAGGAGACTTATAACTACAAGGTGGTGCGCCAGTTCGCCGTGATGTCGGTGGTCTGGGGCATCGTCGGCATGGCGATGGGGGTGTTCATCGCTGCCCAGTTGGTTTGGCCCGACATGACCTACGGCATCGAGTGGATGAGCTACGGGCGCCTGCGTCCGCTGCACACCAACACGGTGATCTTTGCCTTTGGTGGCTGCGCGCTGTTCGCCAGCAGCTACTACGTGGTGCAGCGTACCTGTCACACGCGCATCTTTAGCGACGGCCTCGCCGCGTTTACGTTCTGGGGTTGGCAGGCGGTGATCGTCGCCGCCGCCATCAGCTTGCCGATGGGTTTCACGCAGGGCAAGGAATACGCCGAGCTTGAGTGGCCGATCGACATCCTCATCGCGGTGGTCTGGATCAGCTATGGCGTGACCTTCTTTGGCACGCTGGTCAAGCGCAAGACGCCGCACATCTATGTGGCCAACTGGTTCTTCGGCGCGTTCATTCTCACTGTCGGCCTGCTGCATATCGTGCAGAGCGCAGCCATGCCGGCCGGCATGTTCAAGTCTTACTCGGCATATGCCGGCGTGCAGGACGCCATGATCCAGTGGTGGTACGGCCACAACGCGGTGGGCTTCTTCCTCACCGCCGGCTTCTTGGGGATGATGTATTACTTTGTGCCCAAGCAAGCCAACCGCCCGGTCTACTCGTACCGCTTGTCGGTGGTGCACTTCTGGGGCCTGATCTTCACCTACATGTGGGCCGGCCCGCACCACCTGCACTACACCGCGCTGCCGGATTGGACGCAGTCGCTGGGCATGGTGTTCTCGCTGATCCTGTTGGCGCCCTCGTGGGGCGGTATGGTCAACGGCATCATGACGCTCTCGGGCGCCTGGGACAAACTGCGCACCGACCCCATCCTCAAGTTCCTCGTCACCTCCTTGTCGTTCTACGGCATGAGCACGTTTGAGGGCCCGATGATGGCGATCAAGACGGTGAACGCGCTGAGCCACTACACCGACTGGACGGTCGGCCACGTGCATTCGGGCGCGCTGGGCTGGGTGGCCATGATCTCGATCGGCTCGCTCTACTACCTCATCCCGCGCATGTTCGGCCGCGAAGCGATGTGGAGCACTCGCCTGATCAACGTGCACTTTTGGCTGGCCACCATCGGCGTGGTGCTGTACATCGCCGCCATGTGGATCGCCGGTGTGGCCGAGGGCCTGATGTGGCGCGCCACCAACCCCGACGGCACGCTGACCTACAGCTTTGCCGAGGCGGTCAAGGCCACCTACCCGTTCCTCTTTATCCGCTTTTTGGGTGGAGTGCTCTACGTGACCGGTATGTTGCTGATGGCCTACAACGTCTACCGCACCGCGCGGGCCGGCGATGCGCGCGCCTACAACGACGCACCGGTGCCGTCTGCCGCGTTGGCCCACGCCTGAGGAGACCACGATGAGCAAGTTCAACACCCATCA
>Ga0172372_10007435_pt1 | contig 14694 bp, 18 predicted proteins | sample LakKiv5m_2_FD_114544 | JGI IMG/M metagenome (GOLD analysis project Ga0172372, IMG submission 114544) | Freshwater microbial communities from Kabuno Bay, South-Kivu, Congo - kab_092012_9.5m | ecosystem: Environmental > Aquatic > Freshwater > Lake | place: Democratic Republic of the Congo...
AGAAAGCCATTAAAGATAAATTGTACGAACTTTATAAATCTGGGCAGTTAAAGAGAATCTAATTTTCCCCTTGCTATTATGCTTTTTCTGCCTTCATCTCTTGCAGGCATGTCTTGCAATATGCCATGTCTCCAAATAGCATTTGTATCATTTGCAAAACAGTATATGTGTCCATCTGGTTGAGGTAAACTAATTACAGTTTTAGTTGCTGCATGTTCAAAAGCAGCATCTCTTGTGGCTCCAAAGGAAACTGCAATAGTAAAATTTTGTTTCTTTGCTCTTTCGGGGTTCACATATGCGCTATCATGATGGAAGCGTTTCCATTGTGAAGTATCTTTGTACCAGTTTAATCGTGTGGCTTGAATGTTGAATTTGAAATATTTTTCAATGCGTTCAAGTACCATATTGAAAGTGGATGACTCTTTTTTCCATCCGGTTTTATCATTGCATATATAATGACAACCAGGAATATTCCTTTCTTCTGAACCATGCCATAAAATTAGTAGTTTGTCTTGAGGTACACTACAAGATTGAATTTCCGATAGCAATTTTGTGTAGAGTTCTCCTTTAGAAAAGTCTGTAAATACATTAGGGACAATCACAATATCTCTAGATGTGACAGGAGTTTGAAAATGATCTGTGTTCAAATCATAAACGATTCTGGCATCAACAGGCTTTGTTATTGGCTCATAGCATTCTGTATTTTTAGGTTTATTCTTGGGTAAATTAACAATTTTATTTGGATCTGTGACGAAATGATTTCTTCTACAATATTCATTGAATTTACACGATCCATTTTTCCAATATCTTGCGCATAATTTTTTATCATGAATAAACTTGCAATTGTCCCTTGTGCATCCTTTTGGATTCATAAAGTCTCTGCACACTTTGGTTATAAGTGGATCGTAAACTAAAGGAATTGGTTTATTAGGCATATTTAAGGTAGTAAATTAATTTTTTGTACATTGCTAAACGTATTTCTAAAAAATGATTTAGAAAAATATTAAATGTTTATTAACAAGAATGAATGTTAATAAGCGTTTGCTTAAAGAGTTAAACAAGTTATATGTTGAACAAACTCAAAAGCCTTTTCTTGAAAATGACTATTTAATACAATTTAATGAAGAAGACATGTCTCAGGTGCATGCGATAATTAAATGCCCATTTGATAGTATATATAGGCACAAGTTCGTTAGATTGGATTTGAAAATTCCGGATAGATATCCTTATGAACCTCCTCAAGTAACATTTGTTAATTATGATGGAGTACGAATACATCCAAATATGTATGAGAATGGAAAGTGTTGTGCTACTATATTAAATACATGGGGGAACAGTGAATTAGAGAAATGGACTCCGAGCATGGGCATTGAAACTGTGTTGCTCACATTTCATTCTTTTTTTGATAACAATCCGTACACTTATGAACCTGGTGGCCATGATGACCCATCTTATTCGGTTTACGTGACTTTTCAAAGTTGGACAACATGTTTGATAAGATATCTTCAACACGAGACAATAGATTTATTTTCTCAATTTATCCAGAACTATTTGCTTGCGAATGTTGATCAGGTTTTTACAGACCTATTTCATCAAAATGCAACTTACTCTATTGGATACTATAACACACGTTGCTTTGAAATTGACAACTATTATATAAACTATGAACGGATTATTTCTACAATTCAATATTATTATAACTTTATATCTTATGCGGACATAGTGAATGATGTTTCATTTGATGAATTTCTACAAAAGGATTATAAATGCAATATATGTTTTGATACACTAGACAATAACGAATACACAACTACAAAATGTAATCACGTGTTTCATAAGAGTTGTTTGGAAACACATTTGATGACAGTGCATAAATTATGTCCAATGTGTAGACATGATTTGACATGGATTATAAACCCACAAACACGTCGTAAGATTAAAGTAGGTGGAAAAACATATTTACAACTTAAAGACATAGGAATCATCTAAACGTCTGAGAATATATTTTGAAAAAATCTGGATGTTTTCTAAAGGTTACAAGTTCTTCAAATAATAAAGGCATGTCATTCGATGCAAAATTTTGGCTCATTTCTAAAAGTGTTTCACAAAGATATTTGATTCTTTGTTCAACGCGATTGCTATCTACTTGAGTAAGCATATGATTTAAACTATAGGAGATGTATCGTGTATATGGAGAGAATGAAAGAGTTTGCTTTGCAAAGGTGATAAACTTTCTAATAAGTCTATTTAGCTCTAAACTATTGAAGGTAGTAATGTATTCATTAAGAAGCTCTAATGTGCTTTTTTCTTTTGGTTGTAAATGATAGTTGATAAGTCTTAATGTAATGAAATAAAGACTCCATGCTAAACAATGACCAGCTGGATCGATCATATTTTGTAAAAGTTGTGGACCTACTATGCATGATTGTGCCGTGTTTATAAAATTATAATAAAATGTAAAAGGAAAAGTTGTTTTAATACAAAATTCAAGGTAGACATCAATATTTAACAACCCACCCATAACGCTCATCATAACTAATCCATGGGGCTCAAAATATTCAATGGTATGTAAATGGGTGTCAATAATAATCAGATTGGAGTGAGCGGTTGACAGATTTACCTCTTCATGAGTATTTAAAAAATCAAAAGGTTCGATTGAATATGATTGTTTAGAGTTGACATGTGAAATTTTGATTGGTAAAACAATAAAGCGGGTAGTACTATAACAATCATTGACATGTTTGATAAGATCATTAGAAAACTTGATTGTAAACGTTGTCAAATCGATTTGTACGAAAAATTCGAGAATAGTTTGAATGTCATATAAACATACAGACGACAAATCTGATTGGGCCATAATTGTAAGAATTTGTTTTAAAGATTCAATGAAATGGTCTTCGGACAAAAAATCGTCTGTGCTTTCTACATATTCATCAAAACTGGGTACTAAAATGTCATATGTTTTATATTTTTGCAAATCTAATGACAATTTCATACAATCTAATTATATAATACAATTAAAAAACTGAAAATAAATCAAAAAAGCAAATTCTCATAAAAATGTTGACGTTTATTTCTCAAGAGCAGCAAAACATTGTTCTTGACAAATCAAGAATCAAGTTGGTAAATGGTTGTGCTGGTGGACGCAAAACAGACACGTTGATTAAATGTGGTATTCATTATATGACACAAGGTAAAAATGTTATTTTTCTAACAAAAATCAGTTCGGTCACCGATGAGATTACGCAAAGAATGGAACGTGACTATAATCTTTCTTTTACAAAATCTGCAAGTCACTTTATGGGTCAATACAATGAAGCGTGGTGTTCAGTTGCCAACTATGATAGTTTCATTGATAAACAATTAAGAAAATATAAAATACCTTTTGAAGGAGAAGCATTCAATCAAAAGGTTCGCCAATTGCATAAGCATTTGCCTAATTGTGATGATGGCTTGGTTATGAAAAACGACATGAAAATTGATGTTATACTTATTGATGAAGTGCAAGATTTTGACAAAATAAGAGTATGCTTAACTACTGATATGTTTAATCATTTTCAAGATATGGTTGGTGTTTTTGTAGGAGACACTCTTCAAACGGTATTTCTTCAGAGTATTATGGATGAGAGTTATTCTATGAACTACATAAAAAGCAATCTTGATTGTAAGTATTTTGAATTATCTACATGCTACAGATGTCCCAAGGGTCAAGTTGATTTTGTCAACAAAGTAATGGGTCCGTATCAGGAAAAATATTGTATTGCTCCGATGAAAAGTTTTAATACAAATACTATTGATAAACCTGTAATCTTTCAACATCATTCTGTTCATAAGGAATATGAAAGAGACGATTTATGCAAACGTGTGACCTATATTGTTGATTATGTGTTAAACTATGACAGTACTTTAACACCAGATGACATTGTTATTGTAATGAATAAAACGAATAGTAATGCGGTTTTTGAAAAGTTGTTAGTTGCATTAAATAATTATTATAAACAAAGGTACGCCTGTAAAAATTATGAACATGTCATTCATTATAAAACAAAAAACCATGAAGGACGGAAGACTATTGATTGGTCAATTGGAAGTAAAAAGACTAAATTTATATCGATACACGGTATTAAAGGCAAGGGTCAAAAAGTTGTTATTTTATTAGGAATGTCTGAGAAGAGTATTCCATTAGTTGAATGGCTTTTTAAAACAGAAGAACTTGTAAGTCAATCGGTTATGAATGTTGCATTAACGAGGAGTGAAAAGTACTTGTTTATTGGAGTCAATAGCATTCCTTCTAGATATATTTTTAATCAAATGGCTGATATTGTAAAAGACAAATTGGCGTATTGTAGTTGGAGAGCGGATACTTACAAGGAGTCATCAGATTTTTATAAAAATTTGCTACAAGGTTTCGAAGAATTTCAAGCATTCAACTTTATTGAAGACAAATATACAAAGGATATGGTTATTTCTCCTAGTAAAAGTATTCTTGCAATCAAGGATGATATTGTTCAAGAATATCACATTAGTGATTGTATTTCAAATGCATTTCAATTGATGAGCGAAGAAGTCATGACAAAGAAAAAGTTTGGAAAACGGTTGTTTAGCAAAAACAACATGAACATTGTGGAGAGAGCTGTTTTAGGCATAATGTGTGAGCTGTTAGTTCAACGCTATACACGCATCAAGACAAAGAACATTGAACATGATAACAAATTTCTTTACAATTATTATGGTAGGAACATACCGTTCTCATTTACGAACAATCAAAGTTTACTTAACTTGGTATTTGACTCAAAGTTGAATAATTTAATACACAATGAGAAAAAATGGCATGTTGAGTTTACTATTGTAAAACAAAAATGCAAACATATAAAATCTTTAAAAGAGTATCTTTCACAAATCAATACTCCAACATATATTCTTGATAAAGCTTTTGAAAAGATTGATATACAAGGATTACTTACCAAATACTTTTCATATTTGCCTAATGAAAGTATTCAGACAGTTGTGTTTTGGAATTTGGCATTATTTTTCTGTGCGTTGTCCGGACATTATAAAATGGTATCAGTGATGATGTATATCAATGGATATAATTCAAATATAAAAACACTACATGATAACGTAAAAAAGTATTGCGATTCTTATATTCTTAGCAACGTATCGGAATACAACATTAACTTTCAAAAGGAGATTAATGTTATTAAGAGAATTAGTGATCCGGAAACATTATCAAAGATTAACGCAAACCTTTTACAAGAAGAGGGTAAGAAAAAACAATATATGTACGGTATTATGGGTGTTAGTGATGTTGTTTTAGAAAGTAAAACGAGTAACTTGGCAGTACTTCATGAAATCAAATGTATTTCGTTAAGTGATGCTGCCAAGATTAAAACATGGATTTTTCAGTCGGTTATGTACACATACCTCTTAAAAAAGGTACATCGCAAGATTCAAAACAATGTAGAAAAAATTGTTATTGTGAATTTGTTAAGCGGTATGACATGGGAATTTGATATGACAAAGGTGATGATTAAGTATAGAGATATGATTACATATATAATGAAAGAAAAGCAATTTCCTGAAATGCTTATTGAACAATTTCTTGAACTTAAAGTATAAACGTATTTTTGCGTTTACTTTAAAAAATTTAATGTTATAATGGCTAATAACTGTTTAGCTTTTTTGTCATTTGCCAGGTACTTATCTTTTAACACATGTGCTTTAATGAATTGGTCAACTGAAATTGTGGACATACCACTCAGCTCTTGTAGAATATTATAAGCTTTTACAGAATCTGGTGTAGAAATATATTCAAGAAGTGAATCCCTACATGAATTTATGTCAGCAAAGGGCACAGATGAGTTTGGATTTTTATCTGGATGATGCTTTACCGCAAATTTTTTGTATTTTGTTTGCAAATCGTTCTTATCATTAGCCCAAATCTTGTATTTTTTATATAGTTTGACACAATCTTTTGTATTCATTACTATTAATTAACAAATAAAAAAGTTTAACAGTATTTCCATGCTTTGTTTTCTTGTCCGCCTGTGACATAAACACGTAATGGACACCATCTACCTACACTATCAGACCCACTGTCCCATGTAATGGTTCTTGATATGTTTGTGCCATTTTTTACAATATTTCCATTTCTATCATAAAAATTCCAATTTGTTAAGCAGTCAGGGTCGTTTTCGTTTGAAGTGTATTTCCATGCTACATTTTCTTGTCCACCAGCAACATATGCAGGTAACATACACCAATCTTTTGTATCATTTTCTCTAGTGCATTCCGTGTAAGGACCACTTAAAGTTGAAGAAGAAGTACTTTGTTGATATTTCCAATTTTGAACACAGCCTTTAGCTGAAGTGCTACTTGATGGTGTTGTTCCAGTGCTACTTGATGGTGTTTTTTCAGTGCTACTTGATGGTGTTGTCCTAGTGCTACTTGATGGTGTTTTTTCAGTGCTACTTGATGGTGTTGTCCTAGTGCTACTTGATGGTGTTTCTTTCTCTTCAAACCCTAAGAATGTGGAGATGTTTTCCCAAAACCAAAAAACGCTTCCCCCCATAATGGAACTTAGTATACATGAGAACAAAAGAGAAACGATAACAATAATTATAATTTTAGACTTGTTCTCCATTATGTAATAAACTAGAAAAAAAAAATGTTTAATCACTTTCTTCATGATAACCAACTATATCTCCTTGCCTAGACACAAGTACTTTTAATTTGCGTGTTTTAGCAAATTTTTTCTTGAGACGTTCGGCTTCAAAGTCTTCTTGTAAATTTGTTTCTTCGTGTTTTTCATTGTAATTTTGATTATGATATTTCCAAAGTTTTGGATGGCCAACGCGAAAATTTGACCGTGGTTCAGCTTTGTACCAAAAGATTTGATCACGGAGATCAGTACTATTTCCACATGTTTTAACGACTAAACATTCATGGTTTTGAGTGCATGCATCTAGTACATTGCAGAAGTAATCAAAACTTGGCAAAATGCCGCAATAATCGTCATAAATTTTTTTATGATTTTTCACAGACGGTTCGTTAAAAATAAATACATAATCAATGTTACTTCGAAGCTCTGGTGTAATACCTAAGGGATATTGCATGGTCAAGATAAACAAGAAATTGTAATGACGACCATTGAAGAAAATGTTTTTAATAGTTCTATCTTTCTTCCAGTTTTGAGCATCATGCAACATATCATCAAGAACAATGAACACATTGTTAGATGGATGTTTACCAGTGTCAGATTTCCCAGAATTTTTCATATCTCGAATTTTCTTTTTTTGACGATTCATGACAGCTTCTATGAGTTCAGGATTATAATCAGAATGTATGAAACAATCGGGAATAAAATCTCCAAAGAATGGCGATGCTTCTTCTGTTCCTGAAAAAACTAAACCCATTGGGATTTGACGATGGTGAAAGAATATATCTCTAACAAGGAAGCTTTTTCCACTCCGCCTACGACCAAGGCAAAGTATGGTGGAGTCTGGTAGAATACTTTTGATTTTAAATTTCTTCAAGGAGAGTTTCTCAAATTCTGTTATTAACATACTACTCTACTCTAGTAAAATGTTATTATAAAGTAATCGCGTTGTAAAAAGTGAAATAAAAATTCTTTGATATACTTTAATGATAAAAACAGAAATTATTAAGGTTAAATTAAAATGCTGTAAATGTAGTCCTCGACATAGAACAGTACAATTTCATAGTGATGTCATAGAGTATCATTATAAATTTGTCAAAACATCTTTGATGAAACGTTTATTCCCAAAGTTCGTTATAATGAGCAATTAAAAATCACTTAATGTATTTAACAGTACTTAATGTATTTAACAGTTGATATTGGACTGAGGAATTTATCCATGTGTTGTATGAGTTGTATTGACAAAAATGACTTAAGTTCATATCAATTACATTTTTGGGACGTTATAAACACATTGCAGCATGAAGAGCATAAATGCAGTGCTGTTATGAAAGGTGGAAACATATGTAATAAAAAGTGCAGTTTGCAGTATGAAAATAATGGAGTGCAACATTATTCATGTAGAACGCACTTTCCAAAAGATATTAAGAAATTAAAAAAGAACGAATATAAAGATAAATTGGTAAAGGATTTTATTCTTCAAGACATTGCGTTAATAGTTTTACAAAAAGTAGAAGAATTGTGTGTACTCGAGTATGAAACGTTTAAAAGAGTGCATCATGTAGTGATTGAACTACAGCCTAAAATAAATAACAAAATGAAATTTGTAAGTCACTTAATTTTTGGCAAGTTTGTAGAATTTTACAAAGGAACGAATACAACTGTGCGATTTGTTAGGGCGTCACAAAAACTGAAGGGATATACTGGTCCAGATTTTAAATGTACTTTAAAGGGAGCTTATGCAAAACGCAAGTGGTTAAGTATTCAATACACAAAGTGGTATTTAGAAAACAAGTTAAGTAAAGAACAATTGAACTATTGGATGCCTATATTTATGTCTAAGCCTACACAAGCGGACATGGGTGATACTTTTTTAATGGCATTAAATGCATTGAAAAAGTAAAGTTACTCTACATATGAGTACATAAAACAAAATTTATTGAATAAGATGCTATCAATGCTGGGCACTTCTTGTTTTTCTAAGAATTTGTCAATTAGGATATAGCTTAGAGTAAGTTCTTTAGAAAAGTCTTCAAGAAACGATCTGTATTTTTTTTCATTCTTAATGAAGTATTGATTAGTGTCTTTAGAATCGAATACAAAGTATGCATTTTCAATGACAAAATCAACAAATTTGATAGAAGAAAGGTATTCTAGAAAGTATGGGTTGTACGAAAGTCGTTCTTTAATATCGTAAAATATATCTAAGAGAGTATCTAAATGATGTGAAAGGAACGTATCCATATCGTAAGATTCAAGTTGAGAGTCTGTAGAAAAGGAATCTGAATTGTCTTCGTTATCCATTTTGAAATAATAGACGTGAATTTTTAAATAAAAACAAAATATTAAAATCTAAATTTATTTTATAACTACTATATAAACAATGTCGCGTAAACAAGATTGGATTAAGATCGCCCTTGTTATATTTGTAGGATACCTTTTTATTACATATATTAATAAAGAAAAAATGGACAATACTGAAATGGGAGACATCTATGAAGGAATGACTTACGAACAACCCCAAATGATGGAACAACCCCAAATGATGGAACAACCCCAAATGATGGAACAACAACAACAAGTTGAGGACACTTTACCACTCAAGACGATTGAAAACCCGCAACAATTAACAGCTGAGGATTTGCTTCCAAAGTATGATGATGCGAATGAATTTGCTAAGGAAAATCCTGTGTCAAAATTGCTCAAGGAGCAGAATTTTCTTGTAAGTGGACATCACATTGGAATCAATACCGTTATGCAATCTAACAAGATTCCATACCATGATCTTCGAGCCGCTCCTCCTATTCCTAAAGAGACTATTAGTCCTTTCTTAAACAGTTCTTATGAACAACCTATGGGTGCTAATATTAAACCTTTACTCACATAAATAAATAATATAGTAATAATATTTATATTATTTGTCTAGAGAACATGTTTTCTTAGAGCAGTTGGCACGTATGCTTTCATACTTTTCTAATACTTGTATAAAAGGTGGACTTGGTTTTGTTACAAGAAGCGTGTCTTTTAATTTCCTTACAGATGAATAATAATCATCTTTTGTTATATCGCCATTGTGAAATTGATCTTTCAAATTTCTTTTTTGTTTATTGTACTTGTCATGTTCTTGTTTTATCAACTTATTATTGACTTTATCACGAATAGTATAAAGCCAACGCATGAGTTCTATTCTACCTACGAGAAATTGATCAATGGGAAGCTCGCTCAGAAATTGATTGTATGAGTTTCTACAATGAATACAGGGCATTGTATAACCCAAGCTGGTAAACATTATTTTAAATTGTTCTTTAATATTTTCATTTGTAGCATCTATTTTTGGTGGATAACCCATGACGCATGAGAATAAAAAATACCATGCTGGAGCACCCCAATGCTTAGTAGATAAGCCGGAGGTAGAACAAAATCGTTGATAGGTTTCAATCATACTTATATTATGGAAAGAAAAAGAAAAAAAGAAAGTGTTTTCAAATTTAAAAAAATGAATACATACATATCAACTCAAGTTTTAACGATGACGCCATTAGAAGTCTATACATACTTTGATTTGCCTCCAAATTATGATATCAATATATTATTAAAATGTTTTAATGTCTATATCAAAACTCAATTACAGGAATTTAAATTAATCAATTTGCATGTTATTGATAAAAAAGATGTACAGAATGTTTATCAAGGAGATGATATTGTAAAACATGGTTTATCGGTATTTGTAAAAATGTATGAGCAATTGAAACTAAAAACAACAAATAATGTATGGTTTTTTATGATTGGTAATGGAAATATAAGAAATTTGTATAAAGACGTAACTATCATGTTGCTTAACCGAAATCCTAGTTTAAAACAAACCAACTATATAATAACACGTGATATATTATTACTAACAAAAGACATGAATAAAGAGTCTAAATTGGCAAGTGTGAGAAAATTCACAAAAGACATCAAAGAGTTAATTGAAACGGAGAAAGTGATCAAGTATAATAATGTTACTTAAGCAATTTTTTAAAATGTTCAACGGGAACTCTTATGTGTTTTTGATTAGCTGTTGCAATCAGACTAATAGTAGCAACGTCATTATTTTTCCTATATTCTCTTATTTCAGCATAGTAACCTTTATAAATGTTGTAAGAACTATTAGGAAGATATTGCATAACAACCATATCTCCCTTTTTCAGGTCTTCTGGAATTTTATCACTTTGTACCAAAGTATTATTGAAAAAATCCATTTAAACGTTGTTAATAACTTGTGTTTAAATAAATATGTGGTTGCTTTTTGTTCTGGTACTTGTAACACTTGTATATAATTACCGTTTTCAAGTTTTAAAATGGTTTTTATATAAGACTGCAGGGGTGTATTGTTATTATAGGTCTTGGGAGAAGCCATTATCAAAAGTTGGAGTAAAAAAGTATAAAAGTGGTTACATTCACGAGTATAAATTGCGACACGACAATTTTGATCACAGTATTAAAATAATTCATAATACAGAGAGTCACGAATTATGTGTAAACGACACAATATCTAAATTAGGTAATAAAACATGTATTGTACATTGTAATTTAAGTACAGAAGATGACAAGTTTATTATGGACTTGACGGATGTAATAAGAGAATTCTTTGTACATTTTGATAGCAATACTGACTTGGCGCCATTTTTAGAATACATTGAAGCTCATTATCATTACAAACTACGAGATAGTTGTAAGATAGTACTGTATAAGAATGACGACTCATTTTCTGAGGTTTCAATGGATTTACAAAGTTTGAAGAATAAAAAATTTCAAGAGTTGGTTATGAATTAGTTATAATTATGTTGTATACAGTATAATTATGACAATACAAAATTTGGTATTAAGTGGTGGAGGAATAAAAGGAATATCATACTGTGGAGCTTTTAAGAGGTTAAGCGAGTCAACGCTTGATTTAGATATTAAGGAATTGTGTTGTGTATCAGTTGGAAGCATATTTGGATTAGCTTATACTATAGGTTATTCTCCTGAAGAAATGATTGATGAAATAATGAGCAAAAAATTTACAGATTTTGTGGACTTACAACTAAATTATTTATTCACTGGATATGGAATGGATTCTGGGAATAATATCATTACATGGTTAGAAACGTTACTGATAAAGAAAGGTTTTGAAAAGAATATTACATTCAATTCATTGTTCGAGGAAACCGGTGTTAATTTTAGAGTATGTGTAACAAATTTAAATAAATACAAATTAGAAGTGTTTGACAAGACATCTACACCGGAACTTGAAGTTCTTAAAGGGATACGTATGTCTATATCATTGCCTGTTATTTATACAATGCAGATGTATAATAATGATGTATATGTAGATGGTGGATTGGTAAGTAATTATCCAATACATCTTTATCAAGACAAATTAGAAACAACTCTAGGATGTATTCTTTTATCTGACCATGCAAATTCACAACATATTGATTTTAGTTTTGAAACTTATATATATAATGTGTTTCAGTGTTTTGTGTTACAAAGAACGGAGAACACGTTTTTAAGTCCAGAATATGAATCCAGAACGATAGCAATAAAGACAAAAGTTGACAATATTGTCAGATTTAAGATAAAAAGGAAGGAAAAAAAAGAATTGATTCAATCTGGTTACGATAGTGTGGCGTACTTTTGTGAAAAAAAAATGTTGGGATAATGTATGGGTGACGATGACAATTTGGATGTAATCAAACAAATTGGAAAAGGTTCGTTTTCAAATGTTTATTTGTGCAAAAGACCTGTATCTTCAATATTTGGATTGTCAGTGTCATTTCAACCAGATTTTTTCTTTATCGTTAAGGAAATAAATATTGATGCATTAGTATCTAAATATATGAAAAATCATATGAAGACAATAACTACTAAGCATTCTATTAAACAATGTTCGCCAATGGTACCTACTATAACGCCAACGGCAAAAACATTATGTACAAAAGAGGAAGATTATTACTACAAGCGATTGCGTGATCTGATCGAAAGTGAAATAGAAGTATTATACATGTTGAAGCATGAAAATATCATTAAAATATTTAATTCAACACAAAATATTTACAAGTACAATCTGCATATGGAATATTGTGAGTTGGGAGATGTATATGAGTATTCTAAAACGATATTTGTAGATAGTATTTTTATATCATCTTTTGTAAGACAAGTAAGCGAAGCTATAAGATACATTCATAGTTGCAACATAATCCACAGGGATATAAAATTGCAAAACATATTGGTGACAAAATCTGATGATTCATTGGTATTCAAACTTTCAGACTTTGGATTTGCTTGCTATGACCAAGCTCATAGTAATGGCGAGGACGATATTATATCTAAGAAATATTACAAGTTATGTGGAACGCCTTTTTATATGGCACCGGAGATACTATTAAATATGAAGAAATTAGAAAATATAACTTCTTATAGCAAGCCGGTGTCTCGAGTTTCTAAGCATTTTTATGATAAGAATGTTGATTTATGGAGTTTTGGAATTGCATTGTACGAGTTGATACATAAAACATTACCATTTAAGCATATTAGAAATATAAGGGACTTAGAGAACTTTTATAAAACAGAAAATGTTCAGGAATATTTTGACAATAAAACACAAGACAATATTGTGTTAAGAAACTTGCTGCAAATTAAACCAACAGAGCGTAAACTACCAAATGAATTACTGACAGATGTTACTAATATTTTACATCAAAGCAGCATTACAGAAAACAATGAACCAACTCTAAAGGAGCATATTGTAAGCAACCCCATTAAAGAGTCGTTAGTAGAGTCATGGCAATATATTCATAAATCAAGTTCTTTATTTCATAAGATTGGCGTTGGAGGGGGGTTCTTTGAATGGCTTATGAAGAAATCTTGAATTTTTTTTATTCTCTGTAATAAAACAATGGAGTATGACAATATTACAGAAATTGCAGATGCAATATTTTCAAAACCTCCTGGCAGTCCCAAGAGCATACAGTTAGAATTAGAAGAAGAAACGGCTTATGCAGCGCAACAAGAAGGTGTTTCAGAGTATGTATTTGAGATTTTATGTGTTTTGACTTTAAAAGGTGTTGAAAAACTTTATGGGAACACTGATATATTGAGTTTAACAGAAGATCAGTACAACATTGTTCAACAATATGTGAATTCGTATGGGTATATTTTAAGTGTTACTGCAAATGATACAAATAGAACACCTTGGGAGCTGTTGAAAGAACATCAATTACTGAGGTGCTATAGAATATCATTTGAACCACTAGTTTAATTTTTTAATTTAAAAGCTAAAGTTAATGTAATGAAGTTACCTTTAGAACTTGTAATGTACATATCAAAATATATTGATAATGCATCGTTATTAGCATTTAGTTCAGTACAAGAGCGATCGCCACTTTGTGAAGTATTTGAGAAAGAATTGCGTATGAGATATATAAAAAAACTTTCAAAATATTCGATTGAAGTTTTCAATGTGATATTATCGACTGTTGAGTTGTGTATATTATGCGACATGTATGATATAATTCTGAATCAAAAGGAGGAAGGAATGTATACAATAGATTTAGTGAATACTTTTATTGATAAAAACATGTATAGAATTAGTAGTTCTAAACGATTTGGTATAAACAAATGGTGTATTATGTTGTATTGTGAAGTTGATGTTGGGAAAATAGAGCACTGTTTAAAATCATCTCAACTACTGGGAAAACAAATTGAGTTTCGACATCAAAATCCAAGTTTGTACACAATTATACAAGATGGTGAGTCATTGTGTCAAAAGATTTATATTTTTAAAGTCGATTATGAGAGTATTCAAGAAAAAATTGATAATGCAACTTCAAGATCTATAATATTGTGTTCATACACGTTTTTGATATGAATAAATTATCTAATTATATTCAAATGAAATATTTCGAAAGAGTGTTTTATGAAATTATTCAAGAGGTTGATTCAAATTTCAATGAACAGGTTGATCCTGGAACATCGGTTTTGACAAGTATTTTGTGTTATTCAAAGATGCA
>Ga0172372_10007437_pt1 | contig 14693 bp, 10 predicted proteins | sample LakKiv5m_2_FD_114544 | JGI IMG/M metagenome (GOLD analysis project Ga0172372, IMG submission 114544) | Freshwater microbial communities from Kabuno Bay, South-Kivu, Congo - kab_092012_9.5m | ecosystem: Environmental > Aquatic > Freshwater > Lake | place: Democratic Republic of the Congo...
CCGCCCGATTGCATACAATCCGCGGGCGCCGCGCAATGGCGCGCGCTCCGCGAGCCGCCGCATCCCGATGTCCCACCCCAAGATAGTGCTGCCGGACCTGCCGATAGGCGCCGCTCTGCCCACGCTGCGGTCGGCGCTGCGTGCCGGGCCCGCGGCCGTGCTCGAGGCGCCGCCCGGCGCCGGCAAGAGCACCGTGGTGCCGCTGGCGCTGCTCGATGAACCGTGGGTGAAGGGGCGCAAGATATTGATGCTCGAGCCGCGGCGGCTCGCGGCGCGCGCGGTGGCCGAGCGCATGGCCGCGACGCTCGGTGAGCCGATCGGCGCCACGGTCGGTCACCGCATGCGGCTCGACACGCGGGTCGGTCCGCGCACGCGCATCGAGGTCGTCACCGAGGGCGTGCTGACGCGCATGCTGCAGTCGGATCCCGCGCTCGAGGGTGTGGCGGCGGTGCTGTTCGACGAGTTCCACGAGCGCAGCCTGCAGGCCGACACGGGGCTCGCGCTGTGCCTCGATGCGCGCTCGGCGCTCGGCACCGATCTGCGCGTGTCGGTGATGTCGGCGACGCTCGACGGCGCGGCGGTCGCGGCCTTGCTGACGCGGGCGACCGGGGTCGAGGCGCCGGTGGTGACCGCCGCGGGCCGCATGTATCCGGTCGCGGTGCGGTATGTCGGTCGCGCGATGCCGCAGCTGCCGGGCGTCCCCGGAGCGGGCAGCGATGACGGGCCGCCCGAGCGGCTGCTCGCGCTCGCGGTGCAGCGCGCCCTGCGCGAGTGTGAGGGTGATGTGCTCGCCTTCCTGCCCGGCGCGGGCGAGATCCGCCGCACCCAGTCGGTGTTGGAGGGGCTGCTCGATGGCATGCGCGACGGCACGCGCGACGGGATGCGCGTCGTGGTGCGGCCGCTCTACGGCGAGCTCACGCCTGCCGAGCAGGCGCGGGCGCTAGACCCCGATCCCGCCGGGCCGCGACGGGTGATCCTCGCGACCAACATCGCCGAGACCAGCCTCACGCTGCCGCGCGTGCGCGCGGTGGTGGACTCCGGACTGGTGCGCCGCGCGGTGTTCGACCCCGTCACCGGCATGAGCCGGCTCGAGACGCGCCGCATCTCGCGCGCCGCGGCCGAACAGCGCGCCGGACGCGCGGGCCGTGTCGCCGAGGGCGTGTGCTATCGGCTATGGAGCGAGGGCGCGCAGCGCAGCCTCGCCGCGCAGACGCCGCCCGAGATACTCGAAGCCGACCTCGCGCCGCTCGCGCTCGACCTCGCCGAGTGGGGCACGACCGACGCCGCCGCGTTGCCTTGGCTGGATGCACCGCCGGTGCCGATGTTGGAGAGCGCGCGCGATCTGCTGCAGCGGCTCGGGGCGCTCGACGAGGCGCGGCGGATCACCGTGCACGGCCGCGGACTCGCACGGCTGCCGGCGCATCCGCGGCTCGCGCATCTGCTGCGCGAGGCGGCGCGCCGCGGCGAGAGCGGGACGGGCGCACGCCTCGCCGCCCTGCTCGGTGAGCGCGACCTGCTGCGCGCCCGCAGCGGACGGGTGGACGGGGAGGGCGACGCCGATGTCTCGACGCGGCTCGATCTCGTGTTCGGCCGCGGCGGCGATGCCGGGCGCGAGGCGGGCCTCGACCGCGGCGCGTTGGCGCGGTTGCGGCGCTCCGCAGACCTCTTCGTACGGCAGGCGCCGGACGACCCGCGTCCGGACGCGGCACCGGTCGGCGCCGCAGGCCTGCTCGCCTGCGCCTACCCCGACCGCATCGGTCGACGCCGCGACGGCGCCGCGCCGCGCTACCTGCTCGCCAACGGCCGCGGCGCGGTGTTCGCGCACGCCGACCGGCTCGCCCGCAGCGAGTTCATCGTCGCGCTCGACCTCGATGACCGCGATCGCGAGGCGCGCATCCTGCTCGCCGCTGCGCTGGACCGTACGACGCTGGAAGAGATCGCGGGCGGGCGCCTGCGTCGTACCGTCGAGGTCGAGTGGTCGCCGCGCGACGAGGCGGTGATCGCCCGCGAGGTCGAACGGTTCGACGCGCTGGTCGTCGCCGAGAAGCCGCTGCCGCGCGTGCCGTCGGACGCCGCGCTCGCGGCGATGCTCGACGGCCTGCGTCAGATGGGCTTGGATGCGCTGCCGTGGACGGACGAGATCCGCACGCTCCGCGCCCGTGCCGCGCTCGCCCGGCGGCTGGAGCTGCCGGGCACCGGGGATTGGCCGGATCTCTCGGACGCCGCGCTCCTCGCCGACCTCGAGCAGTGGCTCTCGCCGTGGCTCGAGGGCGTCACGCGCCGCGCGCATCTCTCGAAGCTGCCGATCGCCGACGCGTTGCGGCTGCGGCTCGGCGCCGAGCGGATCCGTCGTCTCGACGCCTGGTTGCCGACGCATCTCACGGTGCCGACCGGCTCGCGCATCCGCATCGACTACCTCGACGATCTCGCTCCTTGCGCCTCGATGCGCATGCAGGAGGTGTTCGGTCTGGCGACCACGCCGCGCCTCGCCGAGGGCCGGCTGCCGGTCACCTTCAAGCTGCTCTCCCCGGCGCAACGGCCGCTGCAGGTGACGGCCGACCTCGCGAGCTTCTGGCGCAACGCCTACGGCGAGGTTCGCAAGGACATGCGCGGCCGGTATCCTCGCCACCACTGGCCCGAGGATCCCCTGCAGGCCGAACCGGTGCGCGGCGTGCGCAAGCGATGAACAAGGTGCTGCACGGAATGATGATGAGGAAGCTGCATGCGGGCGCGGTGCTCGCCGCGTCCATCGCGCTCGTCGCATCGGCGGCGGGTCGGACGACATCGCCCGCGATGGCCGCCCCGACAACGGTCGGCTATCCGGCCGACATCGTCGCGCGCGAAGCCTGTCCGGCGCGCGATCCCGACTACGCGGACTATCGCGCGCGGCAGCTGGGCAACCATCGGCAGGAAGCCGCGGCGGCGAAGGCGCTCGGGCTCGAGATGAGCCCGCGGGAGGCCGCCGAGTCGTCGATCCTCACCGAAGCCGAATACCTCGCGCGCGGCGCGCCGGGCGTCAACTGCGAGCGCATCACCTATCTCAGCGACGGTCTCAAGGTCATCGGCTATCTTTGGCGCCCGACCGATGCGCGGCCCGGCGACCGGCTGCCGCTGCTGGTGTTCCATCGCGGCGGCGCGCTGGAGGACTCCAAGCTCCGGCCCAACACGCAGTTCGGCTTCGACCGCTTCGTGCGCGCGGGTTATGTGGTCATCGGCACGCAGTACCGCGGCAACGACGGCGGCGAGGGCCGCGAGGAGTTCGGCGGCGCGGATGTGCGCGATGTGCTCGCGGTCGTGCGGATCGGCCAGGCGCTGCCGTATGTCGATCCGCAGCGCGTGTCGGCGCTCGGGTACTCGCGCGGCGGCATGATGGCGCTGCTGGCGGCGCGCGCCGGGGCGCCGTATCGCGCGGTCGCGACGGTCGGCGCACCCACCGACCTGCGCGATGCGTCCGCGGCCGGTGCGGTCGGTGGCCGCACCACGACCAGCCTCGCCACGGCACGGCGGTTGATCCCGGGGTTCGAGGCCGATCCGGATGCCGCGTTGCGGGAGCGCTCGGCGATCGTCTGGGCCGACGAGATCGACGCGCCCGTGCTCGTGATGCACGGCGGTGCCGATCCGATCGTCAGCGTCGCGGCCCATGCCGAGCCGTTCGCGGCCCGCTTGCGCGAACTCGGCAAGGTCCACCAACTCGTGGTCTTCGAGGGCGACACCCACGGGTTGCAGCTGAGCGGTCGGGAGCGCGACGAGCGCATCCTCGAGTGGTTCCGACGTTTCGACGCGGCGCCGCCGTCCCCTTAGGGACGCGCGGAGTACGGCGCGCCGCTGCGGCCGTGCAGCGACGCCTGCAGTTCGGCGACGATGGACAGCGCGATCGCCTCGGGTGTGGCGCCGCCGAGGTCGAGTCCGACCGGCGCACGCAGCCGCGGTCGCAGCGCATCGGCCAGCGGCCCGAGTTCGGTGGAGAGCCGTTCGCGCCGTGCGGCGGGTCCCAACAGTCCGACATACGGGACTCGGGTGCGCGCGAGCGCAGCGAGGTAGCGGGCGTCCGCGACCAGGTTGTGGCTCATCACCACCACCGCATCGAAGGCCTCGAGCGGCACCACGGCACCTGGATCGGCGGCATCCACCTGCGCGAGATGCCGCGCCTCCGGGAACCGGGCCGCGTCCAGATAGGCTGCGCGATGATCGATCACCGTCACCTGCCAGCCGACGAGCGCAGCGAGCCGAGCGACCGGTTCCGCGTCCGGACCGGCGCCGCACAGCAGCAGCGTCGGCACGTGGGCCGTCCGCAGGCTGAGGACGCCGTCGACCAGGGAAGCCCGACGTTCGGTCCTTTCCGGCGTCGCGCTCGACGGTGCGGCCGCGGCGACGTCGAGCCGCGCGGCGCCGTCGGCCAGCGCGATGGAGAGCATCGCGCTCCGGCGCGCGTCCTCGGCGGCGAGGAATCCGCGCAACGCGACGAGACCGCCCCGCGGGTCCGGGACGGCGGCTTCCGCGTGGCCGTCGTCGAGCCTCCACAGCAGTATGCGCATGGCGCCTTCGCAGCCGAGACCGAGGCCCCAGACCGGATCGTCCGAGGTCCGACCGTCATAAAGACGCTCGAGGACACGCGCCTCGCCGGCGAGCAACCGCAGCGCATGTTCATGGAGGTCACCTTCGAGACAGCCGCCGCTCAGCAGGCCGCAGCGCGCACCGCTCGAGGAGAGGAGCATGAGCGCACCGGGTTTTCGATAGGTCGACCCCTCGGTCGTGAGGACGATCGCCGCGACCAGTCGATGGCCGGCGCCGGTCTGATCGTCGAGGAAACCGAGCAGCACAGACCGCCGTCCGCTACAGCGGACGACCGTCCTCACGGCTGACGGCGATCAAGGCGCAGCGTGCCGGGAGGTCGCCGCCGTCGGGCCAATGGCTGGTCGGCGCGGCGACGGTGCCGCCTTCGCCCGGATGCTGGATGCTGAGGAACAGCGTCCTGCCGTCCGGGGTGAATTCGCAGCCGCAGACCTCTGCACCCACAGGCGCGCTCAACACCTGCTGCAGCAGGCCACGGTCGGGTCCCGTGGTCGGCACCACGAAACAGCCGTTGTTGCCGATGAGCGAGGTGTCGGCGTCGGTGACGATCCAGAGCCGTCCCGAGGGATCGAAGCCGAGGTTGTCCGGGCAGGCGATGGGGCTCAGGCGGTCGCGATCGGGCTGGCCGGCATAGAAGACATCCTCGCGTGCGAGCGTGCCGGCCACGAGCTCCTCGGCGCGCGTCAGCAGGCGGGCAGCTTCGTTGCGCGGATCCCCGGCCAACAGGAAGACGTTCCAGGCGAAGCGCGTGCTCGCGGCGTCATCGCCGTCCTCGATCAGTTCGACGATGTGGCCGAAGTCGTTCGTCGGCCGCGGGTTCGCGGCGTCCGGTCCGAAGTCGATGGTGCGGCCCATGGATTCCCCGCGTTGCGGCGCCCGGTTGCCGTTCTTGGTCAGCGCCATGTACACCCGTCCGGTGACCGGGCTCGGTTCGACGTCCTCCGGCCGGTCCATCGGCGTCGCGCCGAGCAGATCGGCCGCCTCCCGGCAGCGGATCACCACCTCGCCCTGGTCCGCGAAACCGGCGCGGCTGTTGAGCGGGCCGTTCTCGTCATGCACCAACGGCAGCCATTCGCCGCGGCCGTCGGCATCGAAGCGTGCGACGTACAGCGTGCCGTGGTCGAGCAGGTCGCGGTTGACCGCGCGCTCCTTCGGATCGAAGCGGTCGCGGCTGACGAACTTGTAGACGTACTCGAACCTGGCGTCATCGCCCATGTAGGCGGCGACGCGACCGTCCTTGGTCAGGTTGGTGTTGGCGCCCTCGTGGCAGAAGCGGCCGAGCGCGGTGCGCTTCTTGGGCGTCGAGGTCGGGTCTTCGGGGTCGATCTCGACGATCCAGCCGTGCCGCAGCGCCTCGCGCGGCTCCTGCCGCACATCGAAGCGTGCATCGATCAGGTCCCAGCCGTAGGCCGAGCGTTCGCGCACCGGCCAACGGCGGTGGGCGCGTTTCGTGGCTTGGTCGGTCGACCCCTCCGCCCAGCTGCGGGCACCACCGAAATAATCCTGGATGTTCTCCTCCGCCGTGAGATAGGTGCCCCAGGGGGTCTTGCCCCCGGCGCAGTTGGCGAAGGTGCCGAGCACGCGCGTGCCCGTCGGGTCCGCCGTGGTGCGCAGGAGCGCCGCACCGCGCGCGGGGCCGGCGATCTCCATCGGCGTGGATGCGGTGATGCGGCGGTTGGCGGAGGCGCCCTTCACCATCCGCCAGCCGCGCAGGCCCTTGCGCACCTCGAGCACGCTGACGCCGTGCGCGGCCTGCATCCAGGCGACGGCCTGCGGCCGCTCCCGGATCCAGTCCTCGCGTCTGCGGGCCCACTCCGCCTCATCGGCGGGGAGTCCGGCGAAGACCAGTTCCGCATTGACATACTCGTGGTTCACGCACAGCAGACCCGCGTCCCGTCGGCCGCGCAGCGGGAAGAAGGCGATCGCATCGTTGTTGGTGCCGAAGCGCCGGGTCTGGCGCGCGGCGGCATCGCCGTCAAGCCAATCGAGCGTGCGCAGATCGCCGGCGGTGAGGCCTGCATCGCCCTCGAACAGCGGATCGCCGAACCCCACGATCATCTGCGCCCGCAATCCCGGCGACAGCCGCAGCGCGTCCTCGCGCGAGGGCGCGAGCGGGATGTAGCCCCGGGATGCCGCGCCGGAGCCTCCGTGGCCGCCGGTCGAGAACGCCTCGGCGGCCGGCAGGACGCCTACCGCGGCGAGCGCGCTGCCGCCGGTCGCGAGGAAGCCGCGACGGGTCAAGCGCTGCGACAACAGGGCACCGAAGTAGACAGGTCGCGTGGTCATGGTCGTGCTCTCTCGTGTGTGCTCTCGGGGCCGTACCGGCATGGGCAGCTCGACGAAGGTCGGGACAACGCTGCGAAGGGTAGCGCAGACGGCCTGCCGTGCGTGTGACGCGACGATGTCAGCGGCCGCTCCGAGGCCCGGGTCCGGGGGCGGCCTCAAGTGCCGGGCAGACCCTCGAGGACCGTGACATAGAACGTCCCCTTGCCTTCGCGGAGCATCTTCGCGGCTTCGTACTCCGCCGACCGCCAGAAGCCCCAAGCGGCTTCCTTGGACGGGAAGCGCGCGATCACTACGCTTTCCAGGCGGGGCTCGCCCTCGGCGACCTCGACCCGGTTCGCCGGCATCACGGCCAGGTAGCGTCCGCCGTACTTCTCGTAGATCGGTGGCAGCGCTGCGTTGTAGAGCCGGAAGCCCTCGATGTCCGTGACCTTGCCCTGCACCAGCAGGTAAGCCGGCGCGCCGCCGGTCATTTGATCAACCCCTCGGCGCGCATCGCCGCCTGCACCGCCGGTCGATGTGCGATCCGCTTGTGGTAGGCCTGCAGGGTCGGCCATCGTCCGAGGTCGATGCCGACGAGGCGGCACCAGCCGAGCACCGTGAAGAGATACGCATCGGCCACGGTGAAACCGCCGCCGAGCAGATGGTCGCGGCCTTCGAGCGCCGGCTGCAGGAAGTCGAAGCGCTTGCCGAGATCGGCGCGCGCGGCGGCCTTCTGTTCGTCCGTGATGCCCGGGATGAAGAACGGGCTGAAGCTCTTGTGGACCTCGGAGTTGATGTAGCCGAGCCACTCGTGCAGACGATAGCGCGCGCGCGTGCCCGTCGCGGGCGCGAGGCCGGTGGCCGGCGCGAGGTCGGCGACATAGGGCAGGATCGCCGTGCCCTCGGTCAGCACCTCGCCGTCGTCGAGCCGCAGCGCGGGGACATAGTTCTTGGCGGTGACCTTCGAGTAGTCCTCGCCGCCCGCGGTCTTCTGGCCGCGGCCCTCGACCTTCACCGCCTCGAACGGCAGACCGGTCTCACAGAGCGCGATGTGCGACGCGAGGGAACAGGCGCCGGGGGAATAGTAGAGCTTCATGGCAGTGTTCCTCGGGCCGGACGGACAGATGCAGAGGCCGGTCGGGGCGCGTTGATACCGGCGAACACCCAGCCGGACAGATGCTGCCCGATGAGGTCGGCGAACATCCGCGCGTGGGCGTCATCGGCGTTGAGCGCCGGGATGTACTCGAAGCGCGTGCCGCCGGCCTGCAGGAAGGTCTCCCGCGCCTCGATGGCCAGCTCTTCCAGGGTTTCGAGACAGTCGGCGGCGAAACCGGGGCTGATCACGGTGACCTCGCGGATACCGCGACCTGGCAGCGCGCCGATCACCTCGTCCGTGTAAGGCTGCAGCCACCGGCCGGGGCCGAAGCGCGATTGGAAGCTGACCGTCCAACTACCGTCCGCCAGCCCGAGCTCTTCAGCCAACAGCCGTCCGGTCTTCTGGCAGAAGCAGAAGTAAGGGTCGCCCGCGTCGAAGTACCGCTGCGGGATCCCGTGGAACGCCATCACGAGGTGCGCTGCCGGTCCCTCGGTCCGTCGATGCCTGAGGACGCTTTCTTTGAGCGCCTGCAGATAGGCGGGATGGTCGTGGTAGCCCGACACGAAACGCAGCTCCGGAAGCCAGCGCCAGGTGCGCAACACGGCGGTGACCTGATCGAACACGGCACCGGTCGAGACGCCCGAGTACTGCGGGAACATCGGCACCACGAGGATGCGCCGCGCACCGGCGCTGCGCAGCCGCTGCAGCGCCGATTCCACGCCCGGTCGGGCGTAGAGCATCGCGATCTCGACGGTGATGGGCGCGAGCACGCGCTGACCCAGTTCCCGTGTCACCCGGGTGCGCAGCGCTTCGCTGTGGACCAGCAGCGGCGACCCCTGGTCCGTCCAGATCCGGCGGTACTTGCGTGCGCTGCGGAACGGACGGGTCCGCAGGATGATGCCGTGCAGCACCGGCCACCACAGCCAACGCGGCAGTTCGACGACCCGCGGGTCGCCGAGCAGACCGGCGAGGAAGCGCCGCACATCACGGGTGGAGGTGGAATCGGGTGTGCCCGAGTTGACCAGCAACACGCCGATCCGGTCGTCGACCGACCGCTCGCGGTGGTCCGCGGGCGGTCGGTCGACGGCGGATCGGTCGGCGGTGGGTTCCATGATGGGCCGATTCTAGCGGTTTACCGACGGTTTGCGACCGGTGGAGAGGTCGACAGCGACGGCTCAGCGCAGCTCGTAGCGGTCGGCCTCCATGACCTTCGTCCACGCCGCGACGAAGTCCCGGACGAATCGCTCGCGGTTGTCGTCCTGCGCGTAGAACTCGGCGTAGGCTCGCAGGATCGAGTTGGAGCCGAACACCAGATCGACCCGCGTCGCGGTGTAGCGGGTCTTGCCGCTGCAGCGCTCGACGACATCGTACGAATCCTTGCCCGTCGGCTTCCAGGTATAGGCCATGTCGGTCAGGGTCGTGAAGAAGTCCTGGGTGAGCTGTCCGACGCGCTCCGTGAACACGCCGTGGCGGCTGCCGCCATGGTTGGTGCCGAGCACGCGCATCCCGCCGATCAACACGGTCATCTCGCGGGCGGTGAGGCCCATCAACTGCGCCCGATCGAGCAGCATCTCCTCCGGCTTCACCGCGTAGTCCTGCTTGCGCCAGTTGCGGAAGCCGTCGGCCAGCGGTTCGAGCACGGCGAACGAGGCGGCATCCGTCTGCGCGGCCGAGGCATCGCCGCGCCCCGGCGTGAACGGCACGGGGATGTCATGGCCCGCCGCCTTGATCGCCCGTTCGAGGCCGACGGTGCCGGCGAGGACGATGACGTCGGCGAGGCTCGCGCCGTGCGCTTCGGCGATGGGTCCGAGCACCGACAGCACCTTCTGCAGCCGGGCCGGTTCGTTGCCCGCCCAGTCCTTCTGCGGGGCGAGCCGGATGCGCGCGCCGTTGGCGCCGCCTCGATGGTCGGAGCCGCGGAAGGTCCGCGCGCTGTCCCAGGCCGTCGATACCAGATCGGCGATGTCGAGACCGCTGGCGTCGATGCGCGCCTTGATCGTGTCGACATCGATGTCCGTGGCACCGGGCGGCACGGGATCCTGCCAGATCAGGTCTTCCGTCGGGACCTCCGGACCGATGTAGCGGCTCTTCGGCCCCATGTCGCGATGCGTGAGCTTGAACCAGGCCCGGGCGAAGACCTCCGAGAAATACGCCGGATCTTTGTGGAACCGCTCGGAGATCCGGCGGTAGGCGGGATCCATCTTCATCGCCATGTCCGCGTCGGTCATGATGGGGTTGTAGCGGATGGACGGATCCTCGACATCGACGGGCTTGTCCTCCTCTTTGATGCCGATCGGTTCCCATTGCCAGGCGCCGGCCGGGCTCTTCTTGAGCTCCCAGTCGTACCCGAGCAGCAGCTGGAAGTAGCCGTTGTCCCATTTCGTCGGGTGGGTGGTCCAGGCGCCTTCGATGCCGCTGGTGACGGTGTCGCGGCCGATGCCGCGCCCTTTCCTGGCGAGCCAGCCGAGGCCTTGCGCCGCCACATCCTCGCCCTCCGGGGCGGGGCCGAGGTCCGCTGCGCTGCCATTGCCGTGCGCCTTGCCGACCGTATGGCCGCCCGCCGTCAGCGCGACGGTCTCTTCGTCGTCCATCGCCATACGGGCGAAGGTGATGCGGACATCCTGCGCGGTGCGCAGCGGATCGGGCTTGCCGCCGACGCCCTCCGGATTGACATAGATGAGACCCATCTGCACCGCCGCGAGCGGGTTCTCGAGCGCCTCACGGTCCTCGCCCTCGTAGCGGCCGGCGGCCAGCCATTCCTTCTCCGAGCCCCAGTAGATGTCCTTCTCCGGGTGCCAGATGTCCTCGCGGCCGAAGCTGAAACCGAAGGTCTTGAGACCCATCGACTCGTAGGCGACGTTGCCGGCGAGGATGATGAGGTCCGCCCAGCTGAGACGGTTGCCGTACTTCTTCTTGATCGGCCACAACAGGCGGCGCGCCTTGTCGAGATTGGCGTTGTCGGGCCAGGAGTTCAGGGGCGCGAAACGTTGGTTGCCGGTGCCACCGCCGCCGCGGCCGTCGGCCACGCGGTAGGTGCCTGCCGCGTGCCAGGCCATCCGGATCATCAGCCCGCCGTAGTGACCCCAGTCGGCCGGCCACCAGTCCTGGCTGTCCGTCATCAGCCGCGTCAGATCCGCCTTCAAGGCCGCGACATCGAGGGACTTCACGGCTTCACGGTAGTCGAAGTCCCGCAGCGGGTCGGTCTTCACATCGTGCTGGTGCAGGATGTCGAGGTTCAGGTTGTCCGGCCACCACTCGGTGTTCGTCGCGCTGCCGGAGGTGATCGCGCCGTGCATGACGGGGCATTTGCCTTGGGATGACATGGGGTATCTCTTTTCTGATCGTCGTGTATCTTCGATGTTGAGTCTCCCGGCTCACCGTGGCAAATAGTTTGCATCGATGGTCCCGATAGACGATATCTAGTGTCGGTCGGGGCGGCGAGGGCGAGTGCGTGCTCGCCCTCACTCGCGCTGAGGTTCAGCGTCGGCCGATCTCGTAGGCGCAGATCTGGACGGTCGCTGCGAGGTTGAGCGACTCGACGCCGGGGCCCTGCGGCGGCGGCGCACCGGGTATGGCGAACACCGCCTCTCCGGCGAACGCTGCCATCTCCGGCGTGGCGCCGCGCGCCTCGTTGCCGAACATCAGGCAATCTTGATCTTTGAGACCGCCCTGCGTGATGGGACGTCCGCCGGGATCGAGCAATGCTGCCCTCGGGTAGCGCTGTGCCACCGAGCCGAGCGCGACCTCGGTCTCGAACGGCAGCGTGAAGACCGCGCCCATGCTGGCGCGTACCACCTTGGGGTTGTGAGGGTCGACGCTGTCGGGCGACAGCAGGCAACGGAAGCCGCCGAACCACGCGAGCGTACGGAGGATGCTCCCGAGGTTCCCCGGATCCTGCACCTCGTGCAGATAGATCGCGCGCTCGCTCGCGGCGGGCGGCGGTGCGGGCAGGATCGGTACGACCGCCATGACGCCCTGCGGGGTGCGCGTGTCGCTCAACTGGCTCATCTGACGGGCGTTGAGGGTCTCGATCGCCAGCCCCTTCGGGAAGCCGGGCGGCAGCCCCGCGGCAGCATATTCATGGCTGACGAGGATGCGCGCCGTCGCCAGCTGCGGCCGGCGTGCGAGCGCTTTGCCGAGTTCCAGCACCAGGTGCTCGCCCTCGGCGAGATAGAAGCCGCGCGCCTCACGCTGCCCCTTGTCCTTCAGGCTTTTGAGTTCGTCGAAGGTCATGCGCAGGCCTGCTGCACGGTGTCGCCGCGTAGGCTGCGCGCCACCGCTTCGGCGAGCTTGATGCCGTCGACGCCCGCCGAGAGGATGCCGCCCGCGTAGCCCGCGCCTTCACCGCCGGGGAAGAGTCCGCGTACGTTGAGGCTCTGCAGCGTATCGGCGTCACGCGTGATGCGCAGCGGCGAGGAGGTGCGGCTCTCGATGCCGGTGAGCAGCGCGTCGTCACGGTCGTAGCCGCGGATCTGTCGACCGAACACCGGCAGCACTTCACGCATCGCCTCGATCGCATCGGGCGGCAGCAGCGGCGCGAGATCGGTGAGCTTGATGCCGGGCGTGTAGGAAGGCTGCACCTCGCCGAGCGCGGTGGAGGCGCGGCCCGCGATGAAGTCGCCGACCAACTGCGCCGGGGCCGAGTAGTCGCCGCCGCCCATCTCGAAGGCGAGGCTTTCGAGCCGCTCCTGCAGTGCGATACCGGCGAGCCGCCCACCCGGAAAATCCCGCTCCGGATCGATGCCGACCACGATGCCGGCGTTGGCGTTGCGCTCGTTGCGCGAGTACTGGCTCATGCCGTTGGTGACCACGCGCTGCGGTTCCGAGGTGGCCGCGACCACCGTGCCGCCCGGGCACATGCAGAAACTGTAGACCGAGCGGCCGTTCTTGGCGTGGTGCACGAGCTTGTAGTCGGCGGCGCCGATCGCCGGGTGACCGGCGAAGCGCCCGAGCCGCGCGCGGTCGATCATCGACTGCGGATGCTCGATGCGGAAGCCGATCGCGAACGGCTTCGCCTCCATGAACACCTTGCGCCGATCGAGCATGCGGAAGGTGTCGCGCGAGCTATGGCCGAGCGCGAGCACCACATGGCGTGATCCGATGACCGCGCCGTCCGCGAGCGCGACGCCGCGCACTTGGCCGATGAAGCCTTTGTGCGGGTCGCTGCCCGCGGGGGCGCGCTCGTCGATCAGCAGGTCGACCACCTTGTTCTCGAAGCGCACCTCGCCGCCCAGCGCGATGATCTCCTCACGCAACCGCGCGACCACGCCGGTCAGCCGGAAGGTGCCGATGTGCGGCTTGTTGACGTACATGATCTCGGGCGGCGCGCCGGCGCGCACGAACTCGCGCATCACCTGCCGACCGAGATGCCGCGGGTCCTTGATCTGGCTGTAGAGCTTACCGTCGGAGAACAGCCCTGCGCCGCCCTCGCCGAACTGCACATTGGACTCGGGCGTGAGCGTACGCTTGCGCCACAGGCCCCAGGTGTCCTGCGTGCGCCGTCGTACATCGCGGCCGCGCTCGAGCACGATGGGTCGGTAGCCTTGCTGTGCCAGCACCAGCGCCGTGAACAGCCCGCAGGGCCCGAAGCCGACCACGATCGGCCGCTCGGTCAGCGCGGCGTCCGGGCGCGGTGGCGGGTGGAAGGCCGTGTCGGGCGAGGGCATCACATGCCGGTCATCCCGGTGCGCGGCGAGCACGCGCGCCTCGTCGCGCACCGTGACATCGACGATGTAGACGAAGGCGAGCTCGCGGTCCTTGCGCCGCGCATCGTGGCTGCGCTTGAAGACGCTGAAGTCGAGGAGATCGTCCTCGCGCAGCGCGAGCCGCTTTAGGATGGCGCGGCGCAGCGCGTCCCGGGTGCGCGGTTCGGTGGGGTCGCCCCAGGGGAGCGACAGCTCGGTGATGCGGATCATGCGTCCTTTCCTGGTCGGTGGTCCCGACAGAGGCCTGGAATCGCGCTAGTCTATCCTCATCATGGCCCGATCCAAGAGCAGCGGCAGCTGGTTGCGCCGCCACGTCACCGACCCCTTCGTCAAACAGGCCCAGATCGACGGCTATCGGTCCCGCTCCGCCTACAAGCTGATCGAGCTCGACGAGAGGGACCGTCTGATGCGACCCGGCATGAAGGTGCTCGACCTCGGTTCGGCCCCCGGCGGCTGGTCGCAGGTCGCCGCCAAGGCGGTCGGGGCCAAGGGCCGGGTGCTGGCCACCGACATCCTGCCGATGGACCCGATCCGGAACGTCGATTTCATCCAGGGCGATTTCACGAGCGACACCGTGGTGGAACAGATCAAGACCTGGCTCGGCGACGGCAAGTTCGATCTCGTCATCTCCGACATCGCGCCGAACCTGAGCGGCATCGACTCCGCCGACCAGGCGCGCTCGATCTATTTCCTCGAGCTCGCGCTCGACGCCGTGCGCCTGATGCTCAAGCCCGGCGCCAACTTCGTGGCCAAGATGTTCCAGGGGCAGGGGTCGGACGAGTACGTGAAGGAGCTGCGCAAGCACTTCGGCAAGATCTCTATCCGCAAACCCAAAGCCTCGCGGCCAGAGTCGCGCGAGGTCTACATCGTGGCGAAGGAGTTCAAAGGCGGATAGGCGCGGTAGACTAGCGCCGACGGCGGATCATCTGCGACGGGCCCGTAGCACAGCGGTTAGTGCAGGGGACTCATAATCCGTTTGACCAAACTGGCCAGAGAAAAAAAGGCTGCGGCCTCATGGAGTTAGAGCGAAAATAGACCCGCAAAGTGCTTACACA